>Ga0209201_1000082_pt1 | contig 149093 bp, 156 predicted proteins | sample AD_UKC055_MetaG_FD_184411 | JGI IMG/M metagenome (GOLD analysis project Ga0209201, IMG submission 184411) | Active sludge microbial communities of municipal wastewater-treating anaerobic digesters from USA - AD_UKC055_MetaG (SPAdes) (version 2) | ecosystem: Engineered > Bioreactor > Anaerobic... | reverse complement strand
GGCGACCCAAGCTCAAAAACGGGCTCTCAACCCTGTTTCGATACGGTCTACCACGACGTGAACTGCCTGATGAACGAGCGTTTAACATAAACTTTAAACTTTGCGATAGGGATTTAATATACAAGTTTTGAGTTATGAATGTCGAATTATAAAAAGCTTCAAATCAATTCAAGATTTAAAACTCACAATTCATAATTTGACCTGATCTGGTCTATCTTGTCCGTCTCGTCCGTTTTTGTCTGTCTATGTTGGTCGAACTATATTTAAGTCGGTTAAATCTTTTTACCTTCTTAACTTCTCAACTTCTTCTGTTTTTTGAGGCTGTTAAACATCTTCCAGGCGCCTTTCGGCGTCTCATCCTCGTGGATGACGGCCCGCAGGGCCCTGATCATCGCCACGGGATGAGGGTTCTGCCACACATTCCTCCCCAGGTTGACGCCGATGGCCCCCCGACGGAGACCATCGTGGACGAACTCGAAGACCTCGAGTTCCGTCTCGCACTTGGGGCCGCCGGCCATCACCACAGGAACAGGACAGCCTTCGACGATCCTGTGGAAGTTCTTGCACCAGTATGTCTTGACGACCCTGGCGCCGAGTTCAGCCGCGATGCGGCAACTGAGGGCAAGGTATCGGGCCTCCTGTTTTTCCAGTTCCTTCCCCACGGCCGTGACGGCCATGACGGGAATGCCGACGTCCTCGCAGAGATTGACCATGTCCGCCAGGTTCATCAGTGACTCGTGCTCGTAATCGCTCCCGACAAAAATGGAAACGCCGACGGCAGTTGCGTTCAGGCGGATAATCTCCTCGATGGAAGTGGTCAGGGCCTCGTGGGCGAGATCCCGGCCCACAACGCTCGCACCCCCCGAAACCCTCAGGATAACGGGCTTGGCGTTTTCCGGTTTCACGGCCGAGCGAAGCACGCCTCGTGTCACAAAGAGGGCGTCACAATAGGGCAAGAGCGGTTCAATCGTCCTGCAGGGTTTTTCCAGGCACGTGGTCGGACCCTGAAAGTAGCCGTGATCGATGGGCAGAAAAAAGCAGCGCCCGTCGGGCTGGATCAGTTGCGACATACGGTTTTTCATTCCCCATTCCATTTTGATTATCCTCCGGAAAGATGTATCTTTTTTTGTTGCGTCAGTCTCTCCCGGCGAGCGCTAATCTCGCAATCGGCCCGCCGGAGAATCTTTGATTTCTTCAATCCGCCAGTCGCCCCGCCTCAATATGCTTCAACTCACCACCCTCGAAAACAAAGGGGCGATAAAAACCGCCGATCTTGTAAGTCCACCGCTCAACAAGTTTTGAATCCACCACCTCGTCGACTGACTTGGCCAGGGGCTCCCCGCATTTTATCAGGACCTCCTGCTTGGTGTCCCCCACGGAAACGACCTTGTTATTGCACAGAATGCTCACATAGGTGGACTCTGCCGCCTCTCCGGCCTTGCCCATCAACCCCCAGATGAAAATCATCACGATGACAAATAAAAAAAGTCGGTTCATCAAGTACCCCGTCATGATCCGCCCCCTTTCTGCCCGGTCGTTGCCCGGTTATAACTGGCCCGGCTTCCCGCAAAAATAATTTTTCTCGTCAGGAGAGCGCCACGGCCCGCAGCTTTACGCAGGCGTATCAAACACCCTTCTGCTCACTTTCTTTCGGAACGAAGATCCACAGCAGGATGTACGGGATCAGCCCCACGCCGTAGCACAGAAAGAGCAGGGCGAAGACCAATCTCCAGGTCCAGGACGGAAAGGTCGTTATTTCTCCCAGCCCGCCGCAGACACCGCCGATCCACTTGTCCCGCCGTGAACGCCGGAATCGGTGGAGCCAGTTTCCTTCATCCATGATAGAACCCTTTCAATAAGTTTATTTGCCTTATGGACTCACTTCCGTTGATAGTCGAGCGGCATGATATACAGGGGATCAGGTTCCCGGGCAGTCTGGCTGCTTCTCTAATCGGCAGCCTGCCCTCTACACTTTTTTAGTATCGTTTCCTCCAGCGATCCAGCTTTTCGAAGGCATCCCCGGTGGCTTTGAGCAGGGCTTCGAGATTGATCGGCTTTGTAAAGAAATCGTCGAAGCCGGCCTCCCGGCACTCTTCGATCTCATAGAGGGCCGCCCACCCCGTAACGGCATGGATGATCGCCAGGGGTCTCCTCTTCCTGATCTCCCGACACAGCTCGATCCCGCTGACACCGAAAAGTTTCAGGTCGAGGAAAATGACATCGATATCCTCGCGGGCAATAATATCCAGAGCCTCTTCGGCCCCCGAGGCCGTTTTCACCTCGTACCCGGAAGAACCGAGCATCGCCGCGAAAACCTGGCGGGCCGAGGCTTCATCATCGACCACAAGAACTTGCTTTCCCATGTGTGACCGTGATCGTCGTGCGGCGTGTCAGGACTTCCCACCCGGATTCGTCAGCAAGACGGCAATCTCATCGAGGATACGCACGCCCTCGGCGGGGGAAACTTCACGGAACCAGATCCCCTCGGGGTACAGGATGACATTGGGCCCTCTCGCGCAGAGCCCCATGCATCCGCTGCTCGAGACGCGCACGCGGCCCCTCCACCCCCGCTTTTCTATTTCCGCTTTCAGGAAATCCTTGAGTGCCTCATTCCCGCCATCGGCACATGACTTTCGCTCGCCATGGCGGTTGTTCGTGCAGACGAAGACGTGACAGATATAGGGGCGAGCCTCCTTTTTCATCCGTTCACCTCGGATATATCCCTCCGGCTGGACGGCGAAAAGGGCCGCCGCGCCCTATGCCGGGGGCAGAATGTCCTTGAGCTTGCCGAAAACCGCATGGTCATCCTCCCACTCAAAGGGGAGAAGGTCGACTTTTAATGCCTTGAACTTCTCCCGGAGCGCGTCATCGACCCCGCCCGGGACCGCCATGACCAGCCTCGGTTGGTTCGGAAGGCTGAGCCCGTTGAGCAGAAGCCTTGCCGCACCGGCGCAAAGGTTCGGGCGCTGCAGGTCCGTTTTCACTTCGAAGATCATCGTAACGCGGCCGCCCGCGTCCACCGCATAGAGGTCTCTGTCCCCGTCATTGCCGAGCCTGACGCCGCAGTTCTTGAGAGCGGCAGCCAGATCCCGGATTACGAGGCCCCGATCGCATTCCGCGGCGAAATCTCTCTCTTCCTTCTGGTATCTCCCGCCGATCCACTCCTCGCTGAAACGGTGATCGTCGAATTCCATCTCCGTTTGAACCCGTTGCGGAGATCCGGCATCCTTGATCCGATCCACCTTGCGGACAAACTGGCTCACCTGCCAGGCGAACCTCGACGACCCCAAATGGCCGATCAGAACAACGTTCGTTTCCACACTCCCATCCTGCACCACAGCCCAGACACCGCGGTATTGGTCTTCAAAGAGCGATTTACCGATGCCCTTTTTCCCACCGCCTATTTTTCCGCGGTGGACGACAAAAGTTCTCCCGGCCTCATCACGGGCGAAAGCGCCTCCGATTCTCCGGTCGAGTCCGCGGAGAGGGAAATTGATCTCACAGGTACTGAAAACGTGAGTATCCCGTGAGGGCCGGCCCACGCCGAAGGCATTCCAATACCGGTTTCCGTCCTGTTTTCTGGGGATGAACCAGAATCCCAGGCTCGTGGCGCAGAAGACTTTCCCCCCGAAGCTCTCCCCCATGTGGCCGATCCTGACCTGAACCCTGTCGTCGGCGAAGGCCTTCAGCCGCCTCATGAACTGCTGCTGGCAGCGGCGGATCGTTGATTCGTCTTCCAGGATCCTGAGCATACCCTCTTCCTTTTCCGGGCCGAGGACCTGGCCCGCCCCATTACGCCGCAAGACGGGTTATGCATTGCGATGATGACAGGCAGGGGTCAATATCCGTTTGGAGGCAGGCGGTGATTTTCACCGGGTGCAACAAAGACGCGAGATTTCTCCGGCCAGCCTGTTCCGCCCCTCCCGGTTTCTGAATTTGCGGGACACTTTACTACAGGCACCTGAAAAATCAACTCTTTCTTGCCGGGGACGCGCCGGGCCTGTCACTCGGAAGGCTCCCCGACGCTCTTCGCGAACTCCGCCAGGACATCGAAAACGGGAACGGCGTAATTTGAGCCTTCACCCGTCTGCCCGCCAAGTTTCTGGGTGTTGACCCCCACCACCCGTCCAAACTGGGTGACCAGAGGTCCCCCGCTGCTGGTGTAGGTGATCGGGGCCGTGGTTTTAATGTAGGTCAGGTCATCGATGGACCTGGAGCCGGTGTGAATACCCTGCGCGATGGTATGCGTGAGACCCATGGGCATCCCGATGGCATAGAGACTGGCCTTTGGGGGAAGGCGGCGCGCGTCGAAGGGTTCAATGTAGGGGCACTTGTAACCGTCCAGCTTGAGAAGGGCGATATCGTACTTTTCGCTGATTTCCTTCACCCCCTGCACCTCGAGTTGCGTACCGTCGATGAGGACGATCCTGTGGATCCCGGATGGATTGACAATGTGCTTGTTCGTCAGAATGAATCCGTCCTTGGTGATGAAGAAGCCCGAACCGACCCCCTTGGATGATTGCACCAGGATGGTGGCATTTCTGGCTTTTTCGACGGCATTTTGGGGAGGGAAATTCAGGGCAAGTTGATCCTGAAGGTCCCGGGATTTTCCGGGCTGCGCCGGGGGTGCCTTATCCTCGATATGGACGACCCCGTCATCATCGGTCCATGTCGTGATCTTCACCTGAGCGTGCACAGCGCTCGCGAGGAGAAAGAAAGCACAGACCAACACCCTGAGAGCAATCACGACTTGCACCTCTTCGAGAGACGACTCACAGTTTTGATCGGTTGTCTTTTGTGCGAATTGACGTTTTAGAGGAACCCGAAAGACCCGTCGCCTTCCTGAGCTTCACCCCGGCCGTCGGTTCGGATGGGGTATACGCCGGGACGCCGGCCATCCTGAACCCCTCTTCGATCAGCCGCCTCGCCTCCCGGTCCCTCACACTGGACGACTTCGCTCCCATGACAACGGCCATGAGCCGCATCCCGTTCCTTTGAGCGGTCACCACGATATGATACCCGCTCTTCCGGGTGAACCCCGTTTTCAGGCCATCCACGTCGGGGCACATCTCGAGAAGATGATTCGAATTCTGCTGCGTGACATCCTGGAAGGTGTAGGATGTCATGGAGTGGATCTCCAGGGACTGGGGGAAACGGTCCAGGTAGGACTCGCTGAGCTTCAGGACATCCCGGGCCGTGGTCACCTGTCCCCGGGCGGGCAGTCCGTTTGGGTTTCTGAAATGGCTGCGGGTCATGCCCAGGGCCTTGGCCTTTCGATTCATGCGCCTCACAAAGGCATCCACATCCCCGTCGACATGCTCTGCGATGGCTATCGCGGCGTCGTTTCCCGACACGATGGCCGTTCCCTTGATCAGGTCGTCCAGGAGCACTTCCTCCCCCTCACCGACGTACATCCTCGAGCCCTTCATCCGGCTCGCCTTGCGGCTGATCACGACCCGGTCATCCGGGTCGGCCCTGCCTCCTTCAATCGCTTCGAAGACGAGATAGAGGGTCAGCACCTTTGTGATCGATGCCGGCGGGATTCCCCGGTCGGCTTTTTTTGAATACAGGATCTCCCCCGTGTTGAGATTCTTGAGAATGGCGGACTGGGCCTTGATCTTCACGGCATCAGCGGAATGCACTCGGGAAACAAACAAGAAAAAGAGTGCGGAGCAGATGAGAAAAACGAAAAGGGTCTTTCTATTCATTCGACAAAATCGCTTCACTCCCTCTTTCAACCGGGATTCTGAAAAAATATCGTTCACTCCAGAAAAACATACCGGCAAAAGGCATCCCCGGTCAAGGGCAATTCACCCGGTGCCGTCACGCAGCCTTTCTTCGAGAGGCTCAACCCGACAAGGTTGCAACTTCCGTTCCGTTTTTTACCGCAAAATTTTGAGGATCATCGCTTCTTCACGATCCCGGGGGTCGGGAATGGACAGGGGATAGCCGAGGATCAGGGGCGCAATGATCCTGCAGTCCGCGGGGATGCCGATGGCCTCGAGCGTCTCCTGATTCGAAAGGTTCGTTCCCAGGCCGATCCAGCAGGTCCCCAGGCCGCGGGCCGTTGCCGCAAACATGAAATAAGATGCGGCCAGGGCGCAATCCACAGCCAGGGAGGGGATGTTGCCGGGACCGGCAATAAAGACCAGGCAGGGCGCATTGTAAAACACATTAAAGGCCTCGTCCCTCAACCTGTCCTTATAACGACTCAACGGGGAGGATGGATTATTTTCAATATCGCGCAGGTGGTTTCTTTTGCTCTCATCGGAGATGCGCTTGATCCACCGCCGATTTTGAACCACGGCAAAGCGCCAAGGCTGGCCGTTCATGGCACTCGGCGCCAGGCAGCTGTCACGAATGATCTCCATGACGACATCCGGCGGGACGTCCCGTTCCTCGAATGCCCGGATGGACCGCCTTTGCCTCAGAAGCGCCTCGTAATTCATGTTTTTCATCCCCCGGATACCCTTTGAATGGCCGCCTTTCAGGAAGCGTCCATGCCGCTCAGACTTCTGAGCACCCGTATGAGCGCCTGCACGCCGCAAGCGCCCTGCCTCTGCGCCTGAAGGGCCACGTAGAGCTGGTGAACGAGAGCGAGCCCCGGGAGCGCGAGGCCCGCCGATGCGGCTTCCCGCAAGGCGATTTCCATGTCCTTGACAAAGTGATTCACCATGAAACCGGGGTTGAAATCCCCCTGAAGGATGCGGGGACCGTAATTGTTGACGGCCCAGGAAGCGGCCGCGCCTTTTCCGATGATTTCGATCACAGCCCTTTCGTCCAGTCCGATCCTGGAGGCATAGAGCAGAGCCTCACAGGCACCGATCATGTTGCCGGCAACAAGAATTTGATTGCACATTTTCGTGTGCTGACCCGCCCCCGCCTCACCCAGGTAGGCGATATCCCGGCCCATGAGCCGGAACAACGGCACGACCTCATCGTAGGTTCTTTTTTCACCTCCGGTCATGATGGCGAGCGTGGCGTTTCTTGCCCCGACATCACCGCCTGAAACGGGCGCATCGAGAGTCGAAATACCTTTTTCCGCTGCTGCCGTGAAAATTTTCCTGGCGAGGCTCGGCTGGCTCGTGGTCATGTCGACGGCAATGCGGCAGGCCCTCTTTACGGAAAAAATCCCCTGCGTTCCAAGGTAAACCTCCTCCACATCAGCAGGCGTGCCGACCATGGTGAAGATGATTTCCGCCCTCCCCGCCATGTCGGCCGGGGACTCACACCACTTCCCCCCCCGCTCCAGAATGGAGCGGGCCTTTTGGCGGGTGCGATTGAAAACGTACACTTCGTGGCCGCCGCCCTGCAGATGCCCGGCCATGGAAGACCCCATGATCCCTGTGCCGATCCAGCCGATCTTCATACTCCGATCCTCCCCCATGCCTCGAGTGGATTTCAGTCCTGATCCTTTTCCCTCGCGGGAAGCGCCTGCCGCTGCCGCCCCCGTGGAGAAGGGCAGAACCGAGGGAAACGGTCTTGCCTGGAATCAGGATACCTCAATGGTTGGCAAATAAATTTAGAGAAACTTCAGATAACTGTCAAGAATGAACGGCTTTGAAAAGGTTTTGGCGGAACGCCTCAGCCCCGGTGCAGCGGAGAAAAGTCATCGTCCAAATGACCGATCCGGCGGATCGTCGTAGCCCTGACCTCTCAACGGGTCTTCGATTTCTTACTGTTGCTTCGTTTTCCTCCGTCGGGCTCCACGGAAAGAAGATCGGGCAGCGTCCTCGTGAACTGCGCTGCCCGTCCCTTCGGGACGATCAGCGCATAATCTCCCTTGGGAAGAATTTCATCCCTGATCTCGGGATTCAGCTCGCGGATGGTTTTATAGGTTGTCCCGGCTGCCCGGGCAATGAGGGTGACGTGGACCTCTTTCTTGAGACTGAACGCGACGCGATCGACATCCAGGGGCGGATACCTCCTCTCCCGGGGGATGTGATAACCGTATTTCTCGGGCTGCGCGAGGATCAGCTTCGCAGCCAGAATCCTGAAAATATACCGCTCTGTTTCGAGGGGCAGATCGAGATCATAAAAGCTCTGGGTACCCTGAACGCTGATACTGCTGGAAACCCTCTCTTCGCCGCAGTTGTAGGATGCCGCGGCCAGCGTCCAGTTGCCGAACATCCTGTAGAGATCGGTAAGATAATCGAGCGCCGCCTCCGTGGACTTCTCGAAATTGAGACGCTCATCGATCTGTTTGTTCACCTTGAGGCCATACCGCTTCGCCGTCCTTTCCATGAACTGCCAAGGACCCACGGCCTTCGCCGAGGACACGGCGTACGTCCTGAAAGAACTCTCCACCACGGCCACATACTTGATATCGTCCGGCATCTTCCTCTCCTGCAACCGCTTCTCGAGGTGGGGAAAGTAACGGTGGGCCCGCTTGAGCCAGAGGATGACCTGGTCCGTGTTGTAAACGGAAAGCACAAAGGACTGGTCCAGCATTTCCCAGACATCCTGCCTGTTCAGCGGAACGGGCTCTCCGCAGAGCTGGAGCTCCGAAGGAAGCTCGTAGAGCGGCACAAGGGTTGCCCCCGGGGTCCCGGGGATCAAAACCATCAGCGCCGCCACCAGCAACAGGGCAATCTTCTGTCCTCCCGCTTGAAACCGGGGCATTCCCGTCCTGTGCACATCCATTCCCATGCCTCGTTTCACTCGCCGCAGATGACCGGTGTCTGCTGCGGGGCGGACCCCGCCCCGGAGAAGCCCTTTGGTCAGCAGCCGGCGAGGAGCACGGCCAGAATCATAAGCAGTACGACTCCGGACAATACTCTTTTCATTCATTCCCCTCGAACGTTACGCTTTCTTACCAGATAGCCGATCAATTAGCAAAAACTATTCCGGCTTCTCTTCCCGCTTGACCCCTGCACCCTTCATCCCCCGTCCAGAATGGCGATGGCATCGATCTCGATGCGTGCATCGGGGTTGACGAGGGACTTCACGACGACACACCCGCCGCGGCGGGTAAGCCCTTAGTGAAATATTTACTCCGAACCGCGGCAGTCCCTCGGTAACCTTCCAGCGTCGTCACAGGATCCGCCCGCAGCCTCAAGGATCTCGCCCATCCGCCGGAAAATAAAATCCGCCTGTCCCCTTCCCCGCGATCTTCCCTGTTGCCGGTTCGCGGGCTATCATCCCGGAGATGAAGAGCAGGTTGCCCCGCTTCACGGCGGTCGAAAAGGTGTAACGATCACCGAGATTCCGGGGATCCACGATTTCAAATTCAGGCATGTCTTCCTCCTTTTTATCGAATCGGCCGGAAAGGCATCAGGAGCCAAGCATGTCGGTCGCTCTTTCGGCATCAAAGCCTGCCGCTGTCAAGCGCATAATCGCGGTCCAACGATTGGCTTTCGGTCTCACAACTCCTTGCAATCTTTATCTTTTTCTTTGACAAAAGGTGCGTAATTGAGTAGTAGAATAAAGAGGTTTTCAGCTCTGCAAGATGGAAAAGCACGGCGGCGTGAAATTCGACACGAAATTCCTCGGCCAGGAAGCCCCCTGTGATCCCCGGCTCGAGGAGCTCAAATTCTGGTGCGGCGAATTCCATCGCCGGAATTTCGCGCCTCCATACGGGGAATTCTCACAGGGCAACCTCAGTTTCCGGTTGAGAGACGGGGATCATGCCTTTGTCATCACCGGATCCCAGGTCGGCTGGAAGGACCGCCTCACGGACGACAAGTTCGTGACCGTCTCGGATTGCGATTTATCCAGGGGCGTCGTATACGCCACGGGTCTTCGTGACCCCTCCTCGGAGTCCATGATGCATTATGCAATCTATCAGAGAAGACCGGACGTTCAGGCCGTCTTCCACGGTCACAGCCGCGAGGTCCTGTCCTGTCCGGAAAAACTTGCGATCCGCGAGACCCGTGAAAAAAAACCTTACGGCAGTCTGGAACTGGTCGAGAGCGTCCTGGAGGTGCTCGACAGGGAAATGTTTGTCGTTCTCAAGAGACACGGTTTCGTCTCTCTGGGCGGGACCATGAGAGAAGCCGGCGATCTCGCCGTCCGGATTCACCGGATGTGCGAGACCTTGAAATCGGAAAAGAGGGCCGAAGGATGAAAAGTTTTTTCAACCTCTATCACCACGGGTTCGTCAGGGCCGCCGTCTGCGTGCCCGACGTCAGGGTGTCCGACACGGCCTTCAACGCCGCGAAGACGGTGGAGATGGCGAAAAAAGCGGCCGCGGGGAATGCCGTCTTCGCCCTCTTCCCGGAGCTCGGCATATCCGCCTACTCCAATGAGGACCTCTTTCAGCAGGAAGCCTTGTTGCAGAGTGTCCGCGAGGCCGTCGGATTCATCACGGGCAGAACGAAAAACCTCAACCTCATTCTCGTCATCGGGGCGCCCCTTCAGATCCAGGGAAGGCTCTTCAACTGCGGGATCGTCCTTCACCGGGGGACAATCCTCGGGGTAGCCGTCAAGTCCTACCTGCCGAATTACAGGGAATTCTACGAGGGGCGTCAGTTCAGCCCCTCGGCGGAAATCCTCACGGACACCATCGAGCTTTGCGGTCAGGAGAACATCCCCTTCGGGGCAGACCTGCTCTTCCAGGTCAGGAATGTCAAAAACTTCCGGTTCTACATCGAAATCTGTGAGGATCTCTGGGTCCCCTTGCCGCCGTCGAGCTTCGCCGCCCTCGCCGGTGCAACGGTGGTCGGAAACCTTTCCGCCTCCAACGTGACCATCGGAAAGAGCGAGTACCGGCACAGCCTGGCCGCCGCCCAGTCGGGGCGCTGTGCCGCGGCTTATCTTTACGCGGCCTCCGGACCCGGCGAATCCACCACCGATCTCGCCTGGGATGGTCATGCCATGATTTATGAAAACGGGACGCTCCTCGCCGAGTCGGAGCGGTTCTCGGCAGATCCGCAGCTCATTTTCGCCGACATCGACCTGGACCGTCTGACGCAGGACCGGATGCGGCTGACCAGCTACGGACAGAACGCCCGCATTCACAGGGACCGCGTCCGTAAATTCAGAAAGATCCCCTTCACGATCGGCATCCCCGACAGGCGTCTCCTGCTCGAGCGTGAGATCACCCGGTTCCCCTACATCCCCTCCGACCCCGCAAAGAGGGACGAGCGGTGCTACGAGGCCTACAACATCCAGGTCCAGGGACTCGCCAAGCGGCTGAAGGCGACGGGGATCAAGAACGTCGTCATCGGCGTTTCCGGCGGCCTGGATTCCACGCACGCCCTGATCGTATCCGCCCGCACGATGGACCTCCTCAAGCGCCCCCGCTCCAACGTGAAGGCCTATACGATGCCCGGCTTCGCGACGACGGACAAGACCTACAGAAACGCCCTCCGTCTCATGAAGACGCTTGGGGTGGAGGTGAACGAAATCGACATCAAGTCGAGCTGCATGCAGATGTACAGGGACATCGGCCATCCCTTCGCAAAGGGGAAGGCCGTTTACGACATCACCTTCGAAAACGTCCAGGCCGGCGACCGCACCTCCCACCTGTTCCGGCTGGCCAACATGCGGAACGCCCTCGTCGTGGGGACGGGGGACCTGAGCGAACTCGCCCTCGGCTGGTGCACCTACGGTGTGGGCGACCACATGTCGCACTACAACGTGAATGTCAGCGTCCCCAAGACGTTCATCCGGCACCTCATCCGATGGGTGGCGGATAAAAACCACTTTGGGAAAAAGACCTCGGAGATTCTTCTGGACATTCTCGAAACGGAGATCAGCCCGGAGCTGATCCCGGGGAAGAAGGGTGAGCAGCCCGCTCAGCAGACGGAGTCCGAGATCGGTCCCTACGAACTTCAGGACTTCAACACATTCTACATCACCCGTTTCGGATACCTCCCGACGAAGATCGCCTTCATGGCCTACTGCGCCTGGCGGGACAAAAAGAAAGGGGCCTGGCCCGGCGTGCCAGAGCACCGCCGGAAGGCCTACACCATCGGCGAGATCAAGAAATGGCTTCGTGTCTACCTCTACCGATTCTTCCAGACCAGCCAGTACAAGCGCTCCTGCCTCCCCAACGGCCCCAAGGTGGGCTCCGGAGGGTCGCTGTCGCCGCGCGGAGACTACAGGGCTCCCAGTGACAGCGAGTCGGCGGTCTGGCTTGCAAACGCCGCGAGGATACCGGACCGGGACAGCGGAAAGAAATGAGCAGGGGAACGTACAGGGATTTCGACGCGAAGGAACTCTTCTGCCTGAATTGCCGCAGGGCCGTTCCCGTCAGGAAGAAGCTCCTGCTGATCCTGACAAGCGGCGAGAAATACGACTACACCTGTGTCTTTTGCGGGACCTCCGTGGGGGACAAGGTGGTCACCCAGAAAGACCCGACGAGGGTGATCATCAAATGAAGGCGATGGTTTTGAAAAAGGCCATGGCTGTCGAGCAAAATCCCCTGGAGTCTGTCGACGTCCCGGTTCCCGAACCCGGCGAGGGGGAGATCCTGATCCGGGTGCATGCCTGCGGCATATGCCGCACCGATCTTCACACCGTCGAAGGTGAAATACATCCCACCAGGATGCCCGTGATTCCCGGACACCAGGTCATCGGGACCGTCGCGCATCGCGGCCCGGCAGCAAAGCGTTTCACGGAAGGGGCTCGCGTGGGGATGGCCTGGCTTTTCCGGACCTGCGGGGACTGCCCCTTCTGCCTCGCGGATAAGGAAAACCTCTGCGAACGGGCTCAGTTCACAGGCTTCGACGCCGATGGGGGTTTCGCCGAGTACACAAAGGTCCACGAGGATTTCGCCTATCCGATCCCGGATGTCTTCACGGACACGGAGGCCGCACCGCTTCTGTGCGCCGGAATCATCGGGTACAGGGCGCTGCGGCTCTCGGAAACCAAGAAAGGACAGAGGCTCGGCCTTTACGGTTTCGGCGCGGCGGCCCACATCGCCGTCCAGGTGGCCGTCCACCGGGGTTGCGAGGTTTACGTCTTTACGCGAGGGGCCTCGCATCGGGAACTGGCCCTCCGCCTCGGCGCCTCCTGGGCCGGCTCTCCGGAAGATCGACCCCCTTCGAAACTACACAGTGCCATTATCTTCGCACCGGCAGGCGAGATTGTCCCCGTGGCCCTCAGCCGCCTCGACAGGGGCGGGACGCTCGTCCTCGGCGGCATCTACATGACTCCCATCCCGGTCCTCGACTACGCGAAACATCTCTACGATGAACGGACAATCAGAAGTGTGACGGCAAGCACGCGCCGGGACGGTATCGAACTCCTTGAAGCGGCGGGGAAGATTCCCATCCGGACGAAGACGCAATCTTTTCCGCTGAAAGAGGCCAACCGCGCCCTCCAACTCCTCAAGGCGGGAAAGATAAACGGGGCAGGGGTCCTTGTCGTCCCCTAGAGGCCTTATCTGCTCCGGGGTATACACCGGCGGCCTGAATGTCGTCGATATAAGAAAAGCCATGATCTTTCGACCATGGCTTTTCTTTCAAGTTCTTCTTTCATCGGGCCGGGAGCCCCGGAGGCCTTTTGCCTTTTGCCGTTTGCCTCTAGCCTTTGGCCTTTGGCCGTTTGCCTTTAGCCTCTTCCTCTACCTTCCGATGACGTAACGGTAGGGGTCAATCTGCTCTCTCAGGATGTCGAGTTCCTTCTTGGTCGGGGGTTTATTCTCGACGATCTTCTTCGCCTTGAGGAGCTCGAAGCCGCAGTTCGTCTGGACATCCTTCTCGGAGTACCCGGGGTTGATCGCGATGATCCTCATCCGCTTGGACTCCGACTCGAAATCCATGACGGCCATGTTGGTGATGATCTTGTAGGGGCCCGCGCCCAGGGGAAGACCCGATTTTGCGCGGGAGTCACCGCCCTGGAGCCAGCCGGGGGTCGTGATGAAGTTCACCTTTTCGGCGAATCTCCTCGGGTCCTGCGGGGTCATGACGATCATGCGCCAGCAGAAGGATGCGAGGTCGTTGGCGCCGCCGCTTCCCGGGAAGCGGACCTTCGGTTTCTGGTGATCCGGCCCCATGCGGGTGGAATTCAGGTTTCCGTACATGTCGATCTGGGCGCCGCCCAGGAACGTGTAGTCGACCATCCCCCGGCAACAGGTTTCCATGATCTCGCACATGCCGCTCGCCATTACGGCCTTCCAGGTCGTCCTCGAGTCCCCGACCGATATGGGCATTTCGGGAACCAACGCGGCCGCCCCGCCTGCCTCGAACATGATAACCAGATTCGGGGCGCCGGTTTTTTGCGCGAGCATCGCCGCCGCATTGGGTGCGCCGGTTCCTACGACGATCGAGGCACCGTCTTCCAGCTCCCTCGCCGCCGTGCATATCATAAGTTCCATCACATTATAATCAGCCATGGCTTATTCTCTCCTCCTTTCTAATCTCTGGCCTTCTTGAAGAGCCATTCCTTTTCTCTCAGTGAGAGTATCTTGTGCATGCCACCGTTTTTCTCGATGTATTCGAAGTGGTCCTTGCAGCTGTATATGTTCTTGTCCAGGAATTTCTTGAATTCATCGGGATTTTCCTCAACCTTCAACCACTCTCTGAGGTGATCCTCGTCGGAGAAGTATTCCTGATACATGTTGCCGGGGTAGCTGCCGTAAGGCACTTCGCAAACGGCGTCCACGAGCCAGTAAGGAATGGAGGTGTAGCTGGGGTCTCTGCGGATTTCATCGTTGGGAATAATTCTCTCGGCTGTAATGATGAGGCGCTTGGTCGATCGGGCCACGTCAAGATCGGACACGGTGATGCCCCTGATGCGGCAGTTACCGTAGATATCCGCCTCATGGACGTGAATGGCCGACACATCGGAATAAATGGCCGGACAGGCAAGATATCGCGTGCCGGTGAAGGGACACTGGATGACTTTCCCGCCGCTGTACTTGAACGTGTCCGTCCCCAGCACGTTTCTCGACGGATAGAAGGAAACGCCGGCGGCGCCCGCCTTGAACCGGACGGACATGCTGTAGTTCGTCCACTCGCTGACTTCCACTTCGCCGCTTTCCATGTACCTTCTCGCGTTGGGTGAAAGACCTCTGGCCTCGAGACCGACGATGTAGGCGATGTCCAGGCGGTTAAAGACCTTGCCGGCGCAGAGAATCTGGAAATCGTGCGTCGAGGTGTGACCGGCGAAACCCATATTCTTCCTGCCCTGCCGGACAATCTCGTGACACACCGCCGCCGGGATGCGGTTGGCGCCGAAACCGCCGATGCACAGATAGTCGCCGTCGTGGACAAACTTTTCGACCGCTTCCTTCACCGTCATGACTTTAGGTACGAGTGCTCGACTCTTTTTCCGGAAAAACGCCCGTGCCTTATCGGCATCGGGATCTGTAAAAATCCTCCCTATTCCCTGATCAAGAACTTCCACGGTGCCTTACCTCCTTCTTTGTAATGTTAAGACCCTTGTATTTTCTCTTTGAATGACGCTTTCGGAGCCTTTGGTTCTCCCGGGACCGGAAAATTTTCCGAATAGGCATTGTGCTGACGTGACTTCGTAAAAACGCACGCTAAATAGCACAATCAATGGGACGAATCAAGTGAAAATCACTTAACTTTAAAGGAATTTTGTCCCCGCTACAGGTATATGAAAGGTCACTTCTTTTTTTCTTCAAGGGCTTTCCTGAGCGTCTCACCGAGGCTTCCAAGACCTGATTTTTCTTGAATTTCATCTGCTTCGGAACGGTACACCGCTTCGGATTTACGGTCCCCGGAGACCCCCTGCAGGTATTCCCCCAGAAGCCCGCGGCTGTGGGCATCCTCATGGCAGAAAACGCAGAGGTTCTCCCAGTTGCTGCCGTCCGGGGGGTTGTTGAAGTGGTTGCCGTCTTTGTGGTGCACGGTCAGAAGGCTCCGATTTGATTCATCAAATTCACGGGCGCACCGCGCGCAAATAAGCCCGTGTATGGCCAGGGATCTCTCCCGGTACTCCTCCCCCGGCAGTGACTGCCGGTTTGCTTTGATATCCCGAACGACCTCTTCCGGCGACTTCATCACCCCGGGTTTTGCCTGCTCTTTCTTGACGGCAACACGCCTTCCTTTTTTGCCGAAGGTCACCCTGCCCAAAGGATTTACACCTCCCCGGTATTTCGGTTCAAAGTGGTTTCCTAATAAAAAACGGTGCTCTTGTAAAACAAAAAATGAGGCCTGAACACCCTGTCGTCTATTTCTTCAATAATCCGCCCGCAAGGGCAAGGGCTTGGCCTCGATCCTTAATAACCCCCTCCAGCTGCGCCTCCCGGAGCGCCTTGAGGACCCTGCCCACCAGAGGGCCCGGTGCGAGATGAAAAAGGTCCATGATATCCTTCCCGTCAAGCAGGGGGGGAGTTTGCAACAGGGGTCTTATCTGACTTTCGAACTGAAAAAGCATGTCGAGAATTTTCTTTTTCACATCCGGGAGTGCGGACTTTCCAGAAGCTGCGACATAGCCCAGGTGAACAAGAAAAAGCCCCAGATAATCGTTTTTATTCCTTGAGAAAAAAAGAGCCGTCTCCCTTCGGGATATCTGGTCAGGCCCCCTGAGAATGCCGAGCTCACGGTCAGAGCGGGAAATTCTCCTGAGGAACGCTTCTTCCCTTCTTGACAGTTTCAACCGGAAGGCCAGACGCCCCGGTGTATTCGCCGCCATTTCATGGGGTGCGTCCCCGGCACCGAGGAGCACAGCCAACTTGATCAGGGCGGCTTTTCCCCGGCCGGGGACAACCTCATCCTTCAGATAGCGAACCAATTCGGCAGCATGGTCGCTGAAATAGTCCCCCGGCTTTTTCATCACCGCCTCGAGGGCACGAAAACCCGCGAGGGCGTGTCCCCACGGGTCGACGCCGCAAATTTTTGTCCTGCCCTCTTCCTTCATCGCCGAAACCTCCATGAAGAGAACCTCCAGGATCCCCGCGCGGTCCATCTCAACGACAAAGGAGTGACAGGGGAGGCACGACAGGAGCCGGAAAATCTCATCCCGCACCCGCTCGCGGGATACGCCTTCGAGGAGGCGCCGGTGAATCCGGATCCACCTGAGTGTTTCCGGGTCAATCCGGAAATGAAGCTCCGCGGCAAAGCGAAAGGCCCGAAGCACCCTCAGGGGGTCCTCGATAAAAGACCTCTCGGAGACGGCGGATATCCTCCGGTCGCGGAGGGCTTTACGCCCGTCACAGGGATCTATGACCCGGTCCTGCCTCCCTTCGATGAAATCCTCCAGCGGCTGGGCCATGGCATTCAGCGTGAAATCCCGTCCCGCAAGATCGTCCTCGATGCTTTCGCCCTGCATTATCGTGAAGTCGAAAACGAGGGATGGTTCCCCTTTGATAACGACTCGTTCCGTGATCTGGTCCTTTTCGTCATGAAGCAGTATGTACCGGCCTCTGACTCCCTTGGCGAAATCGGCGGCGAGCCCCCTGAGGTCGCGAGGCACCACCATGTCGATGTCCGGCGTTTCCCTGCCGAGAAGGAGGTCCCGCACGGCCCCCCCGGCCACGTAGATCCTGTCGCGGTACTTGTCAAGGCGCTTGAGGCAGGGGATAAATTCTTTTCTCATGGCGGCACCCACAACTGGTCAAGGCTTATCTATCCCCGCCGGAAAAACAATATCAAGCAAAAATTGACGCCGCGGAACCGCTGTGATAAAGAGGCGAACTGCAAAGGGCTCGAGTTTTCGGCCTGTTGAATGACTCAGGGAGCTCCGAGCCTTTTGCCTTTTGCCGCTGGCCTTTTGCCAGCAGAGGATTGACCATGATACTCGGCATCGATGTCGGCGGTACCCACACGGACGCCGTACTTCTCGATAACCTGCAGGTCAGGAAGAAAACCAAGGTGCTCACGATACAGGAGAACCTCATCGAGTCGCTCCTCGGCACGGCGGACGAGATCCTAGAGGGTGAAAACCCGAGGGCGCTGAAGCGGATCGTTTTCAGCACCACCATCTCTACGAACGCCATCGTGCAGGGCAAGATCGACCGGGTGGGTCTCGCCATCGCCAGCGGCCCCGGCCTGCCGCCGTCGCTTCTCAAAATCAGCGAAGATACCCGCTTCGTTTCGGGATCCATAAACCACCGCGGCATCGAAGTGGCCCCCATTGACGCCGAAGAGATCGGGAGGGTCGGGGATCACTTCAGGAAGGAGGGAATTCGCTACCTCAGTGTTGTCGGAAAATTCTCGACGAGAAACCCGAAGCAGGAGATCCGGATCCGGGACCTGTTGAACGGCGATTTCAGTCACATCACACTGGGACATCGAATGTCGGGCAACCTCAACTTTCCCCGGCGCATAGCCACAGCCTTTCTTAATGCCGCCGTGTGGGAGACCTATAACACCTTCGTGGGGGAAATCCTGAAGTTCAAAAAGCAGGCGAGACTCGAAACACCCGTCTACATCCTGAAGGCGGACGGCGGCACCTTCGAGATCGGGCATTCGGCCGAATTCCCCGTTTACACGATCCTCTCCGGCCCGGCGGCAAGCATTATGGGCATCCTGAGCCTGACGCGGTGTGCCGGCGATGCCGTGGCCATCGATGTGGGAGGGACCACGACGGATATCGCGGTCTTCAGCGGCGGCGTGCCCCTTCTGGAACCCCTGGGGGTCACCATCGAGGGGCACAGGACCCTCATCCGCGGGCTCAAGACACGCTCCATCGGCGCGGGCGGGGACAGCCTGGTGCGGTACAAAAACGGCGAAATCTCCATCGGACCTGAACGGGACGGGCCGGCAGCCGCCTTTGGCGGCCGCCACCCCACGCCGACCGATGCCATGATCGTCCTCGGCCTCACGGATATCGGGGATTCCCGTAAAGCCGCCGAGGCGGTCGGTCCTCTCGCAAAATCCATGAAGATCCCCATCCGGGAGGCGGCGGAGAGGATTTTCCGGGAGACCTGCCGGCTCATCGCGTCCGCCGCCGGCGACATGCTCGACGAGATCAACAACAAGCCCGTCTACACCATCCACGAGATGCTTGAGGGAAAGAAAATCAGGCCTGAAACGCTCTACGTGGTGGGAGGTCCCGCGGGACCCATGGCGGCGAAGCTGGGTGAACTCCTGGGTTGCAGCGCCGTGATCCCCCCCCACGCCGAGGTCGCCAATGCCGTCGGCGCGGCGCTTTCGAGAAACACAACGGAAGTGACGCTGCTCGCCGACACGGAGAAGAAGATCATGACCATCGCCGAGGAAGGACTGCAGACGGGCATTCCCGGAAATTTTTCACGGGAGGACGCCGTCGAGGTCTGCCGCGAAAAGTTGCGGGAGAGGGCATTGCTGATCGGCGCCGCCGATGAAGACATCGAAATGGAGATCGTCGAAGACCTGGAGTTCAACATGGTGCGGGGCTACTCCAGGACGGGGAAAAACATCCGGCTCAAGGCCCAGATCAAACCCGGCCTTATCGCCGGTTTCAGCGGGACGGACAAAACATGAGAAGAAGGGGAAAAACCGGCCTCATTTTCTTCCCGGCGTTCGACTGGGCCATCTCGCCGACGCACCCCGAAAGGGAGGAGCGTCTCCTCTACACGCAGGACCAGGTTTTCGAGGAGGGGCTCCTGGACCTCGAGAACATCATCGAGTTCAAGCCGAAGGTGGCCACCCCGGAGGACATTCAGCGGGTTCACATCTGCGTTCCCGACGTGGGGAGCGTCATCACGGAGTCGCACCTCATCTCTGCGGGCGGCGCCATCACCGCGGCGGACAAGGTTCTCACGGGGATGGTGGACAACGCCTTTGCCCTAGTGCGCCCGCCGGGCCATCACGCCATGCGGGTCGTTCACGGGGCACGCGGTTTCTGCAACATCAACATCGAGGCCGTCATGATCGAGAACCTGCGGAAAAAATACGGCCGAAAACGCATCGCCGTCATCGACACCGACTGTCACCACGGCGACGGCACCCAGGACATCTACTGGCACGACCCGAACACGCTCTATATCTCCATTCACCAGGACGGAAGGACGCTCTATCCGGGCTCCGGGTTTCCGGAGGAATTCGGCGGGCCGAACGCCCTGGGGACGACGATCAACGTGCCGCTCCCGCCGAACACCTCGGACGAGGGTTTCATCTATGTCCTGGATCATCTCATCCTGCCGGTCCTGCAGGAGTTCAAGCCGGACCTCATCATCAACTCGGCGGGGCAGGACAACCATTACTCGGACCCGATCACCAACATGCGCTTTTCCGCCCGGGGTTACGCCACCCTCAACGACCGGCTCAAGCCGGACATCGCCGTCCTCGAAGGCGGCTACTCCATCGAGGGGGCGCTGCCCTACGTGAACGTGGGCATTATCCTCGCCATGGCGGGACTGGACTACAGCGCCGTGAGGGAGCCGGACTACGACCCTGAGGCGATGAAACAGCCGAAGGAAATCACGAAGTACATCGAGGAGGTCACGTCGGACATCTACATGTTCTGGAAGAAGAGGGAGTCCCTCAAGGCGGAGCTTCTGGGAGACGCCCGGTACGCCAGGCGCGAGAGAAACATTCACTACGACACCGACCGCATCCGGGAGCAGCAGCAGGAGATCATCCGGGTCTGCGGCGACTGCGGGGGCCTCATCACCATCGATTCCGTCGCGAGCACGGCAAACCACATCTTCGCCGTCATCGTGCCGAGCCCCGCCTGCCCGGCCTGCAGGGACGAGGGGGAAAAAATCTTCGGCTCCATCGACAAGGCGAAGCGCCGGATCCGGTATCTGTATTTCCAGGACCGCGACCGGGACGTTTATATCTGCAAGTGAAAGACTGGAATAATGGAATGTTGGAATGATGGGTGAAGAAAACATTTTCCTAAATACCCAATATTCCACCATGCCACTTTTCTCCCTTGACAGGGCGTCCCGTTTAAAATAAAAAGGGCAACCTTTACGACTCACCCACGGGACAGCCAAAAACGGGGGAACACCCCTGACGAATATTTGAAAGGAGGATCAGGACAGTGGCGGACGACATCAACAAGAAAACACAGGAAACAGCGGCAAAACTCTTCGGGAAAGGGATCAAGATGGACCCCCCTTACCTGATGTGGAGGCAGTTCGACAAGGATCTGGCCAATGACCTCTCCCGGCACATCACCGGCAACCTTTACTCCCGGACGGTGCTGACGATCCAGGAAAGGCAGTACGCCGCCTGCGCGATGCTCGCGGCCCTTCGTGCAAAGGAGGAATTCAAGCTTCACGTCAACGCAGCGCTCAATGTGGGCTGCGACCCCCGCAAGATTGCCGAAATTCTCTTCCAGCTCTCGACCTACGCGGGGATGCCGGCCGTCAACGAGGCCATGGAGGTCTACCGGGAGGTGCTCAAGGAAAGAGGCGAGTGGCCGTTGAAATAGCGATGAGTGCCGAGTGAAGAGTGGTGAGATAACAACGAAGGGGTCCCTGAGGACCCCTTCGTTTATTATTGGACGGTATTAAACTCTGGTCAGGTGGTCAAAGACCCCTCAGGGAGATTTGACGGCGAGGGTATGAGGCGACCCGGCGGCGACAGCAACAACTTCGCTTAAATTCAAGACCTGGACAGGAGAGGCGCTAAAGGGGACACTCGTACCGTTTCCAGGCGGACCGGGGTACCGGTGCTGCAGCGCGGGGCGGAGAAATCGATTAACCGTTCGGCTCCGGAAAATGCACCTTTTTCCCATAGACAAGTTGTCCCTGGAAATCAGGTAATGGTCCTCCTGCCTTCAATCCTGCATTTTGCAGGCGCGATTTTTGAATTCACCGTAGGAGACAGGCGTCCAGGTGTCATCACCTGCCAGCTGGCAAAGACCGAAAAACTGATCGACGTCAAGGGCATCCTTGTAGAAGTACAGATGACGATCGATGACGAGCGCCGATGACAGCCCTTTGCATTTTTCCCTGTAGACGTTATACGCTATCCTGCACTGCTCGTCCGTCAGCCTCACCTTTTTCAATTCCACTGTTTTCGTGATACTTCCGCCGCTGTACCTGTAGAACGAGTCCGTACCGACGCTTTCCCTGAGCTTCAGGACGATATCCTGTCCCTCCTGGCGGATATCACCCTCGGCATCGTAGCAGGCGGGTATCCAGTCCGACACTTGGGGCTTTTCGTACTGCCGGAGCGTGACAAAATTAAAACCGGCGGGACAATTCACATTGCCGGGGGCGGATACAACGGCAACGTCGGCGCCGGTCAGCCTGTAGATCTGCCTGATTTTCCCTTCGAGTAACCTGGCCTCGTTCAGCTCGATGACATTTGCACCATCGACACTCCGGACCGTCAGTTTCCCGGCCCGGGTATCGTAGGCTCCCCCCACCCCCTGGGCCGGGCACTCCGACACGTTGATGAATGCCGTCGCCAGCATCCCCATGAGGAATCCCGGGAGAAAGAAGATTTTTTTATGCATTCTTTTCACCTCTTTGCTGATCCTCCATAGAAAACTGCTGCCTGGGTGACTCAGCGGGTGGACACCCGCCGTGAACCCGAAAACCACGAGATCGGCATTCCGCCCGATCACGTGAGCGACGCCGCTCTACTGGATCGTCACTTCCTGGACCTGCATGCCCAGGGCGGCCATGGCCTCGACCGTCTTTTCCCTTGCGGCCTTTGCCTTGGTGACGGCATTGATCAGATCGCCAGCGGCGTGGGCGTTTTTCGCCTCGTTCCATTCCTGCGCGAGTGCCGGCTGAGCGGCCCGGGCTTCTTCGATTTTCGCCCTGTCGATGCCGGGCGGAAGTTTCTTCCGCTTGGAGAGTTCCTCGATTTGCGCCTGAAGCGCATCCAGCAAGGCGGGCAACTCCTTGCTGACGGCGTTCCAGCCTTTCAGCCATTCGCCCTTTCGCGTCCCTGAGATCGCGGCAAGCTGGTTGATCTTGTCCGGCAGCTCCGTGGCCAGCTTGAAGGCTGCATCGTACTCGTTTCGATCGTACTTGTCCTTTGCCGCCAGGATGGCTTTTTCCACCGCCTGGGTTTCCGCCGCCGCGTACTTCACGGCTTCCCCCTTGATGGCATTAAAGACACCCTCGGCGGATTTGATGGCCTTTTCCGCCGGCTCTTTGCTCATCGAACAACCCGCAATGAAGAGCCCGAGCAAAAACAACAAAACGATCTTCATCCCCTGCTTCATCATATGGCCTCCTCCTTTTGATGGAAATAACTGCCGTCTTCAGCGGCAGCGGGTTCAATCACGACATAGCGCCCTGTAATCCAGAACACCGGCCCTCACCTGACCCACGACCTTCCCGATACCCATCATCGATATCCAGGAGGGCCCCTCTGCGAGTTTGATATGGGTGGCATCGATGCCGACCTGGTCAAAGGTGGGGTCCACGGCAATCCAGCCATCGGCGTAGCTCTCCGCCCAGGCGTGATAGAGAAACCCCGTACCCTCCAGGTAAACAAGCCCCCCGGCCAGTCGGGTCGGGATCCCCGATGCGCGGGCCAGTGCCGCGTACAGAAGCGTGTGTGCCTGGCATTCCCCTTTCTTTGTGTGAAGGACCTCGAGAGCCGAGAAGCTGTCCACCACCTCGTCCCTGACCTCCAGCGAGACCCACTTCGCGAGACGCCTGATTTTGTCGAGATCCGACGGGGCGCCAATCACGATTGCACGCGCCTCCCGGACAATCTCCGGATGGTCACTTTCAATGTGATCCGTAGCGGCCAAATAAATGTAACGATCCGCGATGTTGAATGCCCCCGCAAGCCTCGGGGGATCCGGGCCCTCATTACCCCCGAGCACGTAAAGAGCGACGGGTCTACCTGACTCGTTCGTCTCGGTGACGGCTTGACCGGGCCCCTCCAGGAGCGGCAGTTGCCCTGCAACGCCTTCCAGGGCGATCTTCAGGTAACTGGCCTGCCTCGGGCAGGAAAGGGTCCGGTCCGTCCTCACAAGGCTGAAGTCGAGGATCAGGTCCTTTTTGTTCATGCTGGCTTCGTACAGAAACTGCCTCGCCCGGTTCTCGTCTTCCTTGTAGGTGATGAGAGCCCCGCCCATGGCGAGCTCGAAGATCGTTTCACCGGCGGGGCTGATCCAGCTCGTGACCGCCTGACCGAGCATGGAAGTCTCCACTTTGAAGGAGGGTTCGATGAGAAGCTTCGGACTGTTCTCAAAGGCATCGACGGACTGCAGCACCTCCGTGATGGCCTGCGCCTGGGGATCGAAAACGTCGTAGCGATATTTCGACCCGACAGCGATCCCCGCTATGAAAGGATAGAAATTGACGGCGCTCGCGGGGTAAAGGGGCTGGCCCACTTCTTTCACGATTGTTTTCCTCTCCCCGTTTGTCTGCCGGACCGCCTCCAGCCTTCCTTCTCTGTTTTCGCCTTCCAGAAGCAGCGTCTTTCCATCCACCTCCATATCATACCGGAAGGACACAAGCTGCAGGTCATTTCGGACCCGGTCCGCGCTTCGGAGAGCGAGTCTCTTCTCCACACCGAGAAACCGGAGACGCATGTGGGCTTCGGAGCTGATGAGAAAAAGATCCCGCTCATCGAGCGGCATCATCTTAAGAAAGGTGAAACCAACTTTCTCGCCGTTGAACACGATGCCCGCCCACTGTTCGCGCCAGGAGAGATCGCCGAGGCCGGAGAGTTTGATTTTTTCAGAAGGGGGCTGTAGGGTCTGGAAGTAGAAGGACGTGCAGGAAAGGATCGAGAGACAAACCAGAAGGGCAAAAAGCGCCGATGCGCACTTTTTGACGGGAGCTGAATCCGCTCTGGCCATGGACGACCCCTTACGGACGGACAATTCAGCAGCCGCGGGCACCTTTCAGGTGGGAGACGGCCGCCGGGAAAACCTGGCCCATGTGTTTCTCGAAGCCCAGACTCACATCGATCAGTTTTCCGAGATCAATCCCGGTATCCACGCCCGCATCGTGCAGCATGCTGACCGTGTCTTCCGTCGCGATGTTCCCCCGGGCCCCGACAATGAAAGGGCAGCCTCCGAGCCCCCCGAGGGATGTGTCGAAAATCGTGATCCCCTCTTCCAGGGCGGCCCAGAGATTCGCCATCCCCTGCCCCCTCGTGTTGTGGAGGTGGAGGGACATCGCCCTGCCTCCCGCGAGGCCCCTGACCCGGGAGATAATCTCCTTCATCTGACGGGGATTTCCCAGCCCCGATGAGTCGGCAAGGCATATTTCTTCGGGATCGGCTTCGAGAAATTGTTCAACCAATTTCAAGACCTGCCGAACCGGAACCCTTCCTTCATAGGCGCAACCGAAGGCATTCATGACACCGGCCCTGACCTCGGTACCCGATAGACGGGCTTTCCGGATCAGCATGAGCGATTCCTTCAGAGCCTCTTCCACGGAGCGGTTGCTGTTCTTCCGGCTGTGCGTCTCGCTGGCCGACACGAAGATCCCGACGTGAGGCACCCTGCACGCCAGCGCCCGGTCCAGGCCCCGCTCGCTCAGGACAAGGGCGGAGTACAAAACGTCCTTCCTGCGGTCGATCCTCTGCCAGAGGTCCTCGGCATCGGCCATCTGCGGCACCAGCTTGGGATTGACAAAGGAAGAGATTTCGATGCGGTGCACACCGGCTTCAATGAGTTGACCGATCACACGAAGCTTCTCTTGCGTGGGCACGATGTTTTTCTCGTTTTGGATACCGTCACGCAGAACGACTTCATGAAGGGAAACCGTGCGGGGCAGATTCATGTTCATAAAGGACTCCCGGGGAACCCTATGAACGGGCAGAGGTCCCTGCCCACAGATCATGGCAGAGTTCAAACAGAAAATAAATGCCGGGCCAATCCATGACAGATCGGTCCGGCATCCAATGGATTGCGCAATGCCATCCTATTCCAGAACAACCAGGACCTGATTCGTGTTGACCTTGTCCTGCTCGGCAACCTTGATTTCCTTGACCTTCCCTGTAACGGGGGCCACAATCGGGTTTTCCATTTTCATCGCCTCGAGGATGACGAGTTCTTCGTCAGCCTTCACGCTGTCCCCGACACTGACCAAAATTTCCGTGATTGTTCCGGGCATGGGGGCTACTACATCAGCCATTTGAACATCCTCCTCTCTTTATTAATCTTTCAACGCACGATCATTTCGTGAAACACGCTGTGTCGTCTGAGTGCAAAGCCGCAGGGGAAGGTTTCTACCCTTCCCCTGCTAAAACCGTTCTCTGTTACTTCTTCCAGGCAGCCGGTCCCCAGAGCTCGGGGAGAACGGCCTTCTCGGACCAGTCCGGCGGGACTCTCTGGCCGGGCTTCTCGCCGAGTTTCGAGATCAGCTTGGCGAGTCCGGGGCGGCCGAACTGGGGATTCCCGGCCTTGGCGGTCCGTCCGTTGTAGATGGCCTCGGAGCGAAGCCTGCGGCCGACGGTCTTCTCCATCCTCAAACCGAGCCAGAGCACGCGGTCCACGTCGTAACCGTGCTCGATGCCCAGCTCGTCGATCTGGACCAGCAGGTCCTCCATCGTGATGAGGCCGACGAACCGGTGATCCTTGTAGTAATACTCGCCGGTCCCCCGGATGGGAACGTCGTCGAGGAAGTTGGCCGGCTGTCCGCCCATACCGCCCAGGGTCGCCTCGAAGCGGGTGATGCCCGCCTGAAGCGCCGCCAGAATCGAGGACGAGGCGATTCTCTTTGTCTCGTGCAGGTGGCACAGGTGCGCCTCGGGCTGCGGCATGGCGTCAAGGATCATCGAAAAGTACCGGTAACAGTCGGCGGCGTTCGCCGAGCCGTCGTGGTCGGCGTGCTCGATGTCATGGGCGCCGATCTGGAACCAGCGCTTCGTGAACTCCACGGCGTCCTCGAGCTTGGTTGCGCCGCTGATGGGGCTTCCCCAGATGGTGCTGACGGTGCCGACCATCTTCATCCCGGCATCGCGGGCCTTCTTGATACACCGTTCGGCTTCTTTCCAGTACTGGGTCAGGGTCGTACCGGAATTGGCGAAGTGATGCTCGGGATCCGTGGAAACCATCATGAGGATACGATCGGGGCCGATGCCCTTCTTCCTCATCTCGATGGCCCAGTCAACGGCTGGCTCACGGATCGTCACGGCCGTCAGGCAGACATCCTTTTCAAGATTGATCCCGGCACGTTCGCAGCGCTTCTTGAATCCGTCGCTGCGGAGGGCCGTCATGACCGCCTCGGCATCCCTGAACTGGGGGATCCCCGCGGGATTGCCCAGGTTGGTGGCCTCGAGCTCCCTGCATCCGGCAAGGATCATTTCCTGGCCATAGAATATCTTGGCCGCCGTAGAGATGGTCTTTTCCTCGTGCTGAAAACCGTCGCGGATGGTAATGTCCCCGATGGTTACTTTTTTCGGCATTCTCGGGAAAATTTTCCAGTAATCATACTCTGTCGCCATAGAACCTTGTCCTCCTAACATTTGATTTATTGGGTTATTATGTTTTGTATCAGCATCTCCCTCCCCCGGCGGCAGCGAGGGGAGGAAAAATTTGATCCCTTCCTCTATTCACCCTTGAATACGGGTTTTCTCTTTTCCACGAAGGCCGCAAGCGCTTCGAGGCGGTCCTTCGTGGGAATCGTGACCTCATAGGCCTTCGATTCCAGCGGCAACGCCACCCCGAGGCTGGCCTCGGAACCGTAATTGATGGCAAACTTCGCCTGGGCGACACCGATGGGACCGTTTTTCGCGATCTCCCGTGCAAGCTCGAGGGCCGCATCGAGCAGTTTGTCGGGCTCGACGACCTTGCTGACGAGACCGATTTCCAGTGCGGTCTTGGCGTCGAAACGTCTCGCCGTGTAGATGAGCTCCTTTGCCTTGGCCACACCGACGATCCTGGGAAGCCTCTGGGTGCCGCCTGCGCCGGGGATGATGGCGAGCGAAGTTTCCGTGAGACCCATGAGGACGTTCGACGAGCAGATGCGGATGTCGCAGGCCAGCGCCAGCTCCGTCCCGCCGCCGAAGGCAAAGCCGTTGATGGCCGCGATCACGGGCACCCTCACCTGCTCCACGGCCGTGAAGGTATTGCGGATTGTGAAGATGAACCGGCGAACCTGGTCCTGGGTCAGCGTCCTTCTCTCCTTCAGGTCGGCGCCCGTGGAGAAGGACCACTTCTTGGGGTCGGCACCGGCCTTGGACCCGGTGATGATGATGCACCGGAGGTTCATGTCGAAATTGGCCTCGCGGATCACGTCGGCAAGCTGGGCCAGGAGATCGAAGTTGAAGCAATTCATGGCATCGGGACGGTTCAGGGTAAGAACCAGAATCCCGTCGTCGGTTTTTTGCTGCAGCAGTATGTCAGACATAACATCCTCCCGTTGTGTTCGTGTTCGTCAGGCATTCTGACAGAGCCGGACGGGCTCCCCGATGACGGGAGCCCGTCCGCTCCATGAGCAAACGCTGCTGGACTAAACCTTCAGATCGCCCCAATCGGTCTTTCCAATGGGCGCCCTGTAGCAGAGCTCCAGAGCCCTGGCGAGTTTGTTGCGGGCCTCGCTGAAGGCGATGACGCCGTCGTGGAACAGAAGCGACCCGGTCAGGAAGGGGTGACCCTCCGCATCATAACGGTCTCTCATCATCTGCCGGAACTTGGCCATCTCTTCCTCGTTCACCTGCTGGCCCTTGTCGATGATGTTCTTCCTGCGGACCGACTCGACGATGAAGCCTGCTGTCTCGCCGGACATAACGGTCGTGCGGCCCCTCATGTTGGTGAAGCAGAAGACCGGCCGGAAGGCCCTCCCGCACATGCCGTAGTTGGCGGCGCCGTGGTCGGGACCGATGACGTACTGGATCTTCGGGACGTTCAGAACGGAGCAGGTCCGGACCATGTCGGAACCGTACTTTCCGATACCGCCCCACTCTTCGGACTTGCCGACCATGTACCCGGGGGAACCCTGCATGAAGAGGACAGGCAGGTTGGAATTCCCGCAGCGGATCATCCATTCGGTGGCTTTCCTTGCCGCCTCGATGTAGATGACGCCGTTCGAGCTGGAGGCGATGACGCCGACGGGGAGGCCCTTGAGCCACATCTTGCCGGCCACGATCGTCTCGCCCCGGTTGAGGCCGTAGGTCGGCTTGTATTCATGAATGTAACTGTCGTCGGCCAGGCACTTGAGGGATTCCTTGATATTGATACCCTGGTAAGTGTTGATGGGGTTGTTGCGCATCATTTCCTTGAAGTCGAACTTGGGCTCGGCGGATTTCTTCCTCTCGCAGTACAGATTCTGCCCGGGCTCGAACTCGATGATGTCTCGAAGCTTCTTGATCCCCTCTTCCTGGGACCTCACGAAGTGGTCGCAGCCGCCGGAGTGCTGGGTGTGGACGTAGGCGCCACCCAGGTCCTCGGGAGACACGGTCTCGCCGATGGCCGATTTCACCATGGGGGGGCCGGCCAGGAACGCGAAGGCCAGCTTTTCGATCATGATGGACTCGGACGCCAGGTAGACGATGTAGGCGCCGCCCGCGGTGTTGCCGCCGGTGGAGAGGGTGTACTGCTTGATCCCCATGGCGGACATGCGGCACATGTTGTAGAACATGCTTCCGAAATGGCCGTCGTCGGCGAAGCAGCCGAGCTGCAAGGGCAGGTTGATTCCGCCGGAATCCGCGATGTAGATGCAGGGCAGTCTCAGCCGCTCGGCGATGGCCTGGGCCCTCATGTGTTTTTTGAGCGTGATGGGAAAGTAGGTCCCCGCGGCGTAGCGGTTTTCGTTGGCGAAGATCATGCAGTCCTTGCCGTGGACCACGCCGACGCCGGTGACAAGCCCGGCACCGGGGATGTGGCTCCTCTTTTCCGACTCGTAGATCTCGCCGCCGTAGAGTTTGATTTTGCCGATGTTGTAGCCGGCATCCAGGCCGACTTCGTAAAACTCCGTGCCGGGGTCGACCAGCATATCGATCATGGCGCGCATGGGCTTCTTGTTCTGTTTCGCCAGTCGCTGGAGCTGCTCCGGACCGCCTATGTTGTAGGCCTCTTCACGATGCTTGAACAGGATGGCATCCTGCTCTTCCCAGTGCTTCAGGTTTGCCTCTTTCTCTTTGGCAAGCCTTTCCGCTCTTGTCAGTTTTTTCTCTTCCGCCATAATAATCCTCCTCTGTATTATTGATGACTTGTTATTTCGGTGGCACGAAAGACGGGTTTTAAAGCCTGAAGAAATGACTGGAAAAGACACCGTTTTTCGTTGTGAGAAATGCTGCGGGCTAATTAAAGATAACCGGCATCAAAAATCGACTTGAGTTATCATTCTGAAGTTAAAAAATCAAGATAAATCAGTGGACGGGGGGAATAAATATATCCCCTGCTTCTTTGACACATCAGCCGAAACGTGATAAGAATCCCACTCGTTCTATTTCACTAAAAAAACAGGCAGTTATGAAGAAAAATCAACCGTCAAGAAAACGACACGTCAGGAGTGGGAAATTTGTGAGGCTCCTCGAAATCATGGAGCAATTGAGGTCCCCCCGGGGGGGGTGCCCCTGGGATCTCCGCCAGAGCGAGAGAGACATCGGTCAATACCTCCTCGAGGAGGCTTATGAGGTCCTCGAGGCCATTGAAAGCGGCTCCCCGGACGCCCTCAGGGAGGAACTCGGGGATCTGCTGTTTCAGATCGTCTTTCTTGCCCGCCTGTCCGAGGAAAAGGGGTCTTTCGACATGAATGGCATCCTGGAGGAGATCGCCCGGAAGATGGTCCGGCGGCACCCCCACGTTTTCGGGAATGTCAAGGTCAAAGACGCACAGGACGTAAAGGACCGGTGGGACGAGATCAAGAGAAACGTGGAAAAGAAAGAGAGAACCGATCTCTTCATGGGGACTCGTATCCCTCGATCCCTCCCCGCCCTTGCCAGGGCGCAGAGAATCGTCGCGGAGGCCTCCCGGGCGGGCTTCGACCTGGCGGAGAAAGAGGCTCTCCTGAACAAGGTCGAGGACGATCTCGAGGCGTTCAAAAAGGCATGGGCTGCCGGACGTCGCAGGAAGCTGTCCGAGACGCTGGGCGACCTTCTATTTACAATGGCGGAACTGGGCAGCCTCGCCCGGGTGGACGCTGAAGAGGCCCTGAAATCCGCCTCCGGAAAATTCGCAGAACGCATGACCGGCATCGACAGAAAGCGCAGGGAACAGGACAAGACGCCTTCCGGTGTTTCTTCAGCCGGAATGGAAAGACCCTGGAAGGAATCCGGAAAATTCACAAAGAGGGCCGATAGATGAAATATTTCCTCTGCGTCATAGGGATGGTCCTCATCATCGAGGGGATCCCCTATTTCGCCTTTCCCGGTAAATTGAAGACCTATTTTTTGAAAATCCACACCGTCCCGGACACCACCTTGCGGATTTTAGGACTCGCGGCGATGGCCGCCGGACTTCTTCTCGTTTACCTCGGCACGAGTTGAATGAAGCCAAGGAACATCAATTATTTTCTTGACTTAATTAAACTTTGCGGGTATTCACGCACCTCAGTACTGGAATATTGGAGTACTGGAATAGTGGAATAATGGGTAAGCGGGTCTTCGACCCGGTCGTAAAGTCAATTTTCCCTTGATAACCCAACGTTCCATCATTCCACCATTCCATTATTCCAGCTTTTTTTATATGAAACTAACCGAGTTCGACTATGACCTCCCGGAGGAGCTCATCGCCCAGGAGCCGGCCCCCGCAAGGGACCATTCCCGCATGATGGTTCTCAACCGGGGGGACGGCTCAATAAAGGATCGCCGCTTTTATGAATTACCGGAACACCTGACAGGGGGGGATGTCCTCGTCATCAACGACTCGCGGGTCATCCCGGCGAGACTCGTCGGGAGGAAGGCCTCGGGAGGGCTCATTGAAATACTCCTCCTGAGAGAGAGAGCCGACGAGACCGCAGGCTCCTCTGTCACATGGGAAGTCCTTCTGAGGCCGGCCAGAAGGGCGGACATTGGAAGAAAGATATTTTTTGACGCACCGGCCGAAGCCGAGATCATCGAACGGCTCTCCGAAAAAAAGTGGGTTGTTCGGTTTGATACGCCGGGCCCTTTCACGGACTTTCTGAACGAATGGGGAAGAGCGCCTCTCCCGCCCTACATCAAAAGGGATCGCCGGTCGGGAAAGTCCCGAAAGGACCTGGAACGCTATCAGACGGTCTACGCACGCGTTCCCGGATCGGTGGCCGCGCCGACGGCCGGCCTCCACTTTTCCGACACCGTCCTGGAACGGATCAGGCAAAAGGGCGTCGCCTTCGCGGCGGTGACCCTTCACGTCGGGTACGGTACTTTTCTGCCGATCGAATCACAAAACGTTGAAGACCACCGCATGGAAGAGGAGTTCTTTGAGATGACCGAGGAGGCCGCCGCGACGATCAACGGCGCCCGGAGGGTCGTCGCCGTCGGGACGACGGCCGTGCGTGTGATCGAATCGACGGTCGACGATTCGGGGCGCGTGGCGGCCGCATCGGGCTCCACGAGACTCTTTATCCATCCCGGCTATCGCTTCCGCAGGGTCGGCGCCCTGCTGACGAACTTTCATCTTCCGAAATCATCGCTCTATTTACTGGTGTGCGCTTTCGCGGGAAGGGACTTGGTCCGGACGGCCTATGGCAAGGCGATCGAGGAGAAGTATCGTTTTTACAGCTACGGGGATTGTATGTTGATTCTTTAGCTGCGCTAAAGAATCAGGCACAAGGCTACAGGCAACAGGCTCAAGGCCTGATGGAAGAAAATATATCTTGATAGGCATCAGGTTATAAGAAATCAATTTTTCCTCTTTCCCTAACGCCTAATGCCCGATGCCTGACGCCTGAATTAATATGGCTTACTCCTTCGAACTTCTGAAAACAGACCGGAAGTCCCGGGCGCGGCTCGGCAGGATCACCACCGATCACGGCGAGGTGAACACACCGGTCTTCATGCCTGTGGGGACGCAGGGGACGGTGAAGGCCTTGCTCCCGGAAACCCTGAAGGCGCTCGGCGCCGAGATCGTCCTGGGGAATATGTACCACCTCTACCTGAGGCCGGGGCATGAACTTGTCCGCGATCTGGGGGGACTCCAACGTTTCATGAACTGGCGGGGACCGATCCTCACGGACAGCGGCGGGTATCAGATCTTCAGCCTGGGCGCTCTCCGTCAGATCACGGAGGAAGGCGTCGTCTTTCAGTCCCACATCGACGGCTCCAGGCACTTCATCACCCCCGAGTCGGCCGTCGCAATCCAGGAGGCCCTGGGGGCGGATATTATGATGTGTTTCGACGAATGCACGCCCTACCCTGCCGATCGCAGGTACGCCAAAGAATCCCTGGACCTCACCGTCCGATGGGCGGAGCGTTGCAGAAAAGCGCGGAAAGAGGACAGCCGGGCCCTCTTCGGCATCATCCAGGGGGGTGTTTACACGGATCTTCGTCAAGAAGCCGTGGAGAGGATCATTCGCATCGGTTTCGACGGCTACGCTCTCGGGGGCCTCAGCGTGGGAGAGCCTAAAGAGATCATGTGGCAGGTAACAGAAGAGACCGCTCCCCTTCTGCCGACGGGCAGGGCACGATACCTCATGGGGGTGGGCACACCGGAAGATATCCTGGAGGCCGTTTTTCACGGCATCGACATGTTCGACTGCGTCCTGCCGACCCGGGGCGCAAGGAACGGATTGTTGTTTACAAATAGAGGAAAGGTTGTTATAAAACACGCCCGTTACCGGGACGATTCTTCACCGCTGGATGAATTCTGCGATTGCTATACCTGTAAGAATTATTCCCGGGCTTACCTGAGGCACCTTTTCGTCGCGAAAGAGATCCTCGCGATGGTGTTGAACACGATCCACAACGTCCGGTTCTACATGAACCTCATGGAAGGAATCAGGACGGCTGTTCGGGGGGATCGGTTTTTGGAATTCCGCAGGGAGTTTCTTGACCGGTACGTTCGGGAGCCGGAAGAAGTTCCCTGCGTGAGGCCCTCGGCCGGCGAAGCGGAATAAAATAAAAGGATATCCGCTGCCATTCCCGCATCCGGATCGAACCGGTGTACGGGATTTGGTGTTTACGAAAAATGACCGTACGGGAGGAACCGCTTTGAACAGTCTGGCTTACGCAATGGGTGGTACCGGGGGGGGTGGATCCCCGGGTGGAGACATCGGTTTCATCATCATGATGACGAGCATTTTCATCATCTTTTACTTCCTTCTCATCCGGCCCGCCCAGAAGAAACAAAAAGAATTGAAGGAGATGGTCGCAGCTCTCGGGCATGGTGATATGGTTGAAACATCCGGCGGCCTCCACGGGAAGGTCGTTGCGCTCACCGACACCCTTGTGACCCTCGAAATTGCCGACAAGGTCAAGGTAAAGGTTTCAAGAAGCCACATCGGCAATGTCCTCCAGAAGGCACCAAAAGAATAAATGGAAAGGGGCAGTTAATGTTTCAGGATATCAAACTCAGGACCCTGATCGCCCTGGTCGTCTGTCTCACGGGGCTCTACTTTCTGATCCCGAGCATTGTGCCGAATCTTCCGGATTCCGTGAAAAACCTGTTCATGAAGAGAAAGATCCACTTGGGTCTCGACCTTCAGGGCGGCATGCACCTCATTATGGAAGTAGACACGCAGAAGGCGATGGAAAGCACTATGGAGAGGTTCGCCAACAATCTCAAGGAGAGCCTCATGGCCCGGAAGATCAAATTCAGGAATGTGGAACGGACGGGCGGCACCCTCATCGCACTGGACCTCGCCACGACGGAAGCCCGATCGGAATTCGACAAGATCCTGACGGACCAGTACCCCGACCTCGAAGTGAAGTCTTCCGAGATCATCGAAGGAAGGGAGCGGGTGATCCTCCAGGCCAAGGAAAAGCGGGTGGCCGATATGAGGAAAGCGGCCCTGGAGCAGAGTGTCGAGACCATCCGCAACCGCGTGGACCAGTTCGGCGTAACGGAGCCGGAAATCATTCCGCAGGGTGAAGACCGGATTTTGATTCAGCTCCCCGGCGTGAAGGACCCCAAGAGGGCCGTCAACCTCATCGGGAAAACCGCTCTCCTGGAATTCAAGCTCCTCGATGAAGAAAACAGCCTGGAGCAGGCGGTCCGGGGAAACGTTCCCCCGGGGGACGTCCTCGCACGCGGCGTCCGGGTCGACGAGCGTTCGGGCCAGCGCACGGAGCTCTACTATCTGCTCAAGGACAAGACGCTCCTGACGGGACAGAACCTCGAGCAAGCCCAGGTCAAGATCAGCGACCGCTTCGGCGAACCCTACGTGGGCATCAAATTTGACTCCCAGGGGGCGAAGGACTTCGACCGTATCACCTCCGAGAACGTCGGCAAACGCCTGGCCATCGTCCTGGACGGAATCGTCCATTCCGCGCCGGTCATCAAGGAACGAATTTCGGGGGGAGATGCTCAGATCACCGGAGCCTTCACGCCGGATGAAGCCCGTGACCTCGCGATCGTGCTCAGGGCGGGCGCACTTCCGGCCCCCGTCAAGATCCTGGAGCAGAGGACGGTGGGACCCTCGCTTGGCCAGGACTCCATCGACAAGGGCATCCTCGCCACGATCATCGGGGGTCTTCTCGTCGTCGTCTTCATGGTCATTTATTACAAACTGTCGGGCCTGGTGGCAGATTTCGCCCTGGTTCTCAACCTCCTTTTACTCCTGGGTACAATGGCCGCCTTCGAGGCGACACTGACCCTCCCCGGCATCGCCGGAATTGTGTTGACGATAGGTATGGCTGTCGACGCCAACGTCCTCATCTTTGAGCGGACTCGTGAAGAACTCCGTCTGGGCAAATCGCCCCGGGCTGCCATCGAAGCCGGCTTCACGAAAGCTTTCCTCACCATATTTGACTCGAACCTGACGACCCTGATCGCGGCCCTGTTTCTCTTTCAGTTCGGATCGGGACCGATAAAGGGTTTCGCGGTCACGCTCACTATCGGACTCGTCGTGAGCATGTTCACGGCCGTATTCGTTGGCAGGATTATCTTCGATTACTTTACGTGGAACAGAAAAATTCAAAAATTGAGCATTTAAGCAGTACCGTCCGGGCTTTCAAAGGCAGGATCTTCGCGGGACGGACACGGGGAAAAAGAAAATGTTGGAATTCATTCGATCGGACACAAAATTAGACTTTGTCAGCAAGATGAAGATGGCCGTTATCGGCTCTTTGGTATTGATTCTGTTCGGTGCGGCGTCGATTATTTATCACGGGGGGTTGAACCTGGGAGTCGATTTCGCCGGCGGCGCGCTGATACAGCTCAAGTTCCAGAAGGAATCCTCCGTAGACCGGATCCGGTCGGCTCTGGAAGGGGCAAAGATCGAAAACTGCTTCATTCAGCAGTTCGGTGCCCGGGACAGTAACGAATACCTCGTCAGGACAGCCGAAGCCGGGATCGACCTCAAGGCATTCTCGGACAGGATCGAAAGCGCACTCACGTCGATCTTCGGCCAGGGTTCCTACGAAGTGAGGCGCATCGAAACCGTGGGCCCCAAAATAGGGAAGGACCTGGCCCAGAAGGCTATCTGGGCGCTGACTTTATCCTGGATCGCCATGCTCGTCTACGTCGGGTTCCGCTTTGAGTTTCGTTATGCCGTGGGGGGCATCATCGCCCTGGTTCACGATGTCCTGGTCACGGTGGGCGTTCTTTCCCTGCTGAACATGGAATTTACCCTGAACACGGTGGCGGCACTTTTGACCATCATCGGTTTTTCCATCAACGACACGATTGTCATTTTCGACCGGATAAGGGAAAATCGCCGCAAGAACGTCAAGATCGCACTGCGGGATCTCGTGAACATCAGCGTCAACCAGACCCTGAGCCGGACCATACTGACGTCCTTTACAGTGTTTCTCGTCCTGGTCGTCCTGCTCGTTCTCGGCGGGCCGGTTATCTTCGATTTCGCTTTTACGATGTTCGTGGGCGTCGTCGCGGGCGTTTACTCAACGGTCTTCATCGCCAGCCCGATCGTACTGGCCCTGGAGGGCGTCAAGCCCGCCAGGAAGAGGAAGAAGTAGGTTGTCACCCATTGAAGCTATCGGCCTGACGATATTCGTACTCGCGCTATTTGCGGGACTCTTTATCATCATCTTCGGCTTGCCGGGCACCGTGGTGATACTCGTCGCGGTGATTATTTATGCCCTGGTCACGGGTTTCTCCAAGGTCGGCTTCGGGACCGTGCTGGTTCTCATCCTGATAGCCCTCGTGGCCGAGTCGCTCGAGTTCTTTCTTGGCATGGCCGGCGCCCAGAGGATGGGGGCCTCCTGGCGGGGAATCGTCGCCTCCGTCATCGGCGGGATCATCGGGGCCGCGGTCATGACCCCGTTCCTGCTGGGATTGGGCGTCCTTGTCGGCTCTTTTATCGGGGCCTTCACCGGGGCGTTCCTCGTGGAATACGCGGGACAGCGGAGGCTCAAGCCGGCTGCCAGGGCCAGTTACGGCGCGCTTCTGGGAAGGCTGGCGGGCGTCGTCGTCAAGGGGTTCTGCGCCGTCACGATGATCGTGATTGCCTTAATGAAAATTTATTCTTGAGGATTATGAACAACACTAAAAAACCATCGAAAATAAAAGAATACGCGGAGGCGATCGTCATCGCCATTCTCATCGCCGTCTTTATCCGGACCTTCATCGTCCAGGCCTTCAAGATCCCCTCGGGTTCGATGAAACCCACGCTGGAGATCGGGGACCACATCCTGGTCAACAAGCTCTCCTACGGCGTCAAAATCCCCTATCTCAGGAAAACGCTGATTCCGACAGGGGAACCGGGTCGCGGCGACATCGCCGTCTTCATATACCCCGTCGACCAGTCCAAGGATTTCATCAAGAGGGTCATCGGCGTGGGCGGTGATGTCATCGAAATCAAGAACAAGAAGGTCTTTGTGAATGACACCGCCATTGCCGATTCCAGCGCGGTTCACGTTGAAGAGGTCATTTTCCCGAAATCCATACAGCCGCGCGACAATTTCGGACCCGTCAAGGTCCCGGAGGGGGCCATCTTCGTCATGGGCGACAACAGGGATCAGAGCTACGACAGCCGATTCTGGGGGTTCGTGCGGCTCGAGGACGTGATCGGCAAAGCCTTCATCATCTACTGGTCATGGGACAGTGATGCGTTCAGCCCCCGGTGGAACAGGATTGGAAAAGTGCTCGACTGAAGGCGGGAATATCGGAGTGTTGGAGTCATGAAATTATGGGGGGGGTTCTCGACTTTTCTCATCCTTCCAGCATTCCACCATTCCAGATATACTGCACCTCATGAAAAACCTCCCGAACAGCAAGCGCAACTTCGGCAGTCTGCCCGCGCAGGTCATGCCCGATCACAAGCCCGATGGTCTTCAGGCCACTCCCGATGAGAAGCATTCCTGATTATTTTATCATCCTTGCCGGCGTCCTTTTCATTCTCCTGTATGGCTGCGCTGAAAAAGAAGGCGGCTCCGCCGGCCGGGAACCGGCCGCCCCGGGCCAACCCGCTTACGGCGACATTATGGTCGAGGGCTCCATCGGGGACGCCAGCAACCTGATCCCGATGCTTTCCACGGACAGCACCTCACACAGCATCGGCGCCCTGTGCTACAACGGGCTTGTGAAGTACGACAAGGACATCCGGATCGTGGGCGATCTGGCTGAATCGTGGGAGGTTTCCCCGGACGGCTTGGTTATCACCTTTCACCTCCGGAAAGGCGTGAAGTGGCACGACGGGCATCCCTTCACGGCCGAGGATGTCCTGTTTACTTACAAAGTCACCATCGACCCGAAAACGCCGACGGCTTACTCCGGCGATTTTCTGAAAGTCAAAAAAGCCGAGGTCCTTGATGCCCACACCTTCCGGGTCACCTATGACCAACCTTTCGCGCCGGCCCTCATGAGCTGGGGATCCGCCGTCATGCCGAAGCATCTCCTCGAGGGTACGGACATCACCAAAAGCCCCCTCACCCGTCATCCCGTCGGAACGGGCCCTTATATCTTCAAGGAATGGGTCACGGGACAGAAGATCGTTCTCGTCTCGAACCCCGATTATTTCGAGGGAAGGCCCTACATCGACGGCTTCATTCTTCGAACCATCCCCGACATGGCCACCATGTTTCTGGAACTCCGTGCCAAGGGCATCGACATGATGAATCTCACGCCCCTCCAGTACACGCGACAGACGGAAAATCCCTTTTTCAGAAAAAACTTCAACAAATATCGCTACCTTGCCTTTGCATACACCTATCTCGGCTACAATTTGAGAAACCCTCTCTTTGCCGACCGAAGGATTCGTCAGGCCATCTCCTATGCCATCAACAAGGAGGCCATCATCCAGGGCATCCTCCTCGGTTATGGAAAGCCCGCCACGGGCCCCTATAAGCCCGGCACCTGGGCGCACAACCCCGACGTAAAAAAATACTCCTATGACCCGCAGAAGGCACGGGGCCTTCTTGCCGAGGCCGGCTGGAAGGACACGGACGGCGACGGCATCCTGGACCGCAGCGGACAGCCCTTTGTCTTCGAGATCATCACGAACCAGGGGAACGAAATCAGGGCGAAGACGGCGGAGATTATCCAGAAGCAGCTTGCCGAAGTCGGGATGCGGGTCAAGATCCGGACCATCGAATGGGCCGCTCTCGTCAACGAATTCATCAACAAGGGCCGTTTTGACACAACGGTCCTCGGATGGACGATCCCCATGGACCCCGATATCTTCGACGTCTGGCACTCGAGCAAAACGAAACCCGGCGAGCTCAATTTCACCTCCTTCAAAAACAGGGAAGTGGATGATCTCCTCGAAAAGGCCCGGGGCACCTTCAGCATCCGGGAAAGAAAGCGCTGTTACGACCGCATCCAGGAAATCCTAGCCGAGGAGCAGCCATACACTTTTCTCTACGTGCCCGATGCCCTGCCGATCATCAGCAGCCGTTTCCGCGGGATTGAACCGGCCCCCCTCGGCATCAGCTACAATTTCATCAAGTGGTACGTTCCCAAAGAAGAGCAGCGGCTCGTCATGACGAGATAAAAAAGGGGACAGGCTACTTTTTCTAACGCATTGAAAACCCGGAGTGAAAAAGGTGCCTGTCCCCTTTTTTCGTGCGCTCAAGTTTCCCCGAAACGGTGCGATGTATCTATTAGAGGATCTCAGCACCGCCCATGGCGATAAAAACCCGAACCATTGCCATCCTGGCAATCCTTTTGACCCTTTGTTCAGTGCCCGGGGCGCAGGCCCGCACCCCCTGCGTCCTGGCGGAGAAGTCGCTCCTTTTTCTGTCCTCCCTGGACGCCCGGCTTTTTTTTGACACCCTGATGACGGGGGAGCGGCGGCACATCCTGAAGGTTACGAAATCCCTGTTCGATTCGGGACGTCTGACGGCAACGGATCGCACCCACGAGATCTTCATTGAGGAAATCGACAGAAGGCTTCCCTGCCTCGTGAAGGTCCGGCTGGAGGGTGACCCCCGGAGTCGGTGGGTCATCGACTGGGAGCAAGTCGACATCCCGGTCCTTGAATAGAAAATAGGAGGGCCGCCCCAACGGCGGCCCTCTTATCCACAACATTTTTTTCGATTTTCTATCTAATCACTCATCACCCTGCATTCACCACTCATTCTATGCTTTGCCCGTCCACTTCAGCCAGAGCGCCGTCGTCCACCCCCAGACAGCATTGAAAAGAACGACGAAAAGGGGCGTCCACTTTCCCAGATCGGTTCCCATCATCCCCTTGTTGAGCCAGTAGGGGAACACGACAAAGAGTTGAAAGAGCGTCGGCCCCAGGCTGAAAATAAGCCCCTTCAGGAAATTATTTTGCTTGGTCAGCGGCATCAGAAAGAGGAAGCCCCAGATCCCTCCCCAGACGATGCGCGGATAAAGCCAGGGGGGCGTCATGGGCGCGCCGACCCTGACATTGAAAGCCGACAGAATCCCGAACTCGGCGAATATCCACACGGCAATGCTGTTTACCAGTCCTCCCAGGCAGCCTGCCGCGAAGACGAGGGACATGTTCTTTGCCAGGTTCTTCATGAAAAAGCCCTCCTTGCAGCCATCACCCTGTACATCATGCCGCTCTTAAAAAAGACCCTCTCCCGCAGACTGTTTAAAAATGTCCATCTGCAATGTTCACGGGACACCCGATGGGTCATCGGTGGTGGGTATCTTATGGAAAATTGTTTTGCTCACATCTCACCACTCCCCACTCATCACTGTTTTTAGACGGCTTCGATGGTGGACGGCGGTTTCGTCGCTATATTGTAAGTCACGCTCACCACACCGGGAACCTCATCCAGGATCCGCGAGGCAATCTTCTCAAGTTTCTTGTAGGGCAGCCGGGTGGGAGTCGCTTTCCTGGCGTCAACGCTGTCCCAGCATCGGATCTCGACCTGCATCCCGAAATCGCGTCTGCCCTTTCGCATCCCTGTCACCCGATCCTCGTGCAGGATGGCCATGTACTGAAAGGCCTTTATCCCCTTGAGTTCCTTTTCCACAATGGAAGTGGCCCGGCGCACGAGTTCGATTTTCCGGGGAGTAACCTCGCCGAGGACGCGCGCGGCAAGGGCCGGTCCCGGAAAAGGAATCCGGTCGAAGAGGGATCGGGGAAGCCCGAGATGCATGCCGACCTTTCTCACACCGTCCTTGCGGAGCTGCACGATAGGCTCGATGATCCGGTAGCCGAAGGCCCTCTTCGGGTCGATCCCGATCTGCTCGAAGACGTTGTGCTGGCGCTTGATCCCCGCAGCGGTCTCCTCGACGTCCGTGAGGATGGTCCCCTGCAGGAGGAAAGTGGCCCCGCTCCTGACGATCAGGTCCCGGAAGACCTTCCTGTAGAACGTCTGGGTGATGGCCTCTCTCTTTTTCTCCGGGTCGGTGATGCCCTTCATGGCATCGAAGAATTTTTTCCGGGCGTTGACGACCGTGACGGGTATGCCCATCTTCCTGAAAAGGGCCGCAACCTCCCTCGGCTCGTCCTTCCGCATGATGCCGTTGTCGATGAAATAGGTTTTGAGCTTTTTTCCGAGGGCCCGGTGGGCCAGGGCCGTCACGACGGAGGAGTCCACGCCGCCGGAAAGGGCGCTGATGGCAATCCCCTTCCCCACGGCTTTTCGAATCTCCCTGACCTGATCATCGATGAACTTTTTCGGTTTCAGATTCTTCGCCTTGATCTCCCTGATCTTCATACCTCCTCCTCTGTAAAAAAGGGGACAGGCTACTTTTTTAGGCTTGCCAAAAACATCACGTTTTTCACCGGTTTATAAAAAAGTAGCCTGTCCCCTTTTCAGATGTTGATAACGCGGCCGGCCGTCATGAGGGAATCGACGATCTCGTGCATGTTGGACACACGGCCGATCTTCAGTTTTTCCTTGATGCCGTAAAAGGCCAGGCAGGTCCCGCAGGAGAGGATCTCCACACCCTCTTTTTCGAGGAGTTCCAGACTGTCGAGGACGCCGGAGCCTTCCGTCGTGAGAAAGACCCCTGCGTTCACGAAGATGATCTTTGCCGGTCTCGGGCGGTAGTCCCAGAGGGTATTCAGAAAGGCCTTCATGAGAATGGCCCCCAGCTCATCGGATCCCTTTCCTAAAACGTTGGTCGTTATGCAGACCAGTACGGGACCCTCGACTGCCGTTGACAGACTCGCAATACTGCATCCCGGTTTCTTCACAATCATGAGATAGTGGCAGCCGCCCTCCTCGCGGATGTCCACGTCACAACCCTGGCTCATCGCATAGCGCCGGACATTTTCCCGACTCTCCGGGTTGTCCACGATGACGGTGACCGTTCCCTCGGGGACGCCCTCGAGTGTCCTTTTCGTCAGGATGACCGGCTGCGGGCATGAAAGCCCCCTTGCGTCGATCTCTTTCTTCATCATCAGAACACCTCACGGATTAGATTTATTTCTCTGAAAAGAATAATCAGTCCATGGCCTTCAGGGTGTCCAGCAAGTAGGTCTTGAACCGGCCGTAATCGCAGTCAAGATTCTCCGGCTCTCCCTTGCGCTTGTCGATACCCCGCATGGCGGGCGGGAGTTCGGGGGTGATGCCGAGGAGTTCGATGATCTCGTCGGGGAACTTGGCGGGATGGGCCGTCTCCAGTGAGACGCACAGGGGGGAGCCCCCCGTCTTCTCGAGGTAAGCCTCGACCCCCTTCCAGCCCACGGCACCATGCGGCTCCAAAAGGATACCGTACTTTTCGTAGACCCCTTTGATGGTCTCCTTCGTCACACTGTCGGATACGCTCACCGAGAAGATCTGCTTTCTCATCTCTGCCAGATCGGGTTTCCGGTAGACCTTCCCCTGCCGGTCCACCGTCCCCCCGTAGAGGTCGAAGAAACGGGCCAGGTTGCTCGGGTTCCCGACGTTCATGGCGTTGGAGAGGCAGGCCCTGGAAGGTGACACTTTTTCATAAACACCACTATCCAGGAACCGGGGGAACTCGTCGTTTTCATTGACCGGCATGAGGAGCTTCCTCACCGGAATCCCCATTCGCCGGGCGTACTCGCAGCCCAGGGCGTTGCCGAAATTCCCCGAAGGGACGGAGAAGATAATCTCCTCATCGCCGTGCCAGGCAAGCTGCGCGTAGGCGTAAACGTAGTAAATCATCTGGGGGAGGATGCGGCCGAAGTTGATCGAATTCGCCGAGGTGAGGTTCAGCCTCGCGAGTGACGGGTCCGCGAAGGCCTGCTTGACCAGGTTCTGGCAGTCGTCGAATTTTCCGTCGATGGAAAGGGCCCGGACATTTTCCCCGATCGTGTCGAGCTGCTTTTTCTGCATCCCGCTCACCTCGTTTCGCGGGTAGAGAATGCAGACGCCGATGCCGGGCACCCCCTTGAAGGCTTCGCCGACGGCGCTTCCCGTGTCACCGGAGGTGGCCACGAGCACGTTGAGTTTCTTCCCCTCGCCCCGGAAGTAGCTCATGAGCCGCGCCATCATCCGCGCCGCGAAGTCCTTGAAGGAGGCCGTCGGGCCGCGGTCAAGCCGCATGAGGTACTTGCGGTCGATCACCTGCTCCAGGGGAACGGGAAAATCGTAGGACGCCTCCACGATGCGGCGAAGCACTTCGACTGGAACCTCTTCGCCCAAAAAGGCCTCCGCCACCAGCATCGCGCACTCGGTGTACGGGACCCCCTTGAGCGACATGACTTCGTCGGGCAGGAGAAAGGGGATCGAGTCCGGCATGAAGAGACCCTCGTCCGGCGCCTGCCCCTGAAGGAGGGCCTCCCCGAACGTCACGGCTCCCTTGAAGGGGACGATGCCCTCGACACCGTCGAGATTCCTGTTGGTGCTGTAATAACGTATTTTCATGCACGCATCCCGCCGCCCGGTTCCGGACTCTGACGGTTTATACGAAATGTCACGAGAAATCAAAGGAAAAAGCCCCCGGGTGAAGGCCTCGTAAGCTAAGGAGGGCGGGCACCCGGCCCGTCAGACGATCGCGCCCAGTCAGCTCGTGCCGGCGCCGGCCGTGCAGACGAAACAATGATCGCCCGTGACGATGCGTCGGCCGGCAAATTCATCGCTACGGAAAGAGGAGATATGGCGGGGGCAGGATGCCCCGACGGGCAGCCCCGGGACCTGGTTGAAATCGCAATCGAAGAGCGTGCCGTCCCAGCGGACGCTCAACAGGTGCCGGCACATGAGCCCATCCAGTGTGGCCGGGTTGAAGGCCTTCCGGATTGCGGCCATGTAGTCCTCAAGGCCGCGGGACCGGACGAGGAATTCCTGGAAGCGTCCCAGCGCCATATTGGTAAAGGTGAAAAGCCTGTTGAAGCTGACCCCGCGAACGGCGAGCTCCTCCCGGTACCTCTTTTCGAGCTCCGCCTGCGAGCCTGAAATCAATGCACCCGGCGGGTTGTAGACGAGATTGAGGATCAGCCCCGTTCCTTCCTTTCCGTAACCCAGACCGTTGAATCGCCGGAGGACCCGGAGGCTTTTCTCGAAGGTACCCTCTCCACGGACCCGATCGACGCTTGCACCGAGAAAGTGCGGCAGGGAAGCCACCACCTCGAACCCTTGCTCGCGATAGAACTCAGGGAGATCCTCCATGCCGGGTTCGAGGAGCACCGTCAGGTTTGTCCGGATGACAACGTGAGCCCCGGATGCACGGGCCCCCGCAGCCAAATACATCATATGGGGGTTCAGTTCGGGCGCCCCGCCCGTAATGTCGACCGTCTTGATCCCTTGCTGCCTCACCGCCCGCAACACATCCTCCATGATCTCACGACTCATGAGTTCGTGCCGGTCCGGCCCCGCCGACAGGTGGCAGTGCTTGCAGCTCATATTGCAGGCATAGCCGATGTTGACCTGCAGGATGGCGACTTCTTTCGCACGAAGGACGTCTCCGCTGATCTCCCGGATTTTTTCGTCGAAGGAATTCATTTTATCCGGCCGCTCTGTCCTTTGTCCGCTCGATCCTCCGAAAGCGAGCCACCGATCACAGCAGGATCTTCCCCACCACATGTCCCGCCTGCAGGCCATGGATGAGGGCCGCCCCGCCGCGGACGGCTGAGGCCGTGTGAATCGCTTCCGTGATGTGCTCCATATCCATTCCCTCGGAAACGCACTCGCGCGAGAAGGCGTCAATGCAGTATGGGCATTGGATCACGTGGGCCACACCAAGCCCGATCAGGGCCTTTTCGCGCTTCGTGAGTGCCCCCGCCTCAAGGCTCGCCTGGTACCATTCCATAAACTTTCGGAAAAGTTCGGGTTTGACTTTCCCGACATCTCCGAATCTGCCGAGATCATCGCTGTTGTAGTAATCTCCCACGGGCTCGACCTCCCTTCATCCATAAAATGATGTTTTTTAATATACCACAGGCCTCATGACATTGCGCGCAATCGTTCGTCCTCACCGGGCACGGCCGAACTCGATGATCCATCCGCAAGCACACCCGGAAATTAAGCAAGCCGATAGTTCTTGACGAAATCGAGAAACAATTTGTGGTGATGCATGAAAGTGAACTGCCGCCGATGAATCAGATAAAAATGTCGTTCAATCCTGCAGCCTCGCAGCGACACCTCGGCGATCACACCGCGATCGATCTCCCGGGCAATCGCGTGTATGGAAAGGACAGACACCCCTAAGCCCGCCAGCACCGCTTCTTTGACGGCCTCGGAGCTTCCCACCTCCGCGATGACGTTAAAGGATGAGAGCGTCAGCTTTTTCTGATCCCTGAGGCAGTTCTCGAAGATCTCCCGCGTGGCCGACCCCTTCTCCCGGATGATGAAGGGTTCCCTGCAAAGTTCGGCCAGCGTGACCGTCGACTTTCTGGCGAAGGCATGTCCCGCGGGGACGGCAAGAACGAGCCGGTCCCCCCAGAGGACCTCGACATGGAGTTTCGAACTCCGGGGATCCTTCCCGACGAAGCCGATTTCCCCCCGGTTGCCCGAGATCATCTCGATGACTTCGTTGCTGTCGGCGTTCTGCATATAGAAACGGATGTCCGGATGGGCCTCCCTGAAATCCCTGAGAACGCGTGGCATGAGGTAGGTTGCGGGGATGGTGCTCGCGCAGATGAAAATATTGCCCGACTCGTTCTCCCGGATTCTCTGGATCTTCTCCTTCGCCTCTTCCCGCAGCTTCAGGATCCGCTTCGCGTAGTCATAGAGAACCTTCCCTTCAGGCGTGAGGGTGATGCCGCGGCTCCGCCGGTTGAGGAGTTTCGCGCCCAGGAGTTCCTCCACGTTTTTGATGTGCTTCGTGAGTGAAGGCTGCGTCAGGGACATTTTCCGGGCAGCACCGCTGAAGGTGCGCTCTTCAACGATAGAGATGAGCGCCTCCATCTGCTGCAGTGTGATTCCCTTGAACTCCTCGTTTTTCATAGGGGAAAGGGTAACATGTTATTTCTTCATGATCAAAGAATATTTATAACTTTAATGAATTTGACTTATGCTTTTTCTTTCATATATAAGAGCCCCTTGGAAACCCGTTGAGCGGGAAATATGTTTGTTGATTCAGGAGGGGAACCCATATGAAAAAATTTTTTGCGTCCCGGGCCGGCATCGTCACGGCGGGTGGCGTCATCGGAGCGATCGCGGCCTACCTCGTATATTTAGGAAACCCGCCGAACATGGGCGTCTGCGTCGCCTGCTTCACCCGTGACACAGCGGGGGCGCTGGGGCTTCACCGGGCGGGCGCCGTTCAGTACCTGCGGCCCGAATTGATCGGTTTCGTTTTCGGCTCCCTCGTCTCGGCGCTGGCCTTCGGGGAATTCAGGCCGCGAGGGGGCTCGGCACCGGTGCTTCGGTTTGTGCTGGGGTTCTTTGCCATGGTGGGGGCACTGGTTTTCCTCGGCTGTCCCTGGAGGGCCTTTTCGCGCCTGGCCGGGGGGGACCTCAATGCCGTCACGGGTATTGCAGGACTTGCCGTGGGGATCGCCCTCGGCGTCTGGTTCCTTAAAAACGGTTACAACCTGGGTCGGTCGACCCCCAGTCGTCCCGCGGCAGGGTGGGTTATGCCCGTTTTCATGTTGATACTCTTTGTCCTCCTTGTCTTCGAGGTCAAGTTCACGCCGGAAGGACCCATCTTTTTCAGCAGCGCTGGCCCCGGGTCTATGCACGCACCCCTGTTCGTCTCCCTCGGCGCGGGCCTCCTGGTCGGTGTCCTCGCGCAGAGGACGCGATTCTGCACGATGGGCGCCCTTCGTGACCTCATCCTCATGAAGGAAACACACCTTCTGAGCGGCGTGCTCGGTTTTATCGTTGCCGCCTTCGCAGTCAATCTTCTCATCGGCAAATTCAACGTCGGCTTCGCCCCCCAGCCGATCGCCCACTCCGACCACCTGTGGAATTTCCTCGGTATGAGTCTGTCGGGTCTCTGCTTTGCCCTGGCCGGCGGCTGCCCGGGCCGGCAGTTCTTCATGTCCGGCGAAGGTGACGGCGACGCTTCGGTTTTCGTGTTCGGAATGCTTATCGGCGCGGCTTTCGCCCACAATTTCAACCTGGCCGGCGCACCCGACAAATTTGACAAGGCGACCCAGGTGCTCACCGTCGGCGGCCCGTCCGTTTGGGGTCAGTGGGCGGTCATTGCAGGCCTGGTTCTGGTCATCGCCATAGGTCTTTTCATGAGAGAAAAGAGCAGGTAGAGGAGGTACTTCATGGCATCGGAAACCATCGACGCGCGGGGGCTGTCCTGTCCGCAGCCCGTCATTCTTGCGAAGAAGGCCATCTCGAAAGGTGATTTCCCGATCGAAGTGATGGTGGATTCGGAAACGTCAAAGGAAAATGTAAGCCGCATGGCGACCCATTCGGGATGTTCCGTCAGCATTGAAGAGCGGGCCGATACTTTCCTGCTCAGGATTGACAAAAAGTAGTGTCGTTGCCTTTATAACACCGCCCGCTGGATCCCGCTCCGGGCGCGGTTTTTCCCTCATGACGATCCGGGATATTGAGCCTTGCATCCCGGCGCGCCATCCTGTATATGACGGGCGCTGGAGAACAGGAATGGTATTCGGTTTCAGGAAAAAAGAAACCTTCGAAGGCGGAGGCCTCATTCTTTTCAACGCCGTCGAGGAGGCCATAAAAGGGGAGAGGCTTCTCAAGGAAGCCGGCATTGACGCGAAACTTGTCGCACCTCCGCCGATTCTCAGGCGGGGCTGTGACCTCGCGCTGGAAATCAACCTGATCGAAAAAGTGGGGGTCGAGCGCATCCTCAAGGACAAAAAGGCCGACTATATCGACATACTGCCGATTAAAGGAAACGGTGAGCTCCTCGAAGTCGTGAAGGTCACCGACTTTGACAGCGCCGTCATGGTCAAGGCCGGCAACATGAAGCTTACCTTCGACAGGGAATCGGGCGTCGTCCTCAATGTGTCCGGCGGAGGGTGCCCTGACGTTCCCTACCTCCACGCGGAACTTCTCGGCAGGAAACTGAGTGAGGCGCAAAGACCCCGGGAAAAGGGCCACACGCTCTGTTCCCTGATGCTCGACCGGGCCTTTGTCGAATCCCTCGACATCTGGTCGAACGGTCATAAGTGATAACATGTTTCTCATCTGCGGGACCGTCCCCCGCGAAGACATCCCCCTGATCTTCGGAGCCGTAAGCTTCGACGGCAATTCCTTGGTCATGGAGGAAAAGTTCATCCCCTGCACGCAGGGCACGGCCGCTCTTGTGAGCGCCGCCTGCGCGACAGCCGGTTTCCTCGGCATCGAAGCCCCTCACGCGCTCCTCGTGGGGGACAGCGGCTCCGGCAGGGGAAGCAGAAAGATCTACGAATACCTCTCTGAAAACCTATCGTCTCTTCAGCCCCGGGTTCTCGTCCTCCACTACATGCTCCCTGTCATGGGACTCATGAGAAGGGTTTATGAGGCGGCGTCGAGACTGCCGAATAAACCCGTCCTGATCGCCGATGCGGCTGCCATGTACGCGGCCAAGGCCGCGGGACTCGCGCCCGGCTTCGATGTCTTCACGCCGGACCCCTCGGAAATCGCCTTTCTCGCCGACCCGGAGGCGACCCACCCGGCTTATGTGAGCCGGCACCTTTTCGAGTCCGACGTGACAAAAGTTCCCGAGCTGGTCAAGGCCGCCTACCGGAATAAAAGCGCGGCGAAGATGCTTCTCGTCAAGGGGTCAACGGATTTCGTGGTCGAAGCCGGGAAAATCCTGGCAACCGTCGCAGAGCCCGATGTGCCGGCGCTCGAGGCCATCGGGGGGACCGGCGACACGATCAGTGGCATGATGGGTGCTCTGATCGCCTCGGGTCTCGATCCCCGGATCGCCGCCGTCGTCACGGCAAAAGCCAACCGGACGGCGGGTCTTTACGCAAAGGCCACCCCCGCCACCCGGATCAGCGAGATCATCCGCGTCCTGCCCGACGTATTCAGGGATCATTACGCGTCCTGGTTATCGGAATACACGAGGGGATGACCCGGCGATTCAAGGCCCTGCCGCCCTGAGGTCCCTTGAATCATCAGCGAAAATGTGAGAAGTAAGACCTTAGGGAGATTTGAAAAAATCCCGGGGAGAAGATGAAATGACAAAAAAAATCCGACTGACGGAGATGGTTCACGGCGCCGGCTGAGCCTGCAAGATCGGTCCGGAGGACCTGAACCGAGCCCTCAAAGGTTTGACTTTGAGACCCGACCCCAACCTCATCGCCGGGCTCGAAGGTTTCGAGGACGCAGGGGTGTATAAAATTTCCGACGATCTTGCGTTGATCCTGACCCTTGACTTTTTCACGCCTATAGTGGACGACCCCTACCTCTTTGGCCAGATTGCCGCCGCAAACGCACTCTCGGATGTCTACGCCATGGGGGGAAAGCCCATCACCGCCATGAACATTATCTGCTTTCCGCCGAAGAAGCTCCCGATGGAAGTTCTGAGACAAATCCTCCAGGGAGGCCTCGACAAGATACACGAGGCGGATGTGACGCTCGTGGGGGGCCACAGCGTGGAGGACGACGAGCCGAAATACGGCCTTTCCGTGACGGGTGTCATCCGACCAGACCGGGTCCTGTTCAATCGAGGCGGACGCCCCGGAGACAGGCTCATCCTGACAAAAGCCCTTGGAACGGGGATAGTCAGTACCGCCATAAAGGGGGGGGAAGCCGACCCGGGCCTCGTCGAAAAAGCCGTCAAGGCGATGACGACGCTCAACCGGCGGGCCGCCGAACTCATGACCGGAATGCCCGAGATCCATGCCTGCACCGATGTCACGGGTTTCGGTCTTCTGGGACACGCCTGTGAAATGATCGACGGAAGCGAAGCGGGCATGAAGATACGGGCCTCAGCGGTTCCCTTCTTCAAGGGCGTCCGGGAACTTGTCGAGTCGGGGTATGTCCCCGGAGGGCTGTACCGTAACAAGAATTTCCGGATGCCTATGATCGACGTGGAACCCTCCTGCCCGGAGTGGCTGCTGGAAATCCTTTTCGACCCCCAGACCGCGGGAGGACTGCTAGTTGCCCTCCCCGCAGGGGATGCGGATACCCTTGTTCGAAAAATGCTGGAGGCCGGTATCGAGGATGCCGCCATCGTGGGTGAGGTGGTGGCTGCACCAAAGGGCAGGATCCGGGTGGAGTGAAAAAAGTCCATGTCCAGAAAGAGCGCAGGCCTGCTTGCCTACCGACGCCGTGGTTCCCTGGTCGAGGTTTTTCTTGTCCACCCGGGAGGTCCTTACTGGGCCAGGAAGGACGACGGTGCCTGGTCCATCCCGAAAGGTGAATTCACCGAGGAGGAACCGCTGGAAGCGGCGAAGCGGGAATTCACCGAGGAAACGGGGTTTCAAACCATCGGTCCTTACAGGACCCTCACCCCGATCCGGCAGCCCAGCGGGAAGCTTATTCACGCCTGGGCCTTCGAAGGGGACTTTGACCCGGCAGCAATCCGAAGCAACACCTTTCCTCTGGGGTGGCCACCCGGTTCGGGCATGGAGAAAGAGTTTCCCGAAGTGGACCGCGCGGGCTGGTTTCCCATCGAAAAAGCCAGGGAAAAGATCACCCGGGGACAGACTGGCTTTATCGATGAGGTTGAAAGACTCACGGGAATCAAAGAGGGGTAAAAAACAGCCTGCTTAGATTCCACTCCCCTGCAGCCTCAAGACACGATCAAAAAAGGGCAGGAGGGATTCCATCTCTGCCCTCTCACGCCGGGAGAGTATGCCGCTCCCGAGCTTCTCGCCGAAATAGCCGTTTGCAACAACGGTTTTTGCCGTTTGCATCCACTGGATGAGTCGAACCGCCCGGCCCGCCTGCAGGTAGAGGCTGATGTCGTTCATGACGAGGATATCGCTTTTCAGTTCATGGTACCTCCGGAAAAGGACCTCCAGCTTCCGGGTGTTCTGGATGGCCTTCTCCTCTGCCTCGGCCTCGCTTTTCGTGCTGAGCCTCGGGGGGACGAGATCGTCCCTCAAATAGACGGCATCCCCCCCGGCGGGGGTCTGGAGCCTTCCGCCGATCCCCGTGAGTCTCTTCTCCCGGATCATCGCTTCGGGAACCTCCGGGGCCATGTCGATGACGACGATTCTCGGGCCCAGGCCCTGCCCGCACAAGGCATCGAGGATTCGCTGCGTCAGCGTGGTCTTCCCGGTGTTGACATCGCCCAGGATCAGGGTCCTCTTCCCGAGATAATCCGCCGTGTTTATCTCCCGCTCCATTTCTCAAGCCTTTCTCTTGAGGGTTTCCGGCAGAAACAGAAGCAAACCCGCCCCCAGGACGTAAACGACACAGGTAACGGCAAGCCCCGTTTGCAGCCCGTAGTGCTTCCCCAGGTACCCGATCGTGTAGGGTGCCAGGATGGCGCCGATCCTTCCGGTGTTCCAGCAGAAACCGCCCGCGTAGGCGCGGATGCGTTCCGGGAAAAGCTCCGCGTAGTAGGCCCCGAGAATGCCGCCCACGCCGGGGAGCCCGAACCCCACGACCATCCCCCACCAGAATAGAAAGATCGGGTCGGGGACGACGATGTAGACGGCAATCGAGAGCGCCACCATCAGGAAGGCGACGATCATGGCGTTTCGCCGCCCGATCCGGTCGGAGAGGATCCCGAAAAACTGGAAGCCGAAAAACATGCCGATGTACATGAAGAGGGAGAAGTTGGCCATCATCGTGAGGCTGAGCCCCCGCTCGAGGGTCAGGAAGGTGGGGATCCAGTAGGCCGCGCCCCAGTAGCCGGCGAGGTTGACGACACTGACGAGTGTCGCGAGAAACGTGGTTCTGGCAAGCCCTTTTTCGAAGATCGCTCCGATGCCTACCTTCTGTGCCCCTTCTGTTCCCCCGGCCTTCCGGACAGAATCCGGCGGAACGATCCAGGCCACCATGGCGGCAAAGAGGATGGAAATCGTTCCGGCCAGGAAGAGGTACCGCCAGTCCACGGTGAGAACGAGCCGCCCGACGAAAGAGGCAAGAACCGCGCCGACGGCAAAACTGCTGAGGACGAGCGAGGCGGCCCGGCCGCGGTACTGAGGCGCCCAGTGCTCCGCGATCAGGGCTGAACAGGGACCCCAGATGCCGCCGACGGCGATCCCGGTGATGAAGCGAAGGACGATCCACGCCCCCCAGGTGTGGATGAAGTAGATGAAACCCATGGAGATGCCGAGCCAGAGGAGCGCGATGATCAGTGAGAACCGCCGCCCGTAGTTTTCGGCGATCAGCCCGAAGACGACCCCGCCCGCCACGGCGCCCGCCATCGTGGCGGAGCCGATCAGCCCCCCCTCGGGCAGCGAGATATCGAGGACCTTGAGCAAAACCGGCATGGCGATGGCCAGCACGATCAGGTCATAGCTGTCGAGAAGATAGGTGATGAAGGCCGCCCACAGAACCTTCCAACGGTGAACCGTCCCGGACGGCGTGAAATGGATCTCGTTACCCAAGGCTCTTTCTCCTTCCGTCGTTTCTTCTCTCAGGCTGGGCGGGCTTTCCACCGCTTACAATTTTGCTGAAGGTTCCCGCGAATTATGTTAAGACACGGCCTGATCGCGCACGAAAATCGCGGCTGCATGTTCCATAACCTATACAGGAGATCGGAGCGTACTTCAATGCCATGGGCCCTCCCGGGAAAATGAGCCGGACAGGCGTTCTTTCGAGGCAGTCATTTTATGTGGAGGCCGGCGGGCACCGTCTCTTCGCCGAGAGGATCCACCCGGGCACAGAGGCCGCGGACGGGGCGTCACCCACGATCGTCTTTCTGCACGAGGGGCTGGGCAGCATCGGCCAGTGGCGGGATTTCCCGGCGGCCCTCTGCATGATGACCGGTCTCGGCGGGCTGGTCTACGACCGCTGGGGTTACGGGAAGTCCGATCCCGTGAGCCTCCCGAGGCCGGTGCATTACCTGCACGAAGAGGCCCTCGGGACTTTCCCGGAGGTCCTCGAAAAATGCGGGGTGGGGGAATCCATCCTCGTCGGTCACAGCGACGGGGGTTCCATCGCGCTCATCTTCGCTTCCGTGCACCCGAAAGACGTCCTGGGTGTGGTCACGGAAGCGGCCCACGTCTTCGTGGAAGACGTCACGGTGAAGGGGATCGAAGAGGCCGTGCAGATTTACAGAACCACCGATCTCCCGGAGCGCCTTTCGAAATACCACGGCGCGAACACGGACCTCATGTTCCGCGGTTGGGCCGAGACGTGGCTTTCGTCCGAGTTCCGAACCTGGAACCTGGAGGAGTATCTGCCCGGAGTGGCGTGTCCCGTTCTTGCCATCCAGGGCGCGGACGACCAGTACGGCACACCGGCGCAGGTGGACTCCATCGCCGGGAAGGTGACGGGCCCCGCCAGGAAACTCCTGATCCCGGCCTGCGGGCACATCCCCCACCACGAGGCCCGCGCCGTCATTCTGTCGGAGATGAATCGCTTTGCGGCGGACATCCTCGCACACAAAGGAAGGGGCTGATTCCCGGGTTGCGGAACGAGAATGAAGAGGTAAAAAAGACCTTGCTATTTCTTCCCGCTCCTATTATAAGGATAGCAGTTTTGCATCCCGGTTGACATCTCCCGGCCCACTTTCGGGAATGTGGCAGATTCAGGAGGTTCGATGCAACTCAAATTCACCCTGCCTCACTGACAGGAAGTCTCCTTGTTTCCTGTTGCTTGCCTGCAGCCAAGACACGTCGGCATAAGGCCAGAAAAGACCATACCAAACACTTTATCTCGTTTCAACGACGCGCTGATCGTTGAATCCTTTTTTTGACAAAGCAGGACCGATAACAGCCTGGAAAGTGCCTCTGCTCTCACTTTAGCAAAACGCGTGTTCAGGGACTTTTAATATCGCTATTCCAGCAGTGACATCATCAATATAAAAAAAGGAGGTATGGATGTATGGCACACGACAAGCGTCTTGTTAAGCACGAGGAACAGATCACAGAACTCAAGGCCACGATTCCCGACTGGATCAAGAACCTGAAGCGGCCGGAAACGCCAATGCTCATCCCAAAGTTCGGGCCTCTCCAGGGCATCCGGGTCGTCAGCTCGGGCATCGTCATCGCCCAGCCCTTTGCCGGGACCAAGATGGCCATGTTCGGGGCGGAGATGATCCACGTCGAACGGCCGGGCGGTGACATCCACAGGCGCACGGGACCTCACTTGGTCAGGGGGAAGAGAAATCACGGGTGCGACTGGGCCAACGAGGCCGTCAACAGGCTTTCCTTCGGGCTCAACTTCAAGGATCCCAAGGGAATGGAACTCATGATGGCGCTGTGGAAGATATCCGACGTCTGGATGGAGTCCTCCGCCCCCGGAACCCTCGAAAGATCGGGTATCACGCCCGAACTGGCCCTGGCGGTGAACCCCAAGCTGGTGATCTTGCGGGTCAGCACTTACGGTCAGTTCGGTTCCGATGACATGCTCGGGAGACCCGGTTACGACGCCCTCGGGCAGGCCTTCGGGGGCATGATCGCCGTGACGGGCGACCCGGCAGGTCCCCCCCAGCGGGCCAAGGTCTACACCGCCGATTATCTGACGGCTCTGCACGGATGGGCCGCCGTCATGATGGGCCTCTGGGAAGCCCAGAAAACGGGCAAAGGACAGGTCATCGATTGCAGCCAGTATGAGGCCGTCCACGCCACCATGGGTTTCCAGATGCCCTGGGCCACCGGCGAAGGCAAGGTGAGCGGCCATGCCGGAAACAAGGCCCCCACCTTCCAGCCCTATGACACCTTCCAGTGCAAGGACGGCTACGTCTGGATCGGGGCTCTCGGACCCATCATCTACGAGAGGGTGCCGAAATTCCTGAAACTCGACCCCGAGGAGTACAGCTACGACAACTGTTCCAAGGACGCGGCGGCCGTGAGCTCCCCCAAGGGCCTCGAACTCGACCGCAAGTTGAGGGAGTACTGTGCGAGCAGGACCCGCATGGAGGTGGAACTGGCACTGAACGCCGCCCAGATCGGGTGCTGCAGGATCATGAACGCCAATGACATGCTCAACGAAGAGCACTTCCGCCTGCGAGAATCGCACGTGCCCGTGGTGGACCGGCAGTCCGGCGTTCCCATTCGTGTCGGCGGCGTCATCCCCAAAATGTCACTGACACCGGGGCAGGTCTTCAGAGGCGCTCCTGCCATCGGGGAGGACACGACGGACATCATGACAAAAATACTCGGCTTCTCCGAAAAAGACGTTTCAATGTACTACGCCAACGGCATCCTCCATCGGACGGAGCCCTTCACCGAACCCGTGGCGGACCCCCTTCCGAGATGGAAATAACAGGGGAAATTCCGATCGGATGAAAAAAATGTTTGACGCGATGTTGCAACGAAGAGAGGCCGGGCGCCGGCGCCCGGCTTCTCAGCTTTTCCTGAGCGATAAGATCCAGGGCCTGCCTCTATGAAAGTCGTATACCATGAGGCCTTCAGGACATCCTACTGTTCCGACCCGGCCGCAGCGGGCGGCCGGATGGACGCCGTCCTGAAAGTCATCCGGGAACATGTGGAGTTTGTGGAGGCATCGCCAGCGGATCTCGAGGATATCGCCGCCTGTCACGCGCTGTCACACATCGAGTATGTGCGCGGCCTGGGACTCTACGACATATCGGCCCTTGCGGCCGGTGCGGCCATCCAGGCGGCCGCCATCGGCCTGGGGGGGGAGCCCTGCTTCGCCCTTGTCAGACCCCCGGGCCATCATGCCTCCCGCGCCAGTTCCTGGGGTTACTGTTTCTTCAACAACATGGCCATCGCCATTTCAAAAATGAAGGAGTCGGGAAAGATCCGGCGGGCCCTGGTGCTCGACATCGACTGTCATTACGGTGACGGGACCGTTGATATCCTGAGCAAGAAGGGCTACGTGAAGGTCTTCAACCCCAAAGCCGCGGACTCGGAGGCCTACCTGAATGATATCACGAAAAATCTGGAAGAAGATGTCGACATGATCGGCATTTCCGCGGGATTTGACAACCACCGGGAGGACTGGGGCGGTCTTCTCTCCACGGAGGATTACCTGAAAATCGGCCGGCTGGTGAAAGAAGTATGCCGCAAAAGCGGAGCCGGTTATTTTGCCGTCCTCGAAGGGGGGTACAACCACGACGTCCTGGGGCAAAATGTCCTTGCCCTGATCGAGGGCATGCGCAGATAGCGGGCGGACACGGCGAGAGGACCGAGGATCCCCCTGTTTTCTTCCCGGAGATTTTCCCGCCTTCTCCCTGTTTCTTTTTCTTGACCGATTCCCCAGAAAAAAGATAACAAATGTCCCGAGCATGAGCGTTCGTTGCATGGGACGGAATAGCGGTGTGACAATGCCTGAGGATTGGACAGATAAGATCGTAGACCCCGGGGTGGTGCTCTCGAAGATCAAACCGGGCATGAGCATATTCGTCGGCACCGGCGTCGGCGAGCCCCGCACGCTGATCAAGCACCTCATGGAATCCGATGAAAAAAATCTCATGGACCTCGATATCATCCAGCTCTTCAGCCTTGGCGACGCGATACCGCCCGACGAGCGATATGCCGACAAATACCGGCTGAGAACCTTCTTCTCCATGACCAAGGGTTACAGCGCCATAACGTCCGGCCGGATCGACTGGGTGCCCTGCCTTCTGTCCCAGGTTCCCCTTCTTTTCAAGACAAACGTCGTGAAGGTCGATGCGGCCTTCGTCCAGATCACACCGCCCGACAAGAGGGGACTGTGCAGCATCGGGGTATCCACCGATGTGGCTAAGCATGCCATCGAACGGGCGGCCCTGGTCGTCGGCGAGATTAACGAGGAGACCCCTTACACCTTCGGGGACACCTTCGTTCACGTGAAGGATTTCCACTACCTCGTCCGGGCGACGGAACCGCTGATGTATCTCTCGCGGTGGCCCGTGGACGAAACCTTTGACCGGGTGGCCGCCCATACCGCCTCCGTCATCGAGGACGGGAGCTGTCTCGCTTTCTTTTTCGGGCCCCTGTACGAAGCCCTGGTCAAATACCTAGCCGGCAAACGTGATCTGGGAATCCACTCACTCCCCTTCACGGATCCCCTGATGGATCTGGTGGACAGCGGGGCCGTCACGAACAAGAACAAGAAGGTGTTCACGGGGAAGTCCCTCGTCGCTTACGCCCACGGGACACCCGAACTGATGAAGTGGCTGGACGGGAACCAGCTCATTGAATTTCAGAGCATCGACGTCGTCATGAACCCGAAAAACATCGCGCAAAACGATCACGTGCTCGTCATCATGCCGGCCTACAAGGCGGACATCTCGGGCGGCATTGCCCTCCATGCCAGCCGAGGAAACATTGTCGTCGGCCCGAGCGATTTTCAGGAATTTCTCACCGGCGCGGCGCTCTCGAGCGGCGGATGCAACATCTTCGCGCTTCCCAGCCGCAACCGCAGGGGGGAATCGAGCATCCTGCCCTCTATTGAAAAGTACCCGAACCAGTTTTCTCCCGAGCTGGTCAATATCATTGCCACGGAATACGGTGTGGCCCGTCTCAGCGGCCGGTCGCTCCGTGAGAGGACCCTCTCACTGATTGATATCGCACATCCCGACGACCGGGACCATCTGGTCCGGGAGGCCAAGAGACTGAGGCTTCTCTATCAGAACCAGATCTACCGCACCGAGGCGACACGGGCCTATCCGGATGACATCTCCCGGACCCGCACCTTCCGGGGCAATGTGACGGTCCACTTCCGCCCGATCAAACCCTCCGATGAAGACGGCATGCGGCGGCTCTTCTACCGGTTCTCGGATCAGGGAGTGTTCTACCGGTACTTCAGCTACGTACAGGCCATGCCGCACGTGAGAATGCAGGAATATGTGAACGTGGACTACCGCCAGACCATGTCCATCGTGGGGGTCATCGCCGAGGCAGGCATCGAAAAGATCATCGCGGAAGGGCGATATGTCCGCTTCGCCCGCAGTCCCTACGCCGATGTTTCATTCATCGTCGATGAAGAATACCAGGGCCTGGGCATCGCATCTTTCATCCTTCGCATGCTGATGGATACCGCCATCCAATACAAGATTGAAGGTTTCAATGCATCCATCCTGACCACCAACAAGGCCATGATCCGGGTGATGGAAAAAATCGCACCCCCCAATTCCCTGATGGCGGACGAGGGCCTCCAGGCATACAGTTTTTCCTTCCCTCTCGACAAGCAGCAGGAAAGTGATGCGGGGTAAGGGGAGGTGAAGGTCCGGGGAGAATCAGGCAGGCGGCCTCGCGTTCCAGCGGATCAGGCGCGACGGGACGAATAAAAAAAGGGGTGGTTTCCTCGAGGAGACCACCCCTTGAATATTTGACAGGGCATCAGGTGGTGCCGGTGTCGTCCGGCTTCGCCGTTTCGGCCGGCTTCGATTCCGCGGCGGGCGGCTCACCCTTCTCCTTCTCGGCGACCGGCGCCTTCCTCCCGCCGTAATCCGTGACGTACCAGCCGGACCCCTTCAGGTGGAAGGAGGTCACCGACATCATTCTCTTTACGGCGCCTTTGCAGAATTTACAGGACGTGAGCTCCGGGTCCGAGACTTTCTGAACGACTTCGAATGCCTTCAGGCATTTCCTGCACTGGTATTCGTAAATAGGCATATGCCAAAACCTCCCTCAAGGAACTAATTACTGCCAATCGCGTCGATATCGTAACGTTTGTTGAAGCAATCCATCACGAGCCTGACGCCGCGGTCGGTGTTGGAACTCAAAATATTCTGGGTGAAGGTGTTGACCTTCCGCTCCTCCCGATCCTTCTCCGCCTCGGGGGCGTCGAAATCACTGTGACCGCCCGAGAACCGGACGACGTGAGTCAGTTCGTGGACGGCGATGTAGAGCATCAAGGACTCGTATTTTATAAAGGACCTCCCCCGGTCCACGGCATCCAGGATCCGGTGATCCTGCAGGCACACCCGGTAGTGGGGAAATTCCCGGGTTCCCTCCGGCCCTTCTTTTCTCCGGATGAAATAGCGGCAGATATGCGCGAAGGCACTGTCCGTCACCTCGTGTTTCTGAAGTTCGGCCAGGGTTTTGACATCGTAGCGATGGGGGTGGACCGCCTCCGGGCTGAGGCGGAAATATTGCCGCGTCATCGCCTCCGCGCGGTCAAATATCTGTCTGGCCTGGAATATCTGCTGGGGAGTGAAATACCTCATATGAGGAGCCTTCCACCGGTGACTTTCTACAAGGCGCTCCTAATATAATGCGCCCGAAGACTTTGTCAAGAACCCTTTAAATCCCTTCTTATTACCCCTTATCCCGTCTCGGGGCACCCCCACTCACCACTCACCACTCACCACTCACCACTGTTTTGTTTTCACCACTCGCCACTCTTCACTCACCACTTTTTTGTTTTCACCACTCGCCACTCTTCACTCACCACTATCTTTTAAAGTGGTCCCTTCTTCCTGGAATGGGCATCGAGTGAAAGATCGATGACGCGGCTGATCAGGTCGGTCTGGGTCATGCCGGATGCGGCCGCCTGATGGAAGAGAACCGTCGAGGGTGTCATGCCCGGAAGACTGTTCGGCTCCAGGACGGCGACGCGCCCGTCCTTCCGGAGAAACATGTCGATCCGGGAGTAGACCTGAAGACCGAGCGCCCTGTAAGCGGCCACGGCCGTTTCCTGTATTTTTCTCAGAACCTCCTCGGGTACCCTGGCGGGCGTCTTGTTCTCCCCCTGCCCGTAGAGAAACTTATCCTCCAGCGAGAGAATTTCCTGCGTCGGGACCGTCTCCGACGGCGTAAGTGCCATGGGATCGTCGTTGCCGATGACCCCGCAGGTGACCTCGATACCGGAGAGGAACTCCTCCACGATGACGGTGTTGTCCCATTCAAAAGCGGCGGCAAGGGCATCGGGGATCCCCGTGGAAGACACGACTTTCTTCACGGCCGTACTGCATCCCTCGCGGGTCGGTTTTGTCACGACGGGATACCCCAGTTCGCCCTCGATGCGCGCGATGATGTCAGCCTTCTCTTTTTCCCACACCCGCTTTTCTACCGGGATCGTCTTTGGCACATCGATGCCGCTCATGGCGAGGACTCTTCTCGCCGTGTATTTGTCCATACCGAGGGCCGAGGCAAGAACACCGGAACCCGTGTAGGGGATGTTGAGAATCTCGAGCAGCCCCTGCACGCATCCGTCCTCGCCGTATTTCCCATGGAGGCCCAGGTAAATGAAATCATATCTTTTCTTGAGGTCTTCGTAAGGAACAGGGCTTGCCTCTTCACGGAGATCCATCTCGATGTCCCGGGTGCTGTTGCGCATGAGAAGCTTGATGGGGATCTCCCAGAAAGCGCCCCTGCTGTCCATGAAAAGGGGCGCCGGTTCATATTTCTTCCTGTCCATCTTGCTGAAGATGTTCCTTCCGCTCTCCAGAGAGACCTCCTTCTCCGAGGAGACACCCGCCAGCATGACGCCGACCCTGATTTTGTCCTTTTTTTCCATGACCCTCCTGACTACGCCGCTGATAATCCAAGATACCTGACAACAGCTCATCCGGGCCTTCAGCCCGTTCTCACCACTCCCCACTCACCACTTTTTTGTTTTCACCACTCACCACTCCTCACTCACCACTATCTTTTAAAGTGGTCCCTTTTTCTCCCGGTGAATTTCGAGCGCAATCTCGACGAGCTTCGAGATGATCATGACGGGAAGCATTCCCTGCTCGGCCGCCTGCTCGAAGAAAAAGGAAGACGGCGCCATGCCCGATGAAGAGTTCGGGTCCGTGATGAGGACGCGGCCGTCCTTCAAAACAAAACCGTCGATCCGCCCGTAACAGCGGAACCCCAGGGCCCTGAAGGCGCGAACCGCCTCCTTCTTGATGTGCGCCACCACGTCCCCGGGTAGATTCTTCGGCGGTGTGAACTTACGGCATCGGCCCGGCATGTACTTGTCATCGTAAGTGTAAAACTCGCTCTGCGGGTAGATCTCCGTGAGAGACAGGGGGAAGGCCTCCCCTCCCTCCTCCAGGATGATCGATGAGAACTCCACGCCGTCCAGGAACTCTTCAACGAGGACCACGTTGTCCCATTTCAAGGCCTCTGCGATGCCCTGCCCGAGGCTCCCGCTCTCCCGGACGATCGTGACACCCACACTGGAACCTTCCCTGCAGGGTTTCGTGACAAAGGGGAACGCGAATTTACCCGTGATTCTTTTAACCACGCTCTCACTGTCCCTCTGCCATTCATGCGCCGTGACTTCGTCGCTCCGGGGGACTCCAATCCCTTCGGCGGCCAGGATCTTCTGCTGGATGATCTTGTCCATGCCCAGCGCCGAGGCCAGGATCCCGGGCCCCGTGTAGGGGATGCCGAGCAGTTCCAGGACGCCCTGGATACAGCCGTCATCGCCATACTTTCCGTGAAGGGCGAGGAAGGCAAAATCAATGTTGTCCTTCAGGGATTCATAAGCGACGCGCTTCGCCTCCCGCTCCAGGTGCTCCGATATGTCCGTAGTGGTATTCTGAGAAACGAGCTGCCAGGGTAACATCCACAGGTATCCCTGCCCGTCCATGAAGATGGCACAGGGCTCGTATAATTCCCGGTCGATGTTGTCATAGACGTTTCTTCCGCTGTTGAGAGAGACCTCCCGCTCGGAAGACATGCCGCCGAAGATGATGCCCACACGCAACTTTGCCACGCTCGTTGTCACTCGCTTAATTATGAACTATGAGTTTCGAGTTTTGAATGAAAGAGTTTTTAAACTCAAAATTCATAACTCATCACTCATAACTGCGGGCGTTGCCCGCTAAAGGTCCCAGATGAAGGTCACTCCGCTGTTGGGGAAAACCCAGTCATCATCAGCGATCGCCAGGCGTATCGATTTCCCCCGCTCAGTCACCACCTGCGGGTAGGGGTGTTTCCCCGCGAAGAAGCTTACCTCACGCACGTTCTTGAGCTTCGTGCCGGCGTAGTGGAAGGAGATGTCGAGCCCCCGGGTGGGGTAGACCAGGTACACGGAGAAGTTGTTGCTGCTTTTGTATTTCTTCGTCTGGATGTCAATCTTCAGCCGGACCGGACGGTTTATTTTTTTCTTGAGCACGTCTCCGCCGCACCAGATCTCGTATCCCCGCGTGGTGTAACCGGAGCGGATGATGGGGACGACCTCCTGATCCACGCAGACCCGGTCGACCTGAAAATCGCTTTCCTTGAATAGGGCGTCGCGGCCGAAGAGCAGCCAGCGATACTCGCAGCGGGGGTCTTCGAAGAGTTCGGAGAGCTGCTGGTTGTTGAGGGCGCAGCCGATGATGAAGGGGTTGTTCCTCAGGGTCTTCGTGTATTCGATATGCGTCGTCACCTTGAAGTAGTTGATGGTCTGAGGGTCGTCCTGGACCTCCTTTTTCGGGAAATCGGCTACGCTGATTTCGTAGCGGAAGTTCGTCCGCAGTTCCAGTCTCCGGTCTTCCTTTCCGAAAAGGGTTTCGAACATCTCGTAGAAGATGGCATCACCCATCTCCGTATCCTCAGCCCTGGCCTGGAAACATCGCCGGATGACATTGTCGATTCTGGAAAGGGATTTCTCCTCGTCGGGGATGAAGATCCGCCTGAGCCTGGGCTCCACGGTGTCGACCTTCCCCTTGTGAACGAAGACCCGTGGGGCCCTCTTTCCGAGGGCGCAGAGAATCTCGTAGCTGATGGTCTGGGCTTTAGCGGCAATCTCGTTGGCCGATATGTACTCCTTTCCCTGTCTGCCGAGAAGCACCACCTCGTCGCCGATTTCGCAGGCCGGGATGTGTGTCACGTCGATGGTGCACATGTCCATGGAGACACGCCCCACCACGGGTGCCCGCGTCCCCCGGATGAGAACATCGCTCTGGTTGGAAAGGATGCGGCCGTAACCGTCCCCGTAACCGACGGGGATGGTTGCAATGCGGGTCGGCCCCTTCGTGACGTAAGTCCGGTTGTAGCCGATCCCGTGGCCTTCGGGAAAATCCTTCAGGAGCATGACCCGGGTCTTGAAGCTCATCACGGGCAGGAGTTTCGCCTTCGACTCGAGCTCGGGCGACGGGTAAATGCCGTAAGACATGATGCCGGGTCTCACCATTTCCAGGTGAAAGGTCTGGAAGTTGAGGACACCGCCGCTGTTGGCCATGTGCCTGATGGGAATCGAGATGCCGCTTTTCTCGAGCTTATCCAGCAGTTCCTTGAAGAGCTCCCACTGCCTGAGGTTGTATTCGTCGTTTTCAATTTCGCTCGAGGAAAGATGGGTGAAGATGCCCTCTATGGTGATGTTGGGAAGGCTGTGCACTTCCCGGATCATGTCAAAGGCTTCGCTGTACAGCGTCCCCCCTCTGCCCATGCCGGTGTCCGCCTCGATGTGAACGGGGAGCTTCACGCCCGCCTTCTTCAACCGCCGGCTAAGCTCCCGGGCGAAGCCGATGTCCGAGACGGAGGGTGTAAGGTTGTACTTGATGATCCCGGGGATTTCCGAATCGATGGAGGGGCTCAGAATGATGATGGGAACTTCGATACCGCCGACCCGGAGCTGAACGCCCTCATCGGCGTTGGCGACACCCAAATGGGTGGCCCCGCTCTGGAGGGCGACGTTCGACACCTCGATGGCCCCGTGCCCGTAAGCGTCGGCCTTGACGACCTGCAGGATCCTGACGTGCGGACCCACGAGCCTCCGGATTTCACGCCAGTTGTGGGTGAGGTTTCCCAGATCCACCTCCACCCAGCTCCGGTACTGTTGCTCCTGTTCCGCTTCCTTTTTAGCCCTGGCGTTACCGCTATTTTTCATCCCGGGGGTCGTATTTCCTTTGAAGGTCGCGCAGATATTACCAGACTGAAGACGAAAGTCAAGGCAAAGGATTTCCCCGTAGATTTCCGATGCTTGGATTGCGCTTGACAAAGAAAAAAGGGCGGATTAATATCACATCCCGTCAGACAAGCCGATGTAGCTCAGCCGGTAGAGCAAGTGATTCGTAATCACTAGGTCTGGGGTTCGAATCCCCACATCGGCTCCAGTCATTTGAAGAGGTCACGGGCCCGGCCCGTGACCTCTTTTGTTTAAACGACGTTAGTGCATTCGGTGGCGGGTATCACTTATTCCGTATGGCGAAGGTTGAAAGGGAAATCATAACCCAAACCCAGTCGAACAAATAATTCGAATGATCCGTAGTCCCGAAGCAAGTTGTCGCGCTTGTCCGATCCGAGTTTTTTGAAGCCCCCGCAGTCCTGTTCGAGATATGTCAACATCTGCGGGAAAATCGGAACCTCACCCGAATGCGGTTCAGCCGTAAAGCACACCAGCCTGAAAGGCTCGTCCGTGTGTTCACTCCACAATCGGGCCGCCAGCGGGGGGTTATCCGCCTTCATCAAAACATAGGAGGCGTATACGATCGATCGGCCGCGGTAGCCGAGGACAAGGTCGCCTTCCGCCATGACATTCCAGGTGGAATGGTGGTCGTCCCTTTCCTGCACACCCCAGATGTGACACTGTCCATCCGGATAAAAACGCTTCAATTTTTCGACATCAATCTCCCCTTGAATAAACGGCAATACGGTTTCGAGTCCGCAACCCCGGCTGATTGCGATGCCCGGATTTGTCAGCGCATCATCCATTGAGAACAAAAATACATTTTCCATCACGTCTGCCCCGGATGAATGATTACCCGCTGTCGCGGTCCCCTTTTCAATACCGCCATTTTCTCATCCGGCTGCCATATCATAACGTCAACAAGGCTTCTGTATGGGCGGAAAAGAGGCTGTTATTTCTCGTATCCCCGCGCTTTTTGGAGGTCAAGGTAGTATTTGAGCGGGCCTCTTTTGCCACCGAACTCATTGCCGACAAAGCACTCGGAGCCCGGTTTGGACCAGCTTGTGGCGATTGCCGCATGCCCCTTCGGGAAGGCTACAACCTCCGCCTTGACCCATTTTGTTACGGTTTTGCAGGTCGAAGGCGGAACGACAAAGTCTTTTTCAGCAAAGCAAACATAGAAATCAATTTTCTTTTCATTCATTCGTTTCAGATTCAGTTTTTTACCGAAAGCCCTGGCGGGGAAGACGCCATCGGGGGCAATGGGATTGATATAAGCATCAAGAACGCCTTGTATCATGTCTACGGACATTGGTGCCCGTTCGTGTTGAAGCCAGTGCTGCATCCCGGCCATCTCTATGGAAATGGGCTTATCTCCCAGGGCTCTAAACTGCCTGAGGGTATCGAAAAAGGTATAAATGCCGTTTTCTTTTCCGGCCGAGGGCAGTTTCACAAACAGCGCGATAATGTCTCCGTCGACATAGTAACGATCATCCTTCACATCGGAAAGCTTTTTGGTATCAGCGGTAAGTTTTTTGATCACGTTAACGGTGGGGTGATACATTTCCGCCTGTGCGGCATCCAGCGGCGCCACGGCTGTTATCAGGGTATCGACCAGGCCGTCGAGTTTTCCTGACAGGACAGCCACCAGAGAAAGCCATCCACCGTGACAATAGGCATTAATGACGACCGGTTTCTTATAGAGGGATTTTAAATGCTTGCAGAAAAGCTGCGTTTCCATGATGTCGTCGTCAAGCGTCGTCGAGAGAATGGCCAGGGATTGATGGACTTTTTTGCGGTATTTCAGAAAGCAGGGAACCCCGGCATTGGCGAAGGCATGAATATAGCTTTTGCCTGTTGACGGGAAGAAACCCAGTACATTATGACCGAGCACATAAGGATGCACAAAAAGCATCGGCTGACAATTTTCTTTAATCTCTACTCCCTCCTTGGTGGGGAGCACTTTATAGAAAATAAAATGCGGCGTATCCAAGACGACCTCATATTTGCCGTTATCGAACTGAAATCCATAATGTTTTCCCGCTTCTGATATGACCTTGGGGAATTCATAGACCAAGCGGCGGAGGGCCTTTAAGAGTCCCTCCTGATAGGACTCAATGGACTCGTTTTTTTCGGGTTCCAGATAGGCGTGAAGCGCCTGTTCCAGTTCACCCTTGAAATAACTGGGGACGAGCTGCATGACGTCGTCACCAATTTCTTTCATCTTGGAATCCATATACATGAAGATCTCCATGCGTTCATTGGCGGAGCGGATGAAATTTTCGATGGACGGATCGGCGAGCAGGCTTGCGTTGTCATTTTCCGTAAATTTGGTGAGGAGTTTATAGGCGGGCTTCAGAAATGCCATCCGATGATTATAGAACCCCTGACAGAACTGCGTGTAAATTTCGGCATTGTTCAGAGCATAGCTTACATAATCCCTTGTTTCCATAATTCACCCCTCCTCAAAAAAATGAATTGATAGATGCTCGTGTGCAATACTAACCGCTTTTTTCATCTTGAACAACTCCAAATAATGGAATGCCCTTTTTCTGGCGATTGCACCCCTGTAAGTGAGACCGCCGGTACCCTTTACCAGTGGTGTTCCCACGAAACCGGGAGCAATTAACCGCCTTTACTTGTGACTCTTCTACATTGTTAACCGGGGTTTGACAACAAAGTTATTTACGAAGGAGCGCGTGAGAGAAATCCTCTTTTTTCTTCAGCCTTTAGGTCGGAAAACGGTTTCTGATGCTAATGGAATCAGTCGCTTATGATACTAAACTCGAAGACTGAGTGCCGAATCAGTCAAAGATGAAGATTTGATCCTGACCTCATCAGGGGGATCAGGCCAAATAAACGGAGGGTCTCTCGGGCTTTCTGCAGATGCCGGGGATGTTCTCATTCGTGAGGTATTGGATGGCGTCAAGACCCTCGATCGGCGGAAAGATTTCTCACGGCCGATGAAACAGGGGGGGTCGCAACCTGGCCAATGGCCGGCACCAACCGACATCAGCGAAAGTATTAGGGGAATAAGAAAATCGGAAGAGCGAAATCGGGCATTCACCGATTTTCCAGCCCGCCGCTTTGTGCATAATGAAAGAGAAAATAGCGGTGAGGCGATACCTCCCATGGAAGACTTTTTGTTCCCGACGATCCTTCTTGTCATCATTACGGCTGTGGCCATGCTCGTCGATCTGATCCGGTTGGCGCTGGCGTCGCTGGTTGCCGGCGCAGTGGCCTCTATCCGGGCGGGGCCACGCAGGATCAAGGAGAAGATCACCCACCTTCGGGGCAATGCCGCGACAGAAGGCGTCAAGGTCGAAGGTCCGTCCCGGAGTCTGCCCGCCAAGGTTGTGTATGCCTCGGGGGTCTCGAAATCCCCGGCGAAATAGAAAAGTTTGGCCGCGAACTCACCCCAGGATTCCTCATCGGTTTTGCCCCCGCGGGAGAACCGGTCGGCCCCCTCGCGAAGCCGGAGGCGGAATTCCTCGTCGCTTATGGGTTTCCTGTCCAGGCCGACAATGGCGAACCGCCCGGGCAGCCACCTCTCCCTGTGCAGGCTGTAAAGGGCGAGGACCAGCTTGCGCCATGTCAAATCGCCGCCTGCGCCTAAGATGACGATCGCCGTGGGCCCGGTTGAGTCGAGGGTTCCATGATTTGATCCTCCGGAGAGTTATAGCGTCAGTCCATTTCCCACTTCGTGTGAAACACGCCTTTGGCGTCGACCCGTTCGTACGTGTGGGCGCCGAAATAATCCCGCTGGGCCTGAATGAGGCTCGCAGGGAGCCACCCGCTTCGATAGCCGTCAAAGTAAGCGAGGGCGGCCATGAACGCGGGGACCGGTATACCCAGCCTCGCCGCGTTGCAGACGACCACCCGCAGATCCTCCTGGCGCCGGGCGACTTCCGGTCCCAGACGCCGGTCCACGAGGAGGTTCGGCAGATCCGGGTCGTTCCGCAGGGCGCTGCGGATTTCTTCCAGAACGGCTGCGCGGATGATGCAGCCCCCCCGCCAGATGCGGGCGACTTCCCCCAGCGCCAGCCCGTAACCGTAGGCCGACGAGGCCGCCTTAAGAAGAGCCAACCCCTGCGCGTAGGTAATGACCGAGGCCGCGTAGAGGGCCCGCTCCAGCCGGTCGATGAAGACTGCGCGCCGGCCCCCAAAAAGGGTGCCGGGACCCTGGATGAAGAGGCTCGCGGCCTCCCGCTCCGCCTTGACGTTCGAGAGATCCCGGGAGGAAACTGCGGCGTCCACAACGGGGACGGGGACCCGGAGATCCATGGCCGACCGGGACGTCCATTTACCCGTCCCTTTCTGACTTGCCTCGTCGAGAATATCGCCGATGAGACGCTTTCCCGTTTTCTCATCCACGTACCTGAAAATGCGGGCCGTGATCTCCAGGAGGTAGGCCTCCAGGATTCCCCCGTTCCAGCGCTCGTAAACGGCCGCCAGTTCATCGTCCGTCAGGCCCGCCCCGCGCTTCATGAGATCAAAAGTCTCGGAGATGAGTTGCATCAGTCCGTACTCGATCCCGTTGTGCACCATCTTGACGAAGTGGCCGGCCGATCCCGGTCCCAGATAGGCGACACAGGGCTCGCTCCCGACGCGGGCGGCCACGGCCTCCAGAACAGGCTTCACCCGTTCGTAAGCATCCCGGGGTCCGCCCGGCATGATGCTCGGGCCGTGGCGGGCGCCGTGCTCTCCGCCGGATATGCCGATACCGAGGAAATGAATCCCTCTCCCCGCGAGGGTCTTCAGCCGCAGATCGGTGTCCTCGAAGTGGGAGTTCCCGCAGTCGACAATCACATCCCCCCGGGCCATGTGCGGCAGCAGGTCGCGAATGACCGCATCAACCGTCGGGCCGGCCGGCACGAGCATCATGACGACCCGCGGGATTTTGAGCAGGGCCGCCAGTTCCGCCGGATGCGCGGCGCCGCGGATGTCCAGGCCCCCCGCCGCCTCCTGGAGTGCGTGTATGCGGCCGGGATCCTTGTCATAACCCGCCGCGGGAAAGCCGTGTTCAGCCGTGTTCAAAAGAAGGTTGCGTCCCATGACCCCCAGGCCGACGATGCCGATTTCACATTTCTTCTCATCCATGTTCCGTTCATCCTCTATGCCCGCACCCTGAGAGCGGGTTTGCCGGTTTTTTTCTCAGTTGTTCGGCTTTCCGAGCTCCTGCCGGATCAGATACCGAGACCCAGCACCGCCAGCGCGTCCCTTCTGCCGCCGCAGAGGGCACCCACAGGATCGGTATGCCGTCGCGGGTGGGCTGCATCCTGCCCGAAACGTTTCTGAAGTATCCCGGTCACGCCGGTTTTTTCATTCATCGGTGCCCGCCCTCTGTCGAAGCCTCCCCCGTTTCCTGTTCCGGCACCCGGCAGGTGCAAACACCTTTCAAATCCCGCCGGGTGAAAGAAAGACCTCGACCCTTTGCCTGAACTCTCTTTTCTCATCCCGCATGGACGGCCTGGCTCCCGGCGGGATCGTCAGTCTTTTTTAGTCCCTCTTTTTCGGGCTTTCCCCGCGGCCGGAGCCGGCTTCGCCGGTCCCCTCTTCGCGTCGGGCCTTTCCGGCGAAGGTTCCGTCGGGCCCATCGGGTACCCCTTTGTAACGATCTTCTCGGCCTGGAGCCAGTGGATTATTTCCCGTCCCTCGCAGCGGCCTTCCTTCTGATACAGGTCGTAGGCAACCTTGGCGATCTGGGCATGCAGATCCGGATTCATGGTTCCACCCCTTTCTTCTTTGCAACCCCCTGACTTTTCGTCGACCCCATCCTAAACCAAAATCAGTGGTAAAATTGAAAAACCGCACCGTTCAGGGCGGCACACACATCTCCTTTTTTTGTCGCACCTGCTCGTCTTTTCTTCCATAGGGTAACCGCTGAATCAAGGCTTTCCAATACCTTATTTCCCGTTCAGCTAATGGATGATCTGCCGGCGGATTTGCCATGGAATTCGATAAGGTTGAATGGCCGACCCGGGTCGTCAAGGCCGGAGATTCGAGGGGGACCGCAAGGGAAGGAAAATGGAGGGAATGCAGCATTAAAGATCGGCCCCTGGTCAGAGGCAGCCCTCATCAGCCAGGCCCGAGAGCAGCAGGTGGATGTAGATCAGCCCGGCAAAAGGTTCCCATGCACGGAGACGCTTGCGGATCTCTATGTCGTCCAGCGGCTCCCTGACACGCAGCAGGCTCTGCAGTCTGTTGCGTGCCCCCACATCGCCCGATGGAAAGACCGTTAATCGTCCCAGCCCCCTGAGCAGGGCGTAATCCGCCGTCCAGGGGCCGACCCCTTTCAACTGCAGAAGCTTCCCGCGGGCCTCTTCGTCGCCCGACGCCTCGAGCTTCTCGAGGTCGATTTCTTTCAGGCTGACCCCTCTCGAGAGCTTGAGCAGGGCTTCGGCCTTCTGGCGGCTGAACCCCAGCTTTCTCAGGTCGGCGGCATCGACACGGGCCAGTCTCTGCGGCCGCGGGAAGCCGAAGGAAACCCCTTCGGGCGCGACGAAGCGGTCACCGCAGAACCGGGCCAGGCGATTGAGAAGGGTGATCCCCACCGTCAGGGAAAGCTGCTGGCAGGCGATCCCGTTGACCAGCGCCTCGAAAACCGACGGGAACCTCGGGAGTCTGACCCCGCGAAATCTCTCGACGAGAGCGCCGATCGACTTCCGCCCGCGGGCGAGGCGGTAGAAAGCGGAAAGTTCCGTCTCTACACCCAGCATCCGCGTGAGAAGGACTTTGACCCTTTTTTTTGAGTCCGCCGGCAGCCGCTTCCCGAGGACCCGGACCCGCAGCATCGGTTTTTCCGGCGCGCCCGCCTGGGTGACCTGCACCTCGAGCACGCCTTCGGCCAGGGGATGAACCCGCCGCCAGGTGGTCCCGTCCCAGCGATCGATGACATTGATGGACCTCCGCCGGATGGCCCATACGGTGTAGTCGAGACGAAAAGGCGGAGCGGGGTTCATGACAAATGTCATTGTGCCCATCTGTCGCTTCATGACGCGTATCACTTCCATATGCGCCCCTGGCCGGCCTTCCTCACCCCGGGGGTGCCTCGGGTATTATCCCCATTTTCCGGTAGATCGGGCGAATGGCCTTCCGGATTTCGGGAAGTTTCCTGTAGAAAAGAAGCGCCCCGAGAATGCAACACAGGCCCGTGATCACGAGCGTGTCCGGCGCTCCGATCCTGGAGGCCAGCGAACCGGCAAAGAGGCTTCCGAAGGGCGCAACCCCCATGAAGGACATGGCGAAGAAACTCATCACGCGCCCTCTTTTATCATCGTCGACAATGGTCTGGAGAATGGTGTTGCTCGACACCATCTGGACCATCATGCCGAAACCGGTCACAAGCATCATCACGATCGAAAAAATAAGAACCTTCGACAGGGCGAAAGCGACAATCCCCGCCCCGAAAAGGCCGGACATCAGAGCGATCAGCCTGCCCATCCCCAAGACCGTCTTCCGGGAAGCCAGAAAAAGTGCGCCCATGAGCGCCCCGAAACCCGAAGCCCCCATGAGGAACCCTAGCGTGTGGGGACCGCCGTGAAGCACATCCCGGGCAAAAACCGGCATGAGGACCGCGTAGGGCATCCCCATGAAACTCATCAGGGAAATCTGCATCAGGATATACCGGATGGGGATGAAGTCCCGGATATAACGATATCCTTCCTTGAGGCTTTCCTGCAGGCGCGCGTGCCCGCCGCGGGCTTCTCTTTTCGGGATCCTCATGGACAGAAGGGCGATGATGATCGCGAAAAAACTGAAGGCGTTCAGGAGGAAGCAGATCCCCTCGCCCACGACGGCGATCATGACCCCCGCGATGGACGGCCCGACAAGCCTCGCGCCGTTGAAGAGGGATGAATTCAGGGCGATGGCATTACCCAGGTCCTCTTTCCGTTCCAGCAACTCGATGACAAATGACTGACGGATGGGGATATCGAAGGCATGGACTACGCCCAGAAAGAAACTCAGCAGAACCAGTTGCCAGACCTGCACGATCCCGGAAAGCGTGAGGAGCGCCAGAATGAAGGCCTGCACGCTGGCCAGGGACTGGGTCGCGATCAGAAGATGGTAACGGTTCCACCGGTCCGCGCAGACACCGGCGATGGGCGAAAGAAGGAGGGCCGGAATCTGGCTCGCAAACCCGACAACCCCCAGGAGAAAGGGGGAATCCGTCAGTCGGTAGACCAGCCAGCTCATGGCGATCTGCTGCATCCAGGTGCCGACGAGAGAAACGGCCTGGCCGCCGAAGAAAAGACGGTAGTTCCTGTGGCGAAGCGCCCGCAGGACGAATTTCACCTGCTGCATCGATGCTGCCTGGGTCATCGTTCCATGGCCGCGGATCGGGTGTGACGATTTCTTCGCCCGGAACCGGGGAAAGCCTGTGGCGCCTCTTCCCGCGACCTCCCGGACTTACGGGCCTCGAGACTGTGATGAATGCTGGGGTGTTTGTAATGAACGGTGTTGAAATACCGGATGAGCCGTCCGACGATGGCATCGGGACGATCGTCATAGATGATCCTGGCTCCGGTTCTCTTCTTTATCGTCTTCACGATATTCTTGATCTCGGAGGTGATGCCTCCCGTCCCCAGAAGAATCCCGATCAGTTTTCCCTCGTCATAAGCAATGGAGAATTCTCCCAGCGTGCCTGAACGGCCGCCGATGATGATCACCATGTCCGAACTCCGGATGTTGACGACTTCCCGCCCCATGAGGCCGCTCCCCGTGAAAATCAGGACATCGTGGTACGAAACGGGCGAGCCGTAGCGATGCACGTGCTCCCATTCGCTCAAAGCCGGTGACACCCCCACGACCAGGCCGCCGGCCTCGTTCGCCCCCCGCGCGGACTCCAGGGGAAGACCCGGACAGGCGCCCGTCACGGTAATGCAGCCCGCCTGCGCGATCGACCGGCCCACTTCATAGGCAAGCGCCTTGTGACTTTTCGACAGCCGCCCCGTTGCGGAACCCATGACCCCGACCTTCAGTTTCACCTTGCCTCCCTGTGCTTCGGAACTGTCAGCCGACCTTCCTGAAATCGATGAAACCTTTTTCCACATCCGTGCGGATCAGTTGGACCCGGATCCGATCGCCCACGTCGACCCCCTTGAACCCTTCCACAAGCTTCCCCTCGATGGGCTGGTGGAAGATCCGGACCCACGTGCCCTTGGGTGCCGCGCCCGTGACAACGGCGTCGAATTGCTCCCCGATTCTCGACGCCAGGAGAAGTGCCGCGGCCGATTTACGCACGAGTCTCTCGACCTTGTTCGCGTCATCCTCCTTTTCGGTGCAGTGCCGGGCCAGGTCGTTCAATTCGTATCGTCCGTACGGCGCCGGTGACCCGTCCATGGCCGCCTTCAGGAGCCGCTGGGTGACGAGATCGGGGAAGCGCCGGTTCGGGGCCGTCGAGTGCGAGTAGTGTTTCACGGCGAGCCCGAAATGTCCCTCGGATTTCCCCCCGGGGTATTCCGCCACATACTCGCCCCGGCCGATCAATTTGATGATCATCTGGGACAGGTCGTGAAATCGAAGGGGATCCGCCGTCCTCTGCAACAGGAGGAACTGTTCCAGCGCCTTCGAATCCGGCTCGTCCGGGAGCCGGTATCCATATTCCGAAACGAGCTTCACGATCCGCTCCCAGCGTTTCGGGGTGTGGACAACGCGACGGATGGAAGGGAAGTTTACGGATTCGAGATACCCCGCCGTCACCCCGTTGGCCGCGATCATCAGGTCTTCGATGAGCTCTTTCACCCGGTTCTTCCTGTCGATGCCGAGTTCCCGGATCTCGCCCCGGTCGAACAGGGGGCGCGACTGCACCGTTTCCAGGTTGAGGGCGCCGTGTTCAAACCGCAGCGCCCTGAGGCGCTGGGCCGCCCGGTCCTGGATGCGCAGGTTTTCGTCCAGGCCGCGCACCGAAGCGACCGCCTCGGGCACCGGGCCATCGCCCTCCAGCCACGGGGCGACAGCATTGTAGGCGAGCTTTGCATGGTTGCGGACCACGGCCCGGCAGATGTTCGACCCCAGGCATCGCCCGTCGACCCCCACGGTCATCTCAACCACGACGGATAGGCGGTCCACCCCGGCATTGAGGGAGGTGAGATCCGTGGACAGGCGTTCGGGCAGCATGGAGAAGATTTCGGCGAAGGTATAGATGGACGTTGTGTTGTGGCTGGCGTGCCTGTCTATGGCCTTATCCTTTGGAACCATGGAGTCCACGTCGGCAACCGCCACCCGGACCTCGACGGTGCCGTCTGCCCGAGCCTCGGCAACGGTGAGCTGATCCAGATCCCGGGAGTCGTCGTTGTCGATGGAACACCACAGGAGATCTCGCAGGTCCCGGACTTCGCCTCCCGCATCCGCCGGGGAGACCGTGAGCTCTGCCAGTTCCTTCATGACCTTGCGTGAATAATCCGGCAGAAATCCCCGATCGAACATGGCCCGTCGGGCGATCCGCTGCAGGATTTCGATGTGCCGGCCGTCATGCTTTTGCATCGTCGAGGAACGTCCGTACTGGAGGATGGGATCACGATGATTGTACAGAGGGCACCGTCAAATAGCAATTCGGGAAAAATCACGCGGGGGCGTGTGAACCATCACTTGCTCTTGCGGGCGGTGCAACGCGAAATCTCCAGGAACTCTCAGGCTGTCCTTCTATATCGCCTATCAATGGACCTTCGACCCTTGATCGCGACAGCCTGCGCGCACAGGGCTTTCCGGATCCTGACCCGAACCCCGCCTGCCCGGCATCCGTTTTACTTTTCCTTTGAACCCCACCCGCACTCCATCGCATAGGTCATGCAGCGCCGGAAGACCTCGAAGTCGAACTCCGGGCACACCACATTTTTTTTTGACAGGATGGACCGGGCCTTCCGGTCGTCGAACACCCGGGTGTCCCTCATGTACGGGGCATAGACCTCGAGATAGGTATCGAACAGGGTTTCAAGCGGGTTCTTGGGTATGCCGTCGAAGGCGGCCGCCGGACAGGACACCAACCCTTCGATCCTGAAGAGCCTTTTCGTGTAGTCGATCAGATCCTCAATCGGCTTGTGTCTGTGGTTGACAATGTGAAATATCCCCCCCTCGAGGCATTCCTCCATCAGGACCGTGAAGGCCTCCACGAAGTAGTTGATCGGAACGAGATTGAGCCCGCCGCCGGCTGCGACCTCAACGCGGATCGGCAGATGAAGGGACCCGTCATCGGCGATTTCCACCCCCATTTCCCGCGCCCTTTTTCCGCCCTCATGCCGTATGTCCGCTTCATAGAGGTTTTTGATGAATTGCAGCGTCTTGACGGGATGGTAAACCGCGTTGAACCGGGTGCTGCGGCCGGTTTCCGAATCGCCGTACACGATGGAAGGCCGATAGATGGAAAGCCGGATGCCCTCCCGGGCGCATCGCTCCGAGGCCATCCATTCGGCCCGGCACTTCGTCTCCTCGTAGAGATTGATGAAGGTTTTGCCTTCGACAAGTTCTTCCCGGCAGACCCCTGCTCTTCGGCCCGCCGCGTACGCCGTGCTGACGTAGTGAAAAAAGAAACACCGCCCGTCCACGGCGAATCCAAGCACGTTCTCCATTCCCCGGATGTTTGCCCTCTCCACATCCGCCTTCTTTCTTTCCGAAAAGGAGGTGTCCGATGCGCAATGAATGATCTCATCCGCGCGACCGAGCAGGGCGCTGTATTCACCGGGGTCGAGCCCGAGACCCGGCCGGTCGATGAAGCCTTCGATCACCTCGAGCCTCGACCGGGCATCGCCGTCGAGGCCGAACCAGTCCAGCAGCCGCTCCACGCGCTCTCGGGCCGAATGCCGGCCGCCAGGACGGGCAAGGGCCGTGACGGGATACCCCCTGGTCAGGAGTTCCGCCAGAATGTGGCTGCCGAGAAAGCCGGTCCCCCCGGTCAGAAGAAACCTGCCTGTTTTTCCCCGCCTCACGCCTGCGAACTGTTCCCCGGTGATCCTCATGGTGAATCTCCGGATGTATAGAGAAAGTGCTCCTTCCTCGAGCAGCCCTGGGAAAAGACGTACTTGAGCCACTTGACCCCTTTGGTCCCGCGACCGAGACCGTCCAGGAACGGCTCGATCTCCGTCATGGCCCTTTCGATTTTTCTCCTCTCCTCCGGGTCCGTGTGATCGATGTAGTAGTCGTATTCGAGGATGCCCCGCTTCCCGAAATCCATCGGCGTGATGAAGCCGTAGTCGTTGTCAAGGCCCTGAGCATCGGCAACGCGCTTGAACATGGCGTTGATGCTGCGGATGACGTCCACACGGTCAAGGGGCACATAGATCAAAAAAGCAAACATGTGCCTGTGTCGGGCCATGCGGGAGCTGACGATGCGGAACATGTTCAGCCAGACCATATCTGTCATCTCAGGACGCGAATAGAGCTGAACATAGAATTCCCGGAGGTCTTCGTCCACGGAAGCCGCAATGGTTTCCGGTGACGGCAGGAGCACCGCCTCCAGGATCGGATACATGGCATCCCTGCACAGAATCGCATAGGGCGGGCCCTTTCCCTCATAGGCCCGGATCAGATCCACCCATTCCCCCTCGGCCAGCCTGGGCAATCCGAGCATGAGCGTCCTGAAGAGCCTGTCATCAATCACCGTTTCGGCCATCTTCCTGACGGCATCCCTCGCGTAACGGTCGCCCACGACGAACACGGCGTGATGGATGCCGAGCACCTCCGGAAGAAGCGCCTTGACTTTCGCGGCGAGTTCTTCAGAGGGGGACATGAAGGTGGCCAGGTAGTGGCTTCCGAGAACGGCGACAGCCAGCCCGATCCTCCTCGCGCTGAGTTCCCTCGCAAAGGCGACGGCCCGCTCGAAGTCGGCAAAGGGAACCATCAGGCCCTCTTCATCGGCGCTCACCGGGTGCAGCTTGACGACGGCCTTTGTGCAGATACCCGGCGAAGGCGTGACCTGGTCCCGGAACGCGAACACATTGGGGGCTGATTTGTCGTTGAGGTGAAAGAGCTTGCCGCTCCGATCGACAAATTCCATGTCGATGAAGCCGTCCGCCGCCGTTCCATAGACATTCGACCAGGTTGAGAAAGTGCCCGTGCAGACGATATTCCCGCAGACGGTCGCCGCGGGTTCGGCGGTGTTGACCCTCAACCCCTGTTTGCAGGCCTCGGCCTGCAGATCGAAGGATGTGACTCCGGGTTCCACGGCGGCACACCAGTTTTCCCGGTCGATCTCGATTTTTCTCATCCTGTTCATGTCCATGACGATGCCGTCGGTGAAAACGAAGCCGAAAACGCTTCCGCCGTTTCCCCGCACGGCGTAGGGCAACCCGAGTTCGCTGGCCAGGGAAACGACGGCCGACACCTGGTCTGCCGTCCCCGGTAAAAGGACGTACCGCGGCATTTGCATCCCGGCGAGGGGGAAGGGATCGTTGGCGTAGGTCAGCAGGATGGCGGGGTCGTTCGTCGCCCATTCATCCCCCACGATTTTCCTGAGTTGTTCGAGGGTGCGGTCTTGCTCCGGTATTTCGATCTTCTTCCCCGCTCTGACATGCGCCTCGACATGATCCTTCAGCGCCTTCATGACCTTCAGGGGCCGCATGCCGGTGACGAAGTGGCACTGCCTGTCACAGATGCCGCAGAGAGTGCAGGTGCGGGCAATGTCAACCAGCCCCTCTGTGACCGGGATGAGGTTTTCCGAGAGGGCGTGATAGAGGTCCATTCTTCCCTGGGGGTAGTAGGCCACATAGTGCTTCTCCCGGCCGGGGGGGCACAACCCCGTCCCCAGAAAATCGATTTTACACATGGCGTAATGACGGCACTGCGACGCCGTTTTTCTCGCTTCTTCCGAAATCATGTTCCTCCTTTTAAAAGGAATGGTGATTGACGTCACCGGACGAGCCGGATCCGCTCAGTCCTTCCAGGCAAGATAAGCCACGGCGATTCCGTTGGTCAACCTTCGAAATTCGACCGTCCCGAAACCGGTTTTTTTCACGATTCCGGACAGCCGTTCGGGAAGCGGAAAAACACGGATCGATTCGGCAAGGTAAATGAAGGGATGATCCGTGCCGCAGATCCATTTCGCCGCGCGAGGCATCACATGAAAAGAATACAGATCATAGAGTTTTCGGAACCAGGAGAGCGTGGGCACGGAAAACTCCAGGATGGCGAGCCGGCCGCCGGGCTTCAACACCCGGAACATTTCCCGCAGTCCGGTTTCAAGGTGTACCAGGTTGCGCACCCCGAAGCCGACCGTGACCGCATCGAAGAACCGGTCCGGAAAGCACAGGCTCTCCGCATCCCCCTGGATGAAGTCGATGCGGCATCCGGCTCCGGATCGCCCTGTCTTTTGCCTGCCGACGGCCATCATGGCGTCATTGATGTCGCAGACAACCGCCCGGCCACCTCGGCCGACTTCTCGTGCCGCCAGGAGTGCCAGATCGGCGGTGCCGCCGCACAGATCGAGCACGAACTCCCCCTGCCGCAGGGACAGCATGCGGATCGTTCTTCGCTTCCACAGGAAGTGAAGACCCAGGCTCAGGAGCGCGTTGGCCGTGTCATAGGTCCGGGCGATGGCTTCGAATTGCTCATTGACGAGTTTCCGCTTCTCGCCCGCACTCACCATCCTGTAGCCGAATGAAACCCTGTCCTTGCTCATAATGTTGGCACAATGGCTTTCGATCCGCTGCCGTTGTCAGGGCGGACGGATTAGTCCCCGCAGACCATCTATTCCCTCACCTCGAGCACGCCTTCCATGCCCTTATCCCTGTGGCTTTCGAGGAAGGGCGGTTTCTTGCTGCAATAGAAAGGATACTTGCCGGGTTTTGTGGGCGTAAACCTGACGGCGACCGGTTCCGTCGCAAGGTTCACATGAACATCCATGCCCGCTTCGGGAGCCTTGAGTGTAAAATCATGGGGAACGATTCCCGACTCCTTTCTGAATTTCATTTCCACGGGCACGTTCACCTTGACGATGATGTAATTCGGGTCGAAGTAATAGCTGCCGCCGGTGACATCGACCCGCTGCACACCGTCGGAGCCGGCGGACGCAGTGAATTCTTTGCGTTCCGCCCCCATACTGCCGGCACAAGTGAGGAGCAACACCGAGAGGATGACCAGAAGATATTCCGGGTATCTCATTTCCGACCTCCTTCTTCTTTCTGTTTTGGATCAAAGACCCCGGTGCGACAAAGGCCTGACATCAGTCGTTGCAGCAAATAGATTCTTCATTCGAGAGCGTGAGGCGCCTCGCTGCTTGCGTCATGTTAACATGATCCACCCCTGCGGGAAAGGGGATAGGGAACTCCACACCACAACCGCATACCATCCGAAGAACGGCAATCACTCATTGAGAATCCCCGAGGATGCCCTTCCCTAGGATTCGGGATACCTGGTGGACCCGGGCAGTCACTTCGAGGTCACGCTAACGGTTGAAGGGGTGTATGACTACTTCTGCATACCCCACGAGATGGCGGGGATGGTCGGCAGGATCATCGTCGGCAGACCCACCGGCCCCGGAAGCCTGCCTTTCGATTATTACCGCGGCAGGCCCGGCACCGCCGACTGGCAACCCGTCCCGGAGGCGACGCAGAGAGCCTTTCCGGGCATTGAGCGGATCATGCGAGAGCGGGTCATTCGCCGGTGACACACCCATACAACACCGCGTGAAAAGAGCGGTTCTTCCCCGTGCAGAGCCGGTCGACCCTTTTCGATGAGAAGGGGCTCTCGGACGGGCCCGTCCCCCGGCGGCCGTGACGGGTTCATGGTCGCCTGCCGTTTGGATTCCGATCCTGCATCCCTACAGCCCGTCCGAGGTTTGCCTATCCCCTGGCAGCCTTTCTTTTCCTTGGGGCAGCCTTGGCCTTCGATGCGGCCCTCTTCCTTCCTGCCGTCCTTTTGACCGCCTTCCTCTTCATCGGGACATCGCAGCAGATCAGTTCGCACGTGCCGCACCCGCAGGGGTCTTCGACGCAAACGACCATCCCGCACTCTTCACAGCTGTACAGATCTCCTTTTTTTGCTTTTGCCATAAGATGAACCTCCTTCCCTGTTGATGGATTAGCTCTTCATAGCGCCGTCCCTGAACGGTGTAAGTGAGTTACGGCGCTAACCCAATGCACCATCTTCACGATCATACTCCTTCCTCCATTTCGCCCCTTCAGCGCCTCTCCATGGAATGCCGGATGTACTCGTAGATCTGTTTCATCTCCGAATCCGAGACTTTCTCGGGCGGGGTGGCCGGCATGAGGCCTTTCGTGCCATCGGGCATCTGCGGTTTTCTGTTGAACGCTAGGAAGGCATTCAAGGTTTTCACATAAGTCGAGTTTTTGACAGGCAGGGCGGGCGTCAGGATATTTCCCCCTTGCGGATGGCAGGTCCCGCAATGGGCCGCGTAGAGCTTTTCGCCCGCCTTGAGATCTTCCGTTGAGGCCGGTTTCTCACTTCCGAAAACCAGGCTCCCCCCGTAGAAGCCGAGCCCGGCCGCCGCCAAAACCGTGAGGAAATAAATCGTGAGAATGGATTTCATGGATGATCCCTCTTTGTAATTCAGATAAATGCCCGCGATCAGCAGCAGGGTGAGTGCGCCGCTCAAGGCAAACTTGATTTTGACCGGAAAAGTCCAGACACCCTTATAGTAGTGCACCCAGTCGGTGTAGCCGAAAAATATCGTCGGCAGTACAAAAACCAGGGCGATCACGGAACAATGACGGGCCGAGACCGCAAATGCAGGACGCCTGCAGAGTGCCGCCAGTATGCCGAGGATGAGCGTGCCTACAGCCAGTCCCGTCGGCATGTGCGTCAGAGGCGGGTGAATCGGATGCGTGTAGCCGGCCTGTTCAAGGATCTGATAAAGCGCCTCAACCATGTTTTCCTCTCTGAAATGACCTCAGAGTGTTCGAATGTACCGCCCCGTCTTGTCGATGTATCCGACGGCTTTGCCGACTCTCACCATGGCGAGCCCCTCGTTGAAGGGGTAAGCGCCATCGAATTTCGGCTCGATGACAAAATTCCCTGATTTATCGATATAACCCCACTTTCCATCGAGTTTCGCCGGAGCAAGGTCCTCCCTGAACGGAAAGGCTTTTTCGAAGCGGGGGCTGATAACCATTTTCCCTTTCTGGTCAATGTAACCCCACCGACTGCCGGCCAGAACCGCTGCGAGTTCCTCGGAAAAAGAAAGCACGAGATCAAACCCCGGGGGGACGGCCACCTCCCCCGTCCTGTCGATGAAGCCGCGTTTGTCCCCGACCTGGACGCCGGCCAGGCCTTCCGAGAAACCCAGCAGGCCGTCGAATTGAGGAGGGATCACCATCTTCCCCGCCTTATCCACGAAGCCCCAGTGACTGCCTGATTTCACCGCGGCAAGCCCTTCCGAAAAACGGTCGGCATAATCAAAACCCGGTTTGATGATGAAATCCGCCGACCGGTTGATGAATCCCCATTTGCCGTCGACCCGAACGGGCGCCAGCCCCTCGAAGAAGGAACGGGCCTCCTCGAAGGCGAGTTGGATGACGAATGAACCCGATCTGTCAATGTAGCCCCATTGACCGTTTTTCATGACGGCGGCGAGCCCGTCGCGAAAGCGCCAGGCGGCGTCGAACTGCGGCTGGATGACGGTGCTTCCCGATCTGTCGATGTAGCCCCACTTGTCCCCCGCCTTCACGGCGGCCAGCCCTTCCGTGAACGGTGTGGCATCATCGTATTGCGGCGGAATCGACATTGACCCTGTTTTGTCCACGTAACCCCATTTTCCCGTGGCACAGCCGCCCAGCATCCAGGGAAATGCAATCACGAGAAGGGAAAGCGCCCTCCACACCCTTGTTCGTCCGGACTGTCCCATGTGATCGCCTCTCTCTTCTGCGTCCTTAATACTTGTACGTGAGGTTCAGAAACACGACATTCGCTTCGTACGAGGGGTCCCTGTATGCGCCCGTCAAATACGCGCCGTTTGTCCCCGTGGTGGCCGGGACATACACATAGCCGTCATACTGCGCATCCCCGTAGACGAATTTCTCATAGGCGTAACCGATCGAGCAGGAAAGTGCGGCCGTGGGCTGATAGGTGATTTTCACCAGGTAGTATCTCAGGCTGTAGTCGTCCCAGTCACTGATGTCGACGTTGTCCTGTGTCCGTCCCCCGGGAGACAGGCCGGCCAGCGTGGCGGAATCAAGCATGTAGGTGTAGTCGACCTCTCCGTTCGACTTCAGGTAACTGTGCTGGAGCTTGAGAGTCCATTTCTTCGGGACGATGTAGATGTCCGTGCCAATCGTAAACCCGTAGCTGTCGTTCGTCTGATCGGCCGTCCAGTTGTAGTTGGTCGATGTCGATGTTGCGGGATCATATACCGGGGTCGTGAAATTGATGTTTCTCTGAAACTGGCTCTCTTCCGTGCGCTCGTAATCGAAGTTCCCGTACAGGCGGACCCTCTTGGCTATGACGTAGTCCACGTCGAAATTGAACTCGTTTCCTTTCGTGTCCGTGAACCCCAGGACCGTGTCCTCATAATCGGAATGTCTGTATCGGTAGCCCAGGGAAAAGTTCAGGTTTTCCAGGGGGAAGAAATCGAGTGTCGCCTTGAAGGTGTCCCGGTTTTGACTCGCCGCGTCGAATCGCCGGATCCACGGTTCGGCGCCTCCCAGGTTCTGACCCTCGAAATCGGCCTTCCTGTTGAGCCTTTCATAACCCAGCCTTGCGACCATGAAGCTGAGGCCGCTCCACCGCAGCCCCACACTGTAGAGGTCATCATCGTTACCGGGGATGTCCTCCCTCTCGCGATGGACATGGGCGTACGTGTAGGCGCCTGAGAGATAAAAGTTCGCCGGAAGCCTGAACCCTAGTTCGGCGCCGGCCTTGTTTTTCTTGTAGCCGAACAGGGGATTGACCAGGGTCGTCGCGCCGTCCGTGGTGGTGATTCGATCGGATCGATTGTCCCTCTCGTAGTATTTATAGAAAATCTTGCCGTCCATGAACGGGACGGGGGTTGATGTCAGGGAGAGGCCGTAGTTTTGCGTCTCGACTTTCCCGTTGAAGGTCGGGGAGCTCAGGGCGACGGGTGTCGACCCGCCCGTGGTCACATAAGAGGTCAGGAGACCGGCATCGGATTTCGCCTGCGACACTGCGAGATCCGCGTTGAACTTTGTCCTCAGCGGCAGTTTCAGTGCGCCCTTGAAATCCAGCTTCTGATAGGTGTTGTCAGGCGGCAGCGTCAGCACGTCCGTCACCGCAGCGGTGGCTGCATTGGCGGGGTTCCTGAAATAAACCCTGTTGTTGTCATTGTTGAAGGTGCTGTAGGAGTATCCCAGGGACATAAGCAGGGGGTTCTTGCTGTACCCGGCCTGGAACGTGACCCCGTCCGTCCTGTAATCGATCGGGGCCGGCAGCTCAATCGAGATGCCCCCCGGGGTGGTTCCCGCCACCCCGAAGGGATAGGCCCCGGTCCTGTTTTCACGATCGGCCGACACATTGAAGAAGAACGGGTTGAGCAGGTCCATCTTGAACCCGCCGCCGAATTTTCGCCTCATGACATCATAGTCAAAGGTGCTCCAGGTGTTGACGTTGGTGCCGGGCGGCTGGGTGGGGTAGGTCAGGTTGTCGGAGCCCGGGTTTACGTAAAACGTTCTTGCGTCTTCCGTCAGGTTATGGGGAATCTGATCATAGAAGAGCTCCACGCCGAACTTTCCCCATTGGCCGCCCTCGAGGCGGTACTGCTGGTCCCTGTACCCGATGTTTCCGGCCTCGCCTCGCAAGTAGGAATTGTGTGTTTCAGAACCGGCTTCGGCACCGACATAGACGCCGACCCCCTCGCGCATATCCCGATACTCGTTGAACTTCGCCCTGTTGCCTCCGATGTCGGTGTACTGCCCTGTGACGGAAAAGTCGCTTGTTACGGCTTTCCCTTCCTCCGCTTTTTTATCCTCAGCCGAAGCGCACGGAGGGGATAAGATCAACGCCATGACGACCATGATGAAGATTGCACTTTTCATGTCGTCTCCTTGCTCACCTCACGAAGGTCTGTCCTCTTGCGGCAGGTCCCATGCTGCCGTGGATGTTCGAGTGGCAGTTGAGGCAGCCGCGTGCAAACATCCTGTTCTTGCCCCCCGTGGCGCGGCCCCCGAACGTTTCAAAGCTCGTGTAGGGAGTCCCCGGGTGGCCCGAGGCATCATGACAGGACTGGCAGAGCTTCGGCGGTTTGTCGACGAGGAGCTTTGAGTGGTTGCTTCCGTGCGGGACGTGGCAGGTCAGGCAGTTTTCCTCGACGGGAGGGTGTTCCCAGAAGAAGGGCCCTCTCTTTTCCGCATGGCACTTGTAGCAGAGTTCATTGGCGGAATTCGCCGCAATCATCTTGGTCCCGAAACCGCCGTGCGATTCATGGCAGTCGGTGCATTTCACCTTGCCCTCCCGGATGGGATGGTGAGACTGTTTGTTGTGCTGTGCCCTGATGCTCGAGTGACAGATCAGGCAGAGATCCGGCTGCCGTGCCTTGAGATTTTTCGGGGTCCCCGAATGGACGGTGTGACAGTTGTCGCAGGAGATCCCGGCCGTCCGGTGCCTTCCCAGGTCCCAGAAGTTGATGCGGGGGTTTTCGGTATGGCAGGAAAGGCATCTCGCCGATTTCTGCTCGGCATCGGCCTGTCTCTTGCTGAAGATGAAAATCCCTGCGCCGCCGGCCCCCATCTTTTCCAGGTGCGCGGCGCCGGGGCCGTGGCAGCTTTCACAGTTGTCCCTGTTGGCCGGGGATTTGGGGATGGCCTTTTTGGCGTGGATGGAACCCGCATAGCTTTCGTAATGCTTCGCATGGCAGGCCTTGCAGGTAGCGACACCCACGGTGCCGTCGCTGCCCTGTGTATCGCCGGTGACCAGGGCACCGACCACAAAGACGAGGAGGGAAGCGAGAAAAAGAAAGACGAAAAATTCTCTCATTGCGCCCTCCTCTTAGGACCCGAAATCAAATTCAGTGCATTTCCGGCTCTACAGCTTCGGAGATCCGCCGGCACTGGGGTCATCGGCGAAGAGATCCGCCCAACCATGCGGCCTGCGACCTTCTTCCTGATCCCCATCTGTTTCACCCCCTTTTTATCTAAAGGCCCGGGGTGAAATTACTTTTTATCATTTTATCGTCCCATCATGCGGGTGCTTTGTAAATGAGCGGAAACCTGATTCTTGAAGAGCCTGTTTACTTAGTTTCCCATCAGGGATTCCCTTAGTTCGGGATCAGGAATCGGCGCCCCCGGCTCCCGCTTCACTTCACCGGTGATGTGTGATAAAAAACACTGTGAGCGGTTGAAAACCTGTTTTGGATAAGGAGGTCCGATCATGGCAGCCGTCAGAATCAGTCCCGAGGAAGCCTATCAGAAAGTGAAGGACGGCCGGGCGATCCTCGTTTGCGCTTACGCGGATGAGGAGAAGTTCGGGAAAATGCGACTCGACATGGCCATTTCCTTCGGCGATTTTCAGAGGCGCCTCCCGACGCTTCCCAGGGATCAGGAGATCATCTTTTACTGAGCCTGAACGAACGAGCACACATCTGCCAGTTTGGCAGTGCAGTATCAAAAGATGGGGTACTCGAATACCCGGGCCCTTCTGGGCGGTGTCGAAGGCTGGAAGAAGGCGGGATACGGTGTCCTCTGAAAAAGGGGGGGCGACGACTGAACGGTCAGCGGGATTTGTGAAGGCGGCGTCGGGCAATGCAATGCGGGGAGGAAAAATGAAGAACACGATCAAGGGAACGCGGACGGAAAAAAACCTCATGGCGGCCTTCGCAGGCGAATCGCAGAGCTTCAATCGTTATACCTATTTCGCCGAAACCGCCAGGAAAGAGGGGTATGAACAGATCGCCGGCATCTTTTCGGACACGGCGGATAACGAAAGAGCGCACGCCCGGACCCTCTATCAATTCCTGGAGGGAGGCGGGATCGAGATCACGGCCACTTACCCCTCGGGGCCTGCGGCAGACACGAAAAAGAACCTGCAAGCTGCCGTGGCCGGCGAGAACGCCACCTGGACGCTCCGCTATCAGGACTTCGCGAGGGTAGCCAGGGATGAAAACTTTTTGGAAATCGCGAGCGCTTTTGAACACATCGCCGTTGCTGAAGAATTTCACGAGGCCCGTTTCAGAAGGTTGATGGATAATCTGGAGAAAAACGAGGTATTTAAAAAAAATGCGCCCGTGAAGTGGCATTGCACGAATTGCGGCTACGTCCAGAAGGGGAAAGAGGCACCCGGGCGCTGCCCGGCCTGTCAGTTCCCGCAGGCATTTTATGAGTTGCTGGCGGAAAATTATTGATCCGGGGAAGGACACCCCTTAAAATGTGATATTATTCGGAACGCGCCCCGAAGGAGGCAGGAAATGAGACCTCTGGTTGCCGCCATTCTACTATTGACGCTCTTGTCCCTGTGCGGCTGTCCCCAGTTCTATTTCAATGAAATGAAGAAGAAATCGGCACAACACACGCAATGCAGGGCCGATGAGATGGTCATCGTGGACGACGAGAACGAGGTCTCGGAAGGGGTCCACAGGTGGAAAGTCGAATGCGCCGGGAAGAAATACCGGTGCACGGAGATACCCAAGAAATCCCTGGAGTGTCACCCGGTCCCCGAATGAGGGGGCGTCAGTCCCGGCAATCACTTACAGCAACAAGCCCGCAGTTTAACGCGCCACGTCGCGTCCTCGGCGCGAAGCACCTGACGCATGCCGGTCCGGCGGACCCGCTCACCCCTTCACTGCGACGAGTGCGACACCCAGTCTCGACTCGAGTTTTTTGATCTTTCCGAGTGTTGTCTCGTCTATCTTGGTGGGTGAAATGTCCCGGCAGGTGAACGACAGTAGGGTGGCCCCGATTTCCTTTTCCAGAGCCTTGATTTCCTCCAGATTCCCGGCATTCAGATTTGAGTAACTGCACAGCATGATTCTGTCTCCTTTCTCCCCGGCGGGATGGTTTTGAATCGCCGAATCCGATTCGAGCGCCCCGGTTGCCGCGGCAAGGGCCCGGGCGGTCTGCATGCGCCCTGAAATGAGAAGACCAGCAGCTGAAGGAAGGTGCGGAGTGTCTGCCCCTGCCTCCGCCACCCGCTCGAGGTTATCCCGACGCAAGCAGTCGAGCAAGGGTCAGTGCATTGAGGACGGCAAAACCCTGAAAGTCGTTGTCGAAATAGACATAGGCGTCACGGGCCCACCCGCGGATTTTGCCGGCAAGTTCCCTCAATTCCCCGTCGGTGTAATTCGACGCGTAAAGGACAATCCTGCCGTGCAGCCGAACGTAGACGAAGGATGCGGTGACCGCCTCGTGACAGGGGTAGCGGCCGGCGCTTTCGGCGATGCACCAGGCGATGCCCCGTTCTTGAAGGATGGAGAAGAATTCGTCGTCGACGAATGTCTTGTTCCTTGCTTCGATCGTGTACTTCAGCCCGGGGTCAAGCAGGTCAAAAAAATCGATCATTCGTGACCGGTCATACTTGAGGGAAGGCGGAAGCTGAATCAGGACCACGCCGAGTTTGTCCTTGAGCGTTCCGATGTCCCGGAGAAACCGCCGCACCGATTCACTCTCCACGGTGAGGCGCTTGATGTGGGTGATAAACCGCAACATCTTGACGGAGAAGAGAAAGTCGGCGGGGACGGTCTCATACCATTTCTGAAAGGTGACCGGTTTCACCGCGCGATAGAATGTCACGTTCAGTTCGAGGGTGTTTAGGTACTGGGCATAGAAGCCGAGCCGGTCCCTGGGCCTCAACGCCTCAGGGTAGAACACGCCCTTCCAGTGGCCGTATTGCCAGCCCGAGGTGCCGACGAAAAAACGGCAGGGCGGTTTCCTTTTGGCCGGTTTGATTGTCATCTGCAGGGTCCCCGTAAGCACCGGCGGCGGGCCGGGAGCGACTGATTCTAATGTAACGTCACCGGATTGTGTCCACTCAACTCAAAGGCGGTTTAATGATCTACGGATAGTCGTTTGAAAAAGAGAAGTCAATGATCGGGGCGGATAATTTTTTCAGGCCGGGGACGCTCGGAATGGACGAAAGGCGGGGTTGATTCAGTAAACGCTTCCTGTAAACTGTCAAATGTCAAAATGTCAGGCCTGACCCCGTTGCGATCTGGTCAGGCGAAATATTTATCGTAGATCTCCTGCGAGTTTCTCTCCTGCATGTCCCGGTAGGCCGCAGCCCGGTTGAGCGCCTGCCTCCGATATTTGTCGTAGACCTCTTTATTGCTGAGAAGATTTTCGACATGTGAACGGTAGATTGTGGCAAGCCTGTCGATATCCAAACTCTCCTTCCGACCCAGTCCTACGAGGATACCGCTTTCCCCCAAAGCTTCAGGAATTCCCCCGATGCGGTTCGCAATAACCGGGATGCCCCTCATGCTTGCCTCCAGGATGATACGGGAGAACCCCTCATCAATGAGAGAAGGAACGATGAGGACCTTCACCTGTTCGAAAAAACGACCGATATCGTCGACCCAGCCGATATTGAACAGGTTCGGCGGGCAGGGGAAATCCTCAACCGGGCCGGAAAGGGCATGCCCCGCGACGACAACCGGTGTCGAGGGGATCATCTCCAGGAGTTTCCTCACGACATCCTCCCCCTTCGTCTTTGTCCCCGAGGAATAGAAGCCCACGGCAGAATTTCCGTTAAGCGAGGGACCCGCGCCGCATGCAAAATCGAAGCGGTTGAACCAGACATCCGACGAAACGTTTAACCTTCTCTTTATCATTTTCCGCAGATAGTCGCTGACGGTAAGAACGGCACGTTTTCGCAGCATCCCCCTTAAAGAAACGGGGAGCATGCGGAACCTCTCGATGTTGCCGCTTGCATTGAAGATATGAACGCCCGGCAGATTGAGAATGCTGACGGCCAGCAACGCCAGATAATCGGCGTCACCTGTAATGGCAAGGTCGACAGGTTCGCCGCGCAGAACATCCATGACCTGAGGAAGAAAGCCATCGGGAACCACCGACTGGTGATAACTGGAGGACACCGGGTGCTCGCAGACAATGATTCCATCATCCGCAAGATTGCCGGTGGAATCTCCCTTCTGGGCCGGATAAAGATCAGGACAGAAATTTCGCAGTCTGCATCGTTCGTTCGAATAGAAATTATAAAAGGCAACACGATGATTGCGGCACCGGAGAAACCGCAGGGCTTCATAGACGGCACGCGATCCGCCGTCGGCAAGATTCGGGTCGAACGTATCGACGCTGACCAGCGCTATGTGCTTTTTAGCCATCGCTCGCTTTTGAGGCAACGTGAAAGTTTTCACCTCGTCACTCTCGTCCCCCGCAGCGCTCACGAAAAGCGTCATCCCGCTTCTGTGAACGCCAGGACCGTACCAGGGCCGTACCAGTATCCGGTTCGGGTATCAGCCGATCTCTTGCACAAGCGTGGTTATCCCGCCTTGTGGCCTGGCCCTCGGGCCCTTCAACTGCAAAGAGACACTTTCCATCTCCTCCCAGAAAGCACCTTCGAGGCTCGCTCTCAGGACAAAAGAGGGCACCTTCCCGGCGATCGCCGCCATGTTGTTGAAAAAACATGTCCTTTGTTTGTACAAATTCTCGCGGTCAAGGCCCAACCAGATAATGGTCAGAATCTGCGTCTGAAGGCAACTTGCCCTGACCGCCGACTCCCACCCCTTTATGGGAATCACCTCATCCCTCGTAGCAGCCCGATCGAGGAAAAAGATTGCCCTCAGGGGCAGGGCTTTTTCCACTTTCCAGGTCTGCCGGCAGGGCCCCACAATGTATCGGCTCCAGGTCGGAAAAGGGTGGGCCATGTATATTCCATCGGGTGATCTAGCGATTACCGTTTCGTCGTCACAGAGGGCGTTCCATGGCGGCGGGATGCGTGCGCAGCAAGTGGACTTCCCCGTCCCTCCCCGGGCGGCAATGACGAATCCCATGCCGTCGCGCTCAATCAGCGCGGCGTGCAGAGGGACCCCTCCTGCCTCCTGAACCCCCTCGAAAATCGGGAAAAGGGCCATCTGCATCCTGGTGATTTCAATCCCCCTCTTTCCTTTCGGCCCGAGGTCGCAGACGATATCAGCTGATTTCTTGTGATAGTAAAGACGGATTAGACCAAGGTCCTTCAGAGTCCAGGCTGCTGAACAGATTGCCGATGGTGCCCCTGTGCGGGTCATCCATAAATGCCGCTGCGCGGCATTAGGCCGGGACCTCAGTTCCATGACCCTCGAAAATTCCGCCAGGCACGAAGCGGCGCTCCCATCTGCGCCTATGCCCCAGTGTGAACCATCTGCCAGTTCTAATGAATACATGTTTTCTTTTCGTACAGCACGCGTTGGAATGATCTCATTGGGGTGAGCTTCCCGAATTGCACTTGTTGCCGGGCCCACTGCCCCCTGTGCATGCGTCATAAGCAAAAGACCCCAAATTGCAGCTATATCCCCCCGAATTACCCGCTGACGTCCCTGTCGCACAGCACGTTTTACTAGACCCACTGCTCCCAGTCATGCAAACAGTTGGCGAGCTGCCATTTTTGCAGCGATAAGTCCATTGCGTACTGGAACTCCAGCAATAGACATTCCTCACTCCATCCGTGCAATCCCCTGTCGCCGAGTTACCGTCTCGGCAGGTTGCAGCATAAGCAGTCAACTCGCAGAAACTCTCTATGATCGGGGCGGTATATTTGAGTTTTTTCTTCATCCCGTCTCCCCGACCTCACGATCCTCTATGATTTTGAGCAGCCACGAACGTCCGTGCCGCAACATAAGACGGACCGGCCTGAGGCAGTAAGAAATAGGGTAAAGGCTGTCCGGCAAAGGGGCCGGGTTCCACTCGCCGGCGGCGAGTGTGGCCACGAGCCTCCCCGCAAAGAGAAGTTGGTCCCGTCGCCGCTCCCTCGCCTTCAGATAGAAGAGATACCTCCGGGGGTCCACGTCGGGATTCACCGGTGTCGACGCTATGACGGCAAGAACCTGCCGCAGCAGGCTCGATGCCATGAAGTCGTCATCGATCCCGGCCGAGATCTTCTCCGGGAGACACACCCCTGCCAGGCGTTTCGCGAGGAGAAGCGCCAGGCTGATAAGCCGCATCACACCGCATCGCCGGGCAAGTTCGAAGGTGCGTTCGAGGTCCGGCGGGGTCTTCGATGTGAGCAGGGCCGCCACGTCGCAGACCCATACCAGTTTGCACCAGAGGTGCTTTGCGCCATGGACGGAGAGCAGAAGTAGCGTCTCTTCTGGCGGGAGCACGGGGAATGAGAAGCCTTTGCAGGCACGTCTATCCAGAACGGACCAGATGCCGAGCCTGTCATGGTCCAAGCCGAAATAGCCGGGAACAATGGCCCACTGAAGCTCGACATCGATCTTGCCGTCGCGGCGGGAAAAGGCCGTCTCGTATTCGGTGCAGCGATGGGCCGCAAGGCGAACCCCGTTCATTGTGTTCTTGGCGCCGTATCCTAACGTATTGAGGACCTTCATGGCCTTTCGAAGTTTTTCCCTCGGGACCAGGATGTCGAGATCCTTCGACTTTCTTCGGGCCGGATCCCCGTAGAGCATCAGGGAAAGCGCGGGCCCCTTGAAGGGGTATGCCTGGACACCACATGAGGAAAAAGCCTTCAGTATTCTGTCCAACTCCGATGCCAGGAAGAGGGCTCGAAGCGCGTTGGCGTGATTGAGGCTTCGCAGGCGGTTCATGACCGCGGCGGGTGTTGCATCCGGGCAGACGTCGGGAAGAGTCCTGTAGACGACAGGGACGAGATTGTGCCAGTCGCAGAGCCCGACGAATCGATTCCAGTCGATATTCTCCGATGAAGCCGACAATGGTGTACCGTCACTGTGAAATGCTGCCCCGACACAGGAAAGAAGGAGGTCATTTTCCGGGCGCATGCCGGCAAGCCTCCTTTCCGGGTATCATCGGCGCGAGCCTGTGGATGTCGATCCCCGGGACTCCCTCGAGCATGGGGGCCATCTTGCGGTCGTAGAGCCGCGTCAATACGTGGCGGGGATGAAGCATGACCGCCACCGACAGAAATGCAGAAAGACGCAGGTAATCTCCGCAGGCGTAATGAAGGGCCGCACGCTGGAAGAAACGCTCGCCTGCATCCCGCCTTCGGGCATGAAAACGAATGGACCATGGCCGGCCCTTTTCGCCCTGGAGGAATTCCCGAAGGCACGACTCTTCCCTTCCCTGCCGCCTCGCCTCGGCACAGGCCATGATCCAGCGGTGATGAAGCCTCTGCTCGGCGTTACGGGCCATGGTGAGCGATTTCCCGTGAATGCGGTACATGACAAGCGGCTCCGGCACCTTCAGGAGCAGGTGCCCCTTTTCGGCCAGCCTCAGCCAGAGATCGACGTCCTCGGCCTGGGCGAATTGCTCCCGGTAGCCGCCGATTGCGAGCATTGTCTCCCGGTGCATCAGGGTCGAGGAGTGAATGAAAAAGACGGGCTCGCCCCGGGTCGCCATGTCATCGAACTCAGCTTTCGTGAAGGGTCCTTCGGCGCTGACAAGGCCTATGACCCGGCCTGCATCGTTTATGAAATACCCCAGGGTCCCAACGATGCGGGCGTCGGGGTTCTTTCGGATGAAGGCGACCTGCTTCTCCAGTTTTTCGGGCATGAAGACGTCGTCGCAGTCGAGCCTTGCCACCCACTCCCCCCTTGTTTCTTCGAGGCCGCGATTGGCCGCGGCGGCAACGCCCGTGTCCGGCCGGCACAGGACGCGGATCCGCCCGTCCCTCCGGGCGTAACGCGTCAGGATCTCCACGCTCCGGTCCGTCGAGCCGTTGTCGATGACCAAAAGCTCCAGGTCCCGGTGTGTCTGAGCCAGAACGCTTTCTATGGCCTTCGCCAGGTATTTCTCCCCGTTACGTACGGGTATGACGACGGATATTCTCATAAGGGATGATCTTGACTTTCTTCTCCCCCTCATCGGGTATCAGCTGGCACTCCACGAGTTGGCGGTAGTAGTCGTTCGATCGCTGAAGTTCCGCGTGTGTCCCCTCGGCGACGAGCCGGTTCTCGTTGAGGAGGAGGATCCGGTCGGCGTCGACGACGGTCGAAAGCCTGTGGGCCACGACGAAAAGGGTCTTCCCCCGCGTCTCCCCGGGGAGCGCCTTGAAGATCGATCTCTCCGTCAGGCTGTCCAGGGAGGCCGTGGGTTCGTCGAGAATGAGGATGTCGGGGTCCTTGACGAGTGCCCGGGCAATGGCGAGCCGCTGCTTCTGGCCCTCTGAGAGGTTGACGCCCTTTTCCCCCACCTCGCTTTCATACCCCTCGGGGAGACCCGCGATGAAGTCGTGAATCCCCGCCACCCGGCAGGCCCGCAGGACCTGTTCATCGGCGGCATCGGGGTTCCCGTAGCGGAGGTTCTCCATCATGGTGCCCGAAAGCAGGATCGGGCTCTGGGCGACATAGCCGATGCGCTGCCTCAGGGAGCGGACATCGTATTCGCCGGCGGACTTGCCGTCGAAGTAGACCTCCCCCTCCGACGGCTTGTAGAAGCGCATCAGCAGGCTCAGGAGCGTCGTCTTGCCGACGCCGCTCGGCCCCACGACGGCCGTTTTCTCTCCCGGCCTGACATGGAATGACACGTCCTGCAGGACGGGGTTTGCGGGGTCGTAGGCGAAGGAGACGTTCCTGAACTCGATCTTGCCCTCGAGCCTGCCGACCTTCTCGCGGGTTCCCGCGTTCTCCTCCGGGATCACGTCGAGGAGCGCCGTCAGCCGCTCGAGCGACGCGCGTATGTTCTGGATCTGGAAGCCCGTCGATGTCAGCGACTGGGCCGGGCCGAAGACATAACCCAGGTAGGCCTGGAAGGCGAAGAGGGTGCCCAGGCTCCAGTGGCCCGTGATGACCCAGTAGGCGCCGAGGGCAAAGACGGCGAAGTTCACGAGACTCGGCGTTGAGGAGAGCGCAAGTCCCGTGAGGGACCCCACGACGGATCGTTCCGCCGACACACGGAATACTTCCCTCAGTCCCGCCATGATTCCACCCGCGGCCCTTTCTTCCGCCGCGAAGGCCTTGACGAGCGGCATGGAAGAGAGCGTCTCCTGGAACCGGCTCATGTAGCGTGCCTGCTCTTCGTTCCCCGCGTGGTTGAGGGCGTGCATCCGGTCTGAAAAGTACCGGAGTGCGAGGAGGAAGACCGGCACGGCGGCAAGGGCCGCCAGGGCAAGCCGCCACTCGAGGTAGAGGAGGATGGCGATCCCGCCCAGGAATCGAAGGACGTTTTCCACGATCCCGACAAGGCTCCCCGAGAGGAACCAGGTCACGCCGCCGATATCCCCGGTGATGCGGGCCATCAGGTATCCCGTCTGATTCTTGTCGTAGAAGGTTTTCGGGAGGCGCAGGGAATGATCGAGCACCTGCTTCTGGATGTCGAGGGTGATCTCCTGGCTGTAGCGCAGGAAGAACCAACTCTGGAAAAGGCCCAGGGCCCTCGAGAAGATGGCCAGCGCTACCATGAGAAGGAGGACCCACGGAAGAAGCGAAAGCTTCCCGGCCAGTTGACGTCGTCGATGACAAAGCGCGACACGAGCGGCATGGGGAAGCCAAGGACCGATCCCGTCAATATGAGAGCGGACCCGAGGAGTGCCTTCTTCCAGTGCCGCCGGAAAAACGGCAAATGCCGGCGCAGGTTCACACCGATGCCGGTATAGGTCTTCCCCTCGGCGATTTTGTCTTCGGGCGCTTTCCGCTTGAGCCCGCTTACTAAATATTCAAGCCAGGTTCTCATATTTGTTGAAAAGGCACACCCCTCCCTTTTTCTCCAAAAGATGCCAAATTCATGCCCGGTCAAGAAAATCTAAGGATGGGCACCTTCATTAATCCGAAGGGGATCGTGTTGCATCATATGATGCATGATTTCGGTAATTTATGAGCAGGACTGAAAACATTCAATCTTTATCACGGTCTGTTTTTTGACTTGCTGTTCGGTCAAATTTATCGTAAAAAGGAATTGAAATTTCCATTTTGAGGCTCAATATGGAAATGATTGACAGATTTTTCAAACCCCCGGCATCCAGTTTTTTCCTTTTCGGGCCGAGAGGCACGGGCAAATCAACCTTTGTGAAAAGGCATTACACCGATGCCGTCTATATCGACTTGCTTGACCCGGAGCGGATTCGCTTTTTCTCTGCCCGGCCGGAACGACTTAAGGAGATCGCAGATGCACATCCGGCTTCAGTGTGCATCGTTATCGACGAAATTCAGCGTGTTCCCGAAATACTCACCGTCGTTCACAAACTGATTGAAGAGAGCAAGAGAAGGTCATTCATATTGACGGGCTCGAGCGCACGAAAGCTCAAAAGAGCTGGCGTCGATCTTCTCGGGGGCCGCGCCCTGCTCCACACGATGCATCCCTTCATGGCCGGTGAACTTGGGCAGGAATTCAATCTCGATCGGGCGCTTCAATACGGGCTGCTTCCGCTCGTGATCCGTGCAGAGACACCCGGAGAAGTTCTGAGGTCCTACACGGCACTTTACCTTCGGGAGGAAGTGCAGATGGAGGGCCTCGTGAGAAACGTGGGCAACTTCTCAAGATTCCTCGAGGCCATCAGTTTCTCCCATGCCTCGATCCTCAACATCAGCAACGTGTCACGTGAATGCGAGGTGGAACGGAAAGTCGTCGAAGGGTACGTTTCTATCCTCGAAGATATTCTCCTGGGCTGGCGTCTCCCGATCTTCACTCGCAAAGCCAAACGTGCGCTGGCAGCCCATCCGAAATTCTACCTTTTCGATACGGGTGTTTTCAGGGCTTTAAGACCCGGAGGGCCTCTCGACCGGTCGGCGGAAATCGAAGGTCAGGCGCTGGAAGGACTGGTCGCACAGCATCTGAGGGCCTGGGCCGCCTACTCCCGAACGAAGAGGGATCTGTACTGCTGGCGCACGCGCTCTGGTGTCGAGGTCGATTTTGTCGTGTACGGGCCTGAGGGGCTGTGGGCAATCGAAGTCAAATCCGCTTCCAGAATTCACTCTGGAGATATACGCGGCCTTCTCGCGTTCCGCGATGAGTATCCTGAGACTAAAGCAATTCTTATCTACAGGGGACAGGATCGGCTGGTGAAGGGCGGGATTTCATGTATTCCCTGTTCCGATTTCCTGATGGGACTCCATCCTGACCGCAGTCTGGATGAGACCGATGTTGGATAAAACTGGGAATTCGCTCTCTCTTTAATTTCCCAATCCATTTAAGGTAGAGTCCGCTCGTCGACAAAGAGGCGGAATGGGCGCCGGATCCGCCAGGCCGTTTCGCCCGGCAGACGCCGCCCGATCACCTTATTCCCCATGAGCAGCTGCCGCTCCTCTCCGTTCTTTCTCGTGAGCGTTATGATCCTTGGGGCCACGGATTCCGGCACGAGCCTCCTCGCAATCCCGCTGCGAGAAAAGAAATGATAAACGGGATGCAACACCCATGAGGACCGGTGGTCCAGTTTTCGAACAAGTCCAAGGAACCCTGCTGCAAGACATCCTTTAAGACCGCCCGCAACGGTGATAACACGCCCTCCACGCTCCACGCTAACAGCGCGGCCGATGATATCTTTCTGCCGGATTTCCCAGGAATCGCGGGAGAGGTTCGCATCCCCCTTCGTCCGGATGCCGGCAGTACCTGTCGAGACGACACGGTGGACGACCCGCTCCTCCTGTCCCGGTGCGTTGAAGATGATCACGTCTCCCCGGCGCAGGTCCTCGATGCGGCAGGGGTCGAACAGGATCCGGTCGCCGGGTCGGAAGAGAGGCGTCATGCTCTCGCCGCGGCAGAAGACGGCGTTTTCGTTTTTTTCACCCATCCCGGTCATGCCGACTCATCCCCGCTCGCTACACGGAATACGCTATACCCTGTTGGCCGCAAACACTCGATCTCCCCGAAAAAGCAGCCTGTCCCTTCTTTCTATGATTCGAACTCACGATCACGAACCTGTGTCGCATTTGATACCTGTCTTGCAGCCGTCCATCCACATCACGGTGGACCCGCATGAACAGCATAAGCCCGCCCGCGACCCGCTTTTGCAAATGCATTGATTGCTTGGGGCCCTGGTGCTGCCTGTGGTGCAACTGCCTGCGACATTAATGCCGACCTCACAGCAGGACCAGTAGGATCTGTCGCAGGCACCCGTGCCGCTCCAGCATTCCCCGGCGGCTACCCCATTCTGGCAACCCGCAGAGTGCGCACAGCTGCCGGTATTACACTCACCGGTGATGTCGCTGCCGGTGACGCAGGACGGTGTCCCGCTGCAGGACATCTTGTCCCCCAGATTCACCAGGATTGGCATTTCGTATCGGAACCTGCTCATCAAAACATGACCCTCTTAGAATTAGAACTTACCCTGGCATCCATGCCGGGATTGGCCATCTTCCTCCTCATTGGTTCCCCGAAAAAGTAGCCTGTCCCCTTTTTTTGCCCCTGACGCCGGAACCGGACTCGCAGCTGCCATAGTAATAAACGCTGCATGCGGTGTAACCCAGGGCAGAGTCGGAACGCATATCGACCAGGATCGGTTTTTCATATTTTGTGCGTTCATTCATGTCGTTCGTTTTCCCGTGTGACTTATGCGGATTCGATTCCCCGGCACTGCTCGGCGATCCGTCCCAGTACCTCCTCGATCTTCTCCCAGAACCGACCCGTGAGGCTGACACGTAACTGGAAGGTCGAAATGGCCTTGGAAAGGTCCATCGCGTTTTGGAAGAGCTCCTTCCTGCCCGGGATACCGCTTCGGGAGTGAGCAATATCCAGGGGCATCAGGGCTTCATCAGAAGCCTGTTTGACGGCAACGGCAGCTTCTGCTCCCCGCAATTTTCCCACACTATCAATTAACGACTGCTTCAGGACAAATAACGCTTCGAGCGGAACGGACTCATTCATCCGGCATGGCCACTTGTTACGGCCCGAATCGACAGCGCTCCACGTCGGCAATGGATGAGCGAGGAAATGTCCATTCCTATCTTTCACAACAAGTGCCAGATCATCTCCGAGGATTCGCCAGTTGGAAGGCAATCGTTGGCAGCACGTCGTCTTGCCAGCGCCACTTTTACCCATAAGAAGCACGCCTGATCCTCGCCGCTCCAGAAGAGCTCCGTGGACGATAAGCCCCCCTGCTTTGATGACTTCATCAAATACAGGCAGAAGTGCATGACGAAACTGACGAAGAACCAGTGAACGATTGCCTGACATAATCCCGCAGAGAAGATCGCGCACCTCCGGATGCTCAAAGAAAACAAGACCCGCAACACCCGAGAAACGCCATCCCTGCGCAGCGATGTCTCCGGGCGGACACGGAACGAAACGAGGAAACCCGTCGGAATGGCTATCCTTTTCAATACGGCCGAACCGGAGACAGCGGCCAACCTTTTCCGAACAGGTCTTCAACCCCAGATGCGCCGCAAACTCCTCCACCCATGCCATCACCTCGAGGCCGGCATCCCGGCAAGCTTCTATTTCCCATGTTTTTCCGTCGAACAACGATAACTGATATCGCATATCACACCGGTGAACTTCCGCCGCCGCACCACATCGCCTGACTGCCATAATTCTGGCAGGTGTCGCATGCTCTGCCGCCGCCCTCGCAATACCAAATAGTCATCATACCCTGTGTTGAGGTGACACCGCCGCCGTATACGCAGCAGCTGAAATAAGCGTCACCATTGCAGGCATTTGACCCAGCACCGCAAGCCCGAGCTCTCGTGCCCGTATCACAACTGCTCAAGCCATAGCAGCTTCCGGCCAGACAGAAGCCGTCATTGATGAAGCTGCCGCCGCTGCAGGATGCCCCCTGGCAGGACCGATCGTCCGTGAAACTAATTAAATACGGCTTTTCATAACGTAATTGCGTCTTCATGATACGACATCATCAAAAAATACTATCTCTATGTGGCGCCGGATAACAAACATCGAACCGCGGTTCTACATCTTTTCTTTTGACCATTTCTCTGACATACCCGCACCGCGGGGGTTTCATCTGCCCCAGCACCTCCTCGATCTTCTCCCAGAAACGGCCCGTGAGCGACAGGCGCAGGATGTAGGACGGAATTGCGGCGGCCAACGAAGCGGCATTGTTAAATATGATCCTCCTGAGCTGTGGACTCAACTCTCGCTGACCTGTGGGCATGATGGACCGGAACACCATCATGGACGCCTGATCGATCAACACCGAAGCGGTTCCCCCGCCGACGGGGATCACCTCATCGGAGCCGGCCTGGACAATAAAGAAAAGGGCAGCGACGTGCAAGGACCGGCTGACGTTCCACGTCCGATTCTCGTCGCCGCTACGGATGGCACTCCATGTCGGAAAAGCATGGGCATAATAGCGGCCATCCTCGCCTCGTACGACCAGGGCAGTATCATCGCTTAAGGGCGTCCATGGTGCAGGAATCCGGCGGCAGGCTGTCGTCTTGCCCGCCCCGCTCCGCCCGGCGAAAAGAACCCCCCGTCCCCCGAATTCCATCAACGCGGCATGGAGAGGCAGCCCTGCCCTGCCGGCGGTATCCTCATAGAGTGGGAGCAGGCAACAGCGCATCTGCTCGGCCGTGAACACCGTATTCCGAGACATCACAAGTCCGCAAACGGTTTCGGATATATCGGGATGCTGCCAGATTTCCAGACCCGGCGGCAAAAGCCGGACCTGCCAGCCCTCTGCAGGATAGCCCTTCGGTGGCCTCCAGCGGGGAGCCCAGCCCACCGAGGGATCGAATCCCACCTGCTCAAGCAAAAGTGTCCCGTCATAATATTTGTCGGAACGCTCCATGCCCATCACCCGAGCCATCTTCGCTGCCCAGGGGCCGGTTTGCTCTGACGCCCGTATGCCCCAGCGCCGGCCGTCAGCCAGTTCGAAGGTGTAGATCATGAAAGCTTTTCTCTCCCAACGCTGAACAGATTCATTAAACGGCATCGCACGTGGCCTGAACTATCCGGCACAGCTAGGTAAGACCAAATACAAGCTGGACTGTGCGACCCACTAAAGACAGTTCTCATAAATGTAAATAGTACTTCCGGTTATGCAGTTGGATCCAGCAGCAGTGCCATTCGTGCAAGAGTTCCGTGCCGAGCTACCGGTGGTGCAATAACACTCGGTCCATTTAACGGTACCACTTGTTGTCGGGCCAGTTCCAGATTCGCAGCAACCGTCGCAGCCACAGGCAGTGCTGCCTGTACCGCAGTACTCCGCCTTTGATCCGTTCGTCATGCACCATGTATTCAGAGTACAACTCCCAACTGAACAGCCGGCTGTGGGGCTATTGCCGGAACCGCATGTTGCAAATTCTGCACAGTGAGCATTGTTTGCCATGTTGATGAGCATCGGTTTCTGGTAATGGGATTTTGTCTTCATCATTTTACATCTTCACACGAAAAACACTGCCCTTGCGCGAGGCCCATAGCATCAATGCCCACGCCTGTATTCAGGTTTACCTCTCCCCGCGACTGCTTCACCCGCTCCAGCACCTCCTCGATCTTCTCCCAGAACCGGCCCGTGAGGCTCAGGCAGAGGTGGTAGGCCGGGGTCGCCATGGCGATGGAGGCTGCACTTTCATAGAGGGCCTTCTTCACGCTTGCCTCTTCCCGGCGCGGGAACTCGAAATCGATCGACCGGAAGACCTCGAGGGCCGAGCGGGACAGGGAGAGCGCCGTTATGCTTCTCTTCAGGTCAAGGCAACAGTCCTCCTGGGACTGCGCCAGGAAGAAGACTGCCCGGAGGGGTACGGACAAACCCGAATGACAAACCCCCGACCCGCCGTTTCCTCCGAAGGCACTCCAGGTCGGGAGCGGATGGACGCGGTATTCCCCGGAAGCGCCGCGCACCACAAGACAGAGATCGTCGCCCAATACACTCCAGGGAGGCGGAAACCTCCGGCTCGTTGTGGATTTCCCAGCGCCGCTGCTCCCCGCCAGGATCACGCCGGAGCCTTCGATCTCGACAAGGGCGCCGTGGACGGGAAGCCCGCCCGTGAGCATAGCGTCGATATAAACGGGAAGAAGCGACCGACGCATCTGGTAAACGCGGAGCGGCAATTCCTCCTCGGAATCCGTTTCGCAAATGACTTCACGGACCGCGGGGTGCTGGAAAAAGACCATGTTATGAAACTCCCTGATCTTCCACTCCTCGGCCGGAAGGCGCCTCAAATATTGCAGCAGCCGGGGACCGAAGAACGTGCCGGGCTCCCGGGACATGACCTCGAAGTGGATGCACCTGTCCGCCCCGCCCTCAGCCTGAGAGAGCCCCATCATCAGAGCGACGCTCTCGAGGAAGGACTCCGCCTCTCCCTCGGCCTCGAAGTCCCAGACGACACCGTGGTCAAAAGTAACTTGAAATCTCATAGTCACTCCGTAAAAAGGGGACAGTCCCCTTTATTTCCGATCTCTCACCACCGGAGATGCCAAGCGTAATGCCTCCTCTCCCACAGTCCAGCAAACGAGTCATGACCAACCGCAATCATAAACACGTTCCCTGCATAGTCCCCGTTTTGCACGACAGATAGGCATTGCTGCCTATATAACAGTTCTGATATGGAAACGAGCCGCCTGCGCAAGTAAACTGTGTAGCCGAGGGGGGCACCACTATTGATCCCCCTGAACAATATGCAAAACAGTTTCTATTTTCACACGCATCAGTCCCAGTCATACATCCCCCGGCTTTAGTGCCGTATTGGCAAACCGAATTGAATTGGCATTCGTCTTTCGTCGCAGCACCTCCATAACCGCAACTGGTTACTCCTACTACGCTCTCGTCATTGAGACCGACGAGCACCGGCTTTTCATACCTGAAGTCTGTTTTTGTCATGACCCTTTCTCTAAAAAGGGGACAGTCCCCTTTATTTCTTCTTAGGTCGTCCTCTGGGTCGGATGGTCGATTCCAGATTGAAATCTCTTCCGATTTTCTCTCTCCAGATACCCGATCCAAACGGCGCCTGACGGTTTACACATTGCCTGACAAAATCGAGATCGCTGATTGTCCACGGTGCATCGATGTATTGTGTCCAATGTTCCGGCAAGTCCCGCGGGGCGATGTCCGTCAATTTCCTCGGCAATGCCCCTGTATTTTCCCTATGGGAAGACCACTTCCAGTCCCGTGCACTCGCGACCAGACCCGCGCGCACAGGATTGCCTTCGACATACCTCATAAGAACCAAGAGGTGATCATCATCCTGAACGGGAAAGCTTTTGAATCGCCCCTGTCAGAGATGGCCGCTTCTATCGTAGTGGTTGTTGTATCGACGAATATGCGTCGTCATCAGCCATTGCATCCATAGACTCAGCGAGATGTCACCACCCGGCGAGACAACAAAATGGAAATGATTCGGCATGAGGCAGTAGGCGAATAATTTAAGGGGGCAACGTTCTTTCGCCATCGCCACCACATCCAGGAACGCCTCGTAATCAAAACTCTTGCGAAAGACAACCTGCTTGTCATTCCCACGGTTGATGACATGATAAATAAGGCCACCAGCCAGTTGCCTTGACATCCTCGGCATCTTTTGTTCACCTCGCATGCAAAAAGGGGACTGTCCCCTTTTTCCTGCTCACGATTACGACCCTTTCCGGCCGAATCCGGCGGAAAGATGGGTCCGCGCATCCAGCCTCACCAGGAAATAGCTTCCTTCCCTGCAGTTTCCGCTGCAGCAGGATTTTGTTCCTGACGGGAACGGAAATGCCGGCGGGGATTCCCCGCTATAGGGATTGAAACCCCTGACACTCATTGGGTTGGTGGTCCATTCATAGATTCTGTCGATCCCGCGCTCATGGAGCCGGCGGACCAGCCTCTCCTCGTCGTCCGGGCCCTTTGTCACGAGAAAGACCCTGTCGAAGAAAAGCGGCCCCGTGTGATCCCTGCTTCCGATGTCGGAAAAAAGAACGGCATCGCCTGCCGCGGTGTTTCTTGCGATGAACTCGATTCGTGCTGCATTGTAGGACCTGTATTTCAGTACTGTTTCCCTGGACTCCTGGATTCCGTTCACAAGGGCGACACCGATGAAGAAGGTCAGCACAAGAGACATTCCCTCGGCGACAAAGACGGCCTCCCGGTTCATGGCAATCAGCAAGATGACAAGCGGGATCATCGGCACCCATATCGTGAAGACGACCCACTCGCCGGGACGGAGGATCGCGGCGCCGAGGACAAGACAGAGAACGACCGTGGCCGTGAGGATTCCCTCGAGCGTCCCCTCCCGCTTCTTGAGCCGTTCAAGCAATGCCGGGACGCCGAAGAATACAAAGAGCACCGCAGGGAAGAGGGCCAGGAGATGGTAGAGGCTGATCCGGGCGGCCGTCGCTGTAATCGCGATAAGGCAGATGACGACCGTCAGGACGGACAGGACAGCCCGCAGGCCCGCAGAGAACCCCTCACGAAGGCTCAGGATATACATGACGCATGAGGCAATGAGGGCTCCGCCCAGAACGGCAGCGCGGATCGGCGACAGGGCATATAACGGCAGAAACAGCTGGAAATAAGAACCGGGAAAACGGCCGTGAATCAACAGGTCGTGCAGTACAAGCATGGCGATGCTCACGACAAGGCCCGCCAGGATCGTCCGCAAATCTTTCGTTCGCTTTTGAGCCGCGAGGATAAATGCTCCGCAGAGATAAAAGGACAATACGACGGGTAGGCATTCCACTCTCACGAGCACGGAAGCCCCCATCAGGGCGGATGCGCCGAACAGCTTCGCTTGCGCAGGATGATCCCCGAAATGACTCACAAGGAGCCAGAGGGCCGAGACGATCAGGAAAAGGGCGAGGGTCATCCCCGAAAACAGGAAACCCTGGATGAAGACGGGGGAGCCCAGCAGGAAGGCCGCAAGCAGGAGATAGTAGAGAACACCTCTATTCATCAGCCGATCCAGGATAAGCCCCAAAACCAGCACCGAAAGGAACAGGAACAGGACCGGCGTGAAATCGACGGCCCTTTCGCCGAGAAGCCGATAGAAAAAGCTTGCAACCCGGGGAAAGATAGGCGGCGCGACGGCGTAGAGCCGGCCGTCCCTGGACTCGATAAAACCGCGCGGTCCCGCGACATCTTCCGCCCCGAACCCGAGGCTGAAAGCGGGAGCGTCAATCTCAAGGGATCCCTTCACGACAAAGTTCTTCATCTGGACGTAATGAATGGCTTCCTCGTTGGAGGACAGCCCCGGGGGCATCGCGGCGAGAACGAGCCCCGCCAGTGCCGCAAGGACAAAAACCAGAAAGATATTCTGACCTGTGCTTTTTGTCATTTCGCTATCACCCCTTTCAGCAGAGCAGGGCCCTGTCGGGAAGCCTTCCGCCCTCTGCCAGGAAGTTGCGCAGGCAGGCATCCGGGCTCGGGTGGTTGACCTCGCCCACCAGCGTATAGGAAAGGCCCGGGCAACTGCCCGTGCAGTAATTGATGTATTCGCAGCCTTCACAGAAGGAAAAAGTCGAGAGCGGGATGTGGTGCCTCTGCCTGAGGGCATTCAACTCGTTATGGTTCCTCCAGAGTTCCCCCAGGTCGTCGCGGTTGATCCGGCCCAGCTCGATCTGGGACAGCATCGTGCAGGGGGTGATGACCCCGTCCGCCCGCACGGCGAGACCCTGTCTGTAACAGCCGCAGCCGGTGAGCGCCCCGCGGTTCGGCATCGAAGGTTGCCCCTCGAGCCTTGCCTGCTCCATCTCGAGCCAACCCCGCGCCTCGGCGAGCGGTCCGGCCATGGCCTGGATCCGGCCGTTGTATTTCTTCGTCAGGCGAAGGAGGGTCTCCATGGCGATCATCCTCTCTTCCGTTGTGAGCTGAACCATCTCCGCGTTTTTCCGGCAGAGACCCATCGCACCCGCCGAATTGGTGCCGAACCCCGAAAGGCCGATTTCATCCAGCAGTAATCGTGCAATATTCTCCAGGTCGTGAACGTTCTTCCGGTGGATCGTCACCCGCACCACCACATGGACACGATGGCGACGAAGGGTCAGGAGTCCCTGCAGGGCCCTATCGAAACTGCCCTTCCCCCGCATGGCATCGTGACTTTCAGGGATAGAACCGTCAATTGAGACCTGGACGTAATTGCAGCGGCCCGTCGAGGCGAGGTAGGTCGCCATGTCATCGGTGATGAGGGTCCCGTTGCTCAGGATCATGAAGCGCATGCGGTTCCGAACCACACCATCAATGATCTCTTTCAGGTCATCACGGATGAAGGCTTCCCCGCCGGCGAGACACACCTCGGTGACGGCGCAGCGGTTCAACTCCTCGAAGAAGCTAAGCCACTCCCCCGTCGGGAGGTCGCCCCCCGCGTCGCCGGCGCTTTCGTAGTGATAGCAGTATCGGCACCGCAGGTTGCAGCGGTTCGTGATGTCGATATCGATCTTCTTGGGCGTTCGCATCAGACGCATGGTACGGTCCTCCGGAGGGAATCTTGGAATGATGGAATATCAGAATAAAGATTCTTCACCGTGTCGGAATCTTCGCTCATTTTCGTGTCCGTCAGTCGCCGGCGAATGTGCATGAATCCCCGACAGCCGCCATCGCAGCTGTCTGATTCGCGCTCTTTACATTCCCTGCATTTTTCGTCGTAGAGAATGCTCTCGGGCGGGTTGAGCAAGTTGAATTGACGGTAAATGTCACCCATCGTAACAAACTGTTTCAGGTTGAGATTCTGCTGCGAGAGGGGAAAACACGGCCAGATATCGCCCCCCGGACCGATGTCGATCATGAAATGTTCACATTTAGAGGAGAAGATATCTTCCCTCCTGAGATCATTCGGGATGGCGCAGTCCGGCATGCAATGACAGTCCAGTTTGCAGTAGATGCAATTTTTCTTCAGGACGGCGAACCATCCCCCGATGAGTTCCGCCAAGTCCCGATAACGGTCAAAGGGGACGAAAAGGCGATTTCGGTCTCCCGGTACGGCGATCTGAAACTGCAAATGCCGGGACAGATCAAATTTGAGCATCATGGCAATCCTGTCGAGAATCGGTTCGATTTTCATCCCGGCAAGATCCCTCTCCGTGATTGTGTAGGAAAGCGTTACCCTTCGCCCCAGGCGGGAGAGGAAATGATCCACCAATTTTCTTTTATCCTGCCCATATCCAAAATAGGATGTCGAATTGAGGGCGAAGTGCAGTTGTTGAAAGCCCTCTTCGACAATGCGGTCCACCAGAGACTCCGACAGGATGCCCGTTGTTCCCACCAAGACCGAGAATTTCTTCTCTCTCAGGAGGCAGAGAATGTCCATGAACCGGCTGTGCAGTCCCGGTTCTCCTCCGAGAAGAATCATTTGGCAAAGCTGAGACCGTTCGTAGAAACCGACAACAGCCAGGAAATCCTCCCAACTCATCTCCCGGATGCCTTGCGTTTGGTACTCTTCCATCTTCGGCCTCGCGAAGCACCACTCACAGGCATTAGGGCAATGAGTTGTCAGCATTACCGTCGGCATTACACACCTTTAGACCGGCATCCCCTGCTCTTCCCCAGCAATGTGCAGGCGATAGTTAAATTCAGCTACTTAGCGCACTTAGACCTCTCCGGCTCACCGCCGGACCGGCCGTACAGGGGAATTTCGCAAGAAGCATACCGATGAAAAATAAGGAAAAATTGCTGATTTTTTTAAGAAAAAAGGGAAATCAAACCACCCGGAGGGGCACTAAAGGCAATAATGACATTGACAATGGCGATTCTATAAGTCAATAATAAAATTGAAGATATTGTTTTGACAAACTTCGTCCAAAAAAACAGTAGGGTAAAACTAGGGGTATTTTAGTGGCTCCAAAGGGAAAAGACGACGCGGGAATGAAAAAGACGGACGTTTCTCCCGTCCTTGACCTTTCCGATGGCATGCTTCGCGAGAGCGAACTCCTTCGAAGCGTCATCGAAGGCTACCCCATCCCGGCCTTTGTCATCGGGAGGGACCACAAGGTCATCTACTGGAACCGGGCCCTCGAAGAGCTGAGCGGGATCAAGGCCGAGAACGTCATCGGGACCCGTCAGCACTGGCGGGCCTTCTACGAATCGAAGCGCCCCTGCATGGCCGACCTGCTCGTGGCCGAGGCCAGGGAGGGGATCGAAAAATGGTACGAGGGAAAATGTCAGAAAAGCAATCTCATCGAAGAGGCCTACGAGGCGACGGATTTCTTCCCCTATCTCGGCGAGAAGGGCCGCTGGCTTCGCTTTACGGCGTCGGCCCTCCGGGACTCCACAGGGGAGCCCATCGGCGCCATCGAAACGCTGGAAGACATCACGGAAAGAAAGGTTGCCGAGGAGGCCCTCCGTGACAGCGAGCAGAAGCTCTATTCCCTCATCGAGGGCTCTCCCATCCCCGCCTTCGTCATCGGGAACGACCACAGGGTCCTGTACTGGAACCGCGCGCTCGAGGAACTCTCGGACATCAGGGCAAGCGACATGGTGGGCAAGAACGAGCACTGGCGCGCATTCTACGACAAGGAGAGACCCTGCATGGCCGACCTGCTCGTGGACGGCGCGCAGGACCGTATCCCCCAGTGGTACGAAGGGAAATTCATGAAATCGAAACTCATCGAAGACGCCTACGAGGCCACGGATTTCTTCCCCGCCCTGGGCAAAGACGGCCGGTGGCTGCGCTTCACAGCGGCGCTGATCCGGAACCTGCAGGGGAAAGTGATTGGCGCACTGGAGACACTCGAGGACGTCACGGATCGCAAGCGTGCCGAAGAGGCCCTTCAGAAGGCCTACGACGGGCTCGAGATCCGCGTGCAGGAGCGGACTCGGGAACTGAGCGAGTCTTCCCGGGCCCTCCAGGCCGAGGTCACGGAACGACAGCAGAAGGAAAAGGAACTAAAGGACCGGGAGAAAGAGCTCAAGATCAAATCGGAGCGCCTCGAGGAGATGAACACGGCCCTCAAGGTGCTTCTGGAGCAGAGGGACCGGGACCGCAAGGAACTCGAGGAAAATATCCTGGGCAACGTCAAGGAACTGATCCAGCCCTATATCGATAACCTCAGAAAGAGCCCCTTGACCGACAGCCAATTGTCACACCTTGAAATCGTCGAGACCAACCTCAACAACATCATCTCTCCCTTTCTGAAGAGCCTGAAGTCCAAGTACCTCAACCTCACGCCTCGGGAGACCCAGGTCGCCACGCTGATCAAGGAAGGCAGGACTAGCAAGGACATATCCGAACTCCTGAACATGTCCCTGCCCGCCGTGGAATTTCACAGAAGCAATATACGGAAAAAAGTAGGTTTACGTAACAAAAAAGCCAATTTACGTTCTCATCTGTCATCCTTCCTGTAGTATAAGTAGAAACCTAATAAAATCGTTTACCATTAGTTTTATCCTATCAATTTCCTATAAATCTCTTCCTATTGTAATCCTCCGGTTTGTCGGGTACTGAATAAACTAAAAGAGGAGTAAATTTTGTGAAGCATAAAGGCAGAACAAATTTTCATCATTATAGACCGTATCCGCATCAGGTCATTCTGTTCCCGGCGACCCTTAAAAAAACACAATTTTCAATGAAAGCGGGGGAAAACAGCAAACAAATGATCGAGTATAAGAAAGGGGGTTCAGGCGATGCAGGCATTCACCACCAGACTTATTGAAGTCACCGAGCTTCACGCCAAAACCATCGCAAAGCAGTGGTATAACGACGTCAGGAAAAACCCGAAAACGCCTTCCTACCACAACATCACGGAAGACAGAGCCATCCCTCAGGCGATCGAATTCTACAGCCACTTCCGTGAAGTCTTCATGAGCGATAAGCCCTTCGAGGCAGCTAAAAAGTTCTTCTCAAAATACGCGGAGGAACGTTTCCGCGAGGGCATACCGCTCAATGAGGCCATCTACTCACTCGTCATGATGAGAAGGCACATGTGGCTATACGCCGAATTCCAGGCCATATGGACAACGGCCGTGGACTACCAGCAGTCATCCGCCGGCCTCAATCGCACGATCCTGATGTTCGACTACGCCACCTACGTCATCACGGGCAAATACCAGGAACTCATCCGGCGGGAGGTGGACGAGAAGGTCGGGGCGCTGGGCATCATAGCGTCGGGAGGTCCCGTACCGGCTTACAAGACGGCCATCATGACGGCCCTGGTCATCGTTGCGGCCCTGGTCACCTGGTACTACCACGCCGTCCTGAAAACCGATGTCATCTTCACGCACCTCTTCTACATCCCCGTCGCCCTCGCGGCCATCTGGTACCGGAGGAAGGGAGTCCTGGTCGCCGTACTCCTGGGCGTCTTCCTCATCATCAGCCATGTGGTCTTCCTCGGCGGAACACCGATCATCGACAACCTCATCCGGGCAGTCATGTTCGTCATCATCGCGGTGATCATCGCCACGCTGACGGAGGGTCTCTGCAGGGTCGTGATGCCCTTCCGGCAGGGTGAGGCCTGATGAGTCCGTCTCGGATGACGGCACTTCGATCCTGACGGTTCAGTGAACTCCCCGTTACGCAGGAGATCGAAATGGGCGAAACAGCCAACCAGGGAACGGTGACTTCGATTCGAGGAAGCGTTGTGGACGCCCGGTTTCCCCAGAAGCTCCCGGGCATCCGTCACGTGCTCAGGGCGGGGGACGACAGGAGAATTCAGATCGAGGTCATGTCCCAGCTCAACAGGGAAGTCGTGCGGGGCGTGGCCATGAACTCCACCCAGGGCCTGGCTAGGGGCTCCACCGTGACCGATACGGGAAAGCCGTTCATGATCCCCGTGGGCAAGGAGCTTCTGGGGCGCGTTTTCAACGTCTTCGGGGACACGATCGACCACCTGGGGGACGTTCCCACCCGGGAACGAAGGCCCATTCACGGGAAGCCCGTCCCCATCACCCGGCAATCGACAGTCTCTGAAATCTTCGAGACGGGAATCAAGGCCCTCGACGTTCTGGCCCCGCTTGAGAGGGGCGGCAAGGCGGGGCTTTTCGGCGGTGCGGGCGTCGGGAAGACGGTGCTCCTGACGGAACTTATCCACAATGTCGTCAGCGGCCACGAGGGGATCAGCATCTTCTGCGGCGTCGGCGAACGATGCCGCGAAGGCGAGGAGCTTTACCGGGAGATGAAAGAAGCGGGCGTTCTTCGCAACACCGTCATGGTCTTCGGGCAGATGAACGAGCCGCCCGGGGCCCGCTTCCGCGTCGGACACACGGCCCTCACGATGGCGGAGTATTTCCGGGACGACGAGCGGCAGGACGTGCTCCTCATGATGGACAACATCTTCCGTTTCATCCAGGCCGGGCAGGAGGTGTCGGGTCTCATGGGGCTTCTCCCCTCCCGCCTCGGCTACCAGCCGACCCTGGCCTCGGACCTGGCGGAGCTCGAAGAGAGGATCTGCAATACCACGACCGGCGCCATCACCTCGATCCAGGCCGTTTACGTCCCCGCTGACGACTTCACCGACCCGTCGGCCTCCCACACCTTCGGACACCTGACGGCCTCCATCGTCCTCTCCCGGAAGAGGGCGAGCGAGGGATTCTACCCGGCCGTCGACCTCCTGCAGTCGGGCTCCAAGATGCTCATGCCGAACATCGCCGGCGATCGGCACTACCGGATCGCCCAGGAGGTGCGGAGGAACCTGACCATTTACGAGGAACTGAAAGACATCATCGCCATGCTCGGGATCAACGAACTGTCGCGGGAAGACCAACGGATTGTTTTCCGCGCCCGCCGCCTGGAGCGATTCTTCACCCAGCCCTTCTTCACGACGGAGCAGTTCATCGGCAAGGAGGGGCGCATGGTCACCCGGGAGCAGGCGCTGGAGGGCTGTGAGCGGATCCTGAACGACGAGTTCGCCGATTTCCCCGAGGGCGCCCTTTACATGATCGGCACCATCGACGAGGCGAAGAAAACCGATGAATCTTAAGATCCTGCTGCCGGCGGAGATACTGCTGGAGCACGAAGTGACGAAAATAAACGCCGAGGCGGAAAACGGCTATTTCTGTCTCCTGCCCCACCACGTCGATTTCGTCGCCTCCCTGGTGCCGGGAATCCTCTCCTACGAATCGCACGGCCAGGATCATTTTCTCGCCGTGGACGGCGGCACCCTTGTGAAACGCGGTCAGGAGGTTCTCGTGTCGATCCGGAACGCCGTCAGGGGCCCCGAGCTGGGGAAACTCAAAGCGGTCGTCGAGGAACAGTTCGAGGAGCTGGATGAAAAGGAAAAAAAGGCCCGGACGGCCGCAGCCAAGCTGGAGGTGGACCTCCTCCGGCGCTTCCTGGAGCTGAAAGAACATGCCTGATCATCATCCGGATTCGAGAGAAAGAAGACGCGCGCTTTTCGAAGACTTCCGCGGAAAGGTCGAGAAGAAGGAGGCGCGCAAAATAAAGGGCAAACGGCGCGAGGATGAGACCGTCTGGTTCGGACTCGGGATGTTCGGCATCGTGGGCTGGTCTGTCGCCATCCCGACCCTGATCGGGGTGGCCATCGGCCTGTGGATTGACCGGACATTCCCGAGCAAGTACTCCTGGGCCCTGATGATGCTCATTATCGGCGTTGCCGTCGGGTGCTGGAACGCCTGGTACTGGGTGAAGAAAGCAGGCAGGAGAATCGAGGAAGAAGACTAGGGGGATGAATATGCCCGAAGTACTGCCTCTCGTTCTGTCTCTGGGTGCCGGAGCGGTTCTTGGAATGATCTATTTCGGCGGGCTCTGGCACACGGTGCGAAAGCTCGCCGGGACACAAAAACCGGTCTCGACGATGCTCTGGAGTTTCGCGGTGCGAACGGGCATCGTCATGACCGGCTTCTACTTCGTGATGGGAGGCCGTTGGGAAAGGCTCGTGGCTGCCCTTTTGGGCTTCCTTCTGATCCGGGAGGTCCTCATCCGGCGCATCGGGGCGCGACCCGTCATTCAACCGACAGGAGCTGTTCATGGAAATCGTGGCCATTGACCAGATCAGTCCCGATCAGGTTATCCTGTTCCAGATGGGTCTCATCACCATCAACGCGACCCTTGTCTACACGTGGCTCATCATGCTCATCCTCGTCGTGGGCTCCATCCTGATCACGCGCCACCTGTCATCGGAAAGAACACTCTCGCGCTGGCAGAACATCATGGAGGTGATTATCAATGCCGTGATGGGTGAAATCAGGGAAATCAGCCGTGAACACGTCCGGTGGTACTTCCCCTTCATCGGATCGCTCTTCCTCTTCATCGCGCTTTCGAACATGCTCACCTTCATCCCGGGTTACGTGGCGCCGACTTCGTCGCTCACCACCACGGCGGCATTGGCCGTCACCGTCTTTTTCGCCGTCCCCATTTACGGCATCGCCAGCCAGGGCGTCCTGGAATACCTCAAGGAGTATTTCAGACCGAACTTCCTCTTTTTCCCCTTTCACATCATGGGGGAATTCTCGAGGACGCTGGCCCTGGCCGTTCGACTCTTCGGCAACCTGATGAGCCACGAGAAGGTTGTCGCCATCCTGCTGGCCGTCACGCCCCTTTTTTTCCCCGTCGTCATGCAGGTCCTCGGGCTGCTGATCGGCCTCATCCAGGCCTACATCTTCGCCATTTTGACCATGGTTTACATCGCATCCGCCGCACAGTCCCAAGAGGAGGCGCACAAGAAGCACCACTGAGAGGGAATAAAGAGAAAACCAAAATAAAAGAAAGAAAGGAAAATGGTCATGGAAAGCATAACCCTTGTAGCAATCGCGTCTGTCGTCACCGCCGGCCTCTGCATGGCGATCGGCTCCGTCGGGCCGGCCCTCGGCCAGGGCAGATCCATCCAGAGCGCCCTGAGTTCCATCGCCCAGCAGCCGGATGAACGGAACTCACTGACGAGAACCCTCTTCGTGGGTCTCGCCATGATCGAGTCGATCGCCATCTACTGTTTCGTCATCTCCATGATCCTGGTGTTCGCCAACCCCTTCTGGACCTATGTCGTCAAAAAAGCCGGGGGATAGGCCATGCACATCGACTGGTTTGTATTTTTCGCGCAGATCGTCAATTTCCTCCTCCTGATCTGGCTGCTGAAGAAATTCCTCTACAACCGGATCCTTCAGGCCATGGACGCGAGGGAAGCCAAGATCGCCTCGACCTTCGAGGAGGCCGAGAAGTCCAGGGAGGAGGCCCGGCAGGCTTCTGCGCAGTACGAAAAGAAGCTTCAGGCCCTGAATGAAGAATACGAAGCCATGCTCAACAAGACGAGGGCCGACGCGGAGGCCTACCGGAAGGAACTCATGGACAGGGCCAGGGAGGAAGTGGAAAGGGTCCAGACCCGCTGGGTCGAAACCGTCAGCGCGGAGCGGGAGGCCTTCCTTCTTGAACTGCGGCGGCTCGCCGGGGAACAGATATACGCCATCGCCCGGCAGGTGCTGAAAGACCTGGCGGACAAAGGGCTGGAAGACCGAATCGCCGAAGTGCTTGCCGACCGCATCCGGAACCTGGACGAAAAGGAAAAGACCAAGTTCAGGGAATCCATCAAGGAGGAACACAGGGTCATCGTCCAGAGCGCTTACGAAATCGCACCCGAGGAGAAGAAAAAGATCGCCGAGGTCATCCGGCGAACCGTCATCGAGGATATCGAACTCGAGTACGAGCAGTCCCCGGAAGTCATAACGGGCTTCGAGATCAAGACCGACGGTCACAAACTCGCATGGAGCGTCAGCGACTACCTGAACACGCTGGAGGAAAATTTCATCCAGGCACTGAACGCCGAATCACGGCAGAAAAAGGAAGCAGAAAACAAAGAAGGAAGTGAAGCATGAGCACAACAGCATCAGGGCGTGAAGAGCTGTCCTCCTTTCTCGATGGTACATTCGACACCCTCGATTCCGTGCTGGCGGAACAGCACGCTGTGCTGAGACAGCGCGAGGTGGGCGTGGTGACCTACGTCGGTCACGGGATCGCCCGCGTCACGGGGCTTCCGAACATCAAAGCGGAAGAAATCGTCCGTTTCCCGGGCAACCTCTTCGGCCAGGTCTTCAACATCGACCCCGAGGAGATCGGCGTCGTTCTGCTGGGCGCGAGCGAGGACATCCAGGCCGGCTCCGAGGTGCGCCGCACGGGAAGGATCCTGGACGTCCCCGTCGGAGAGGCGCTGATCGGGAGGGTGGTGGACTCCATCGGACAGCCGCTGGACAACCTGGGCGAAGTGAGAGCCGTCAGGCGCGTGCCCGTCGAGAGGGAGGCGCCGCCCGTCATGGCCCGTTCCCCCGTGACCGTCCCCCTGCAGACGGGGATCAAGGTGATTGACGCCCTCATCCCCATCGGACGGGGCCAGCGGGAGTTGATCGTGGGGGACCGGCAGACGGGGAAGACCGCCATCGCCGTCGACACGATCATCAACCAGTGGGACAAGAACGTCATCTGTATCTACTGCGCCATCGGCAAGAAGTCCTCGGACGTCGCCAAGGTCATCGCCGACCTGAGAGAGCACAACGCCATGGGCTACTCCATCGTCGTCGTGGCCACGGGTGAAGACCCGCCGGGTCTGCAGTTCATCGCCCCCTACGCGGCGACCTCGATCGGCGAATACTTCATGGAAAAAGGGAGGGACGTGCTCGTCATTTACGACGACCTGACCTGTCATGCCAGGGCCTACAGGGAGCTGTCGCTTCTCCTGCGCCGACCGCCGGGCCGGGAAGCCTTCCCGGGAGACATTTTCTACATCCACTCCAGGCTCCTGGAGCGCTCGACCCATCTCCGGGAAGAAAACGGCGGCGGGTCTCTCACGGCCCTCCCCATCACGGAGACGGAAGCCCAGGACATCTCGGCCTACATCCCCACGAACCTGATCTCCATCACCGACGGCCAGATTTACCTGTCCCCCCGGCTTTTTCAGAAAGGGATCCTGCCCGCCGTGGACGTGGGCAAATCCGTTTCCCGCGTGGGCGGCAAGGCGCAGCTGCCGGCCTACCGTTTCGTCGCAGGCGATCTGCGGATCTCCTACTCGCAGTTCGAGGAACTGGAAACCTTCTCCCGCTTCGGCACCCGTCTCGACGAAAACACCAAGAGGGTGCTGGAGAGAGGCTGGCGCATCCGGGAGATCCTGAAGCAGCCCCAGTACAAGCCCATGCGGGTCTCCGAGCAGATCACGGCGCTTCTTTCCGTCACGGGAGGCGCTTTTGACCAAGTGCCCACCGAAAAGATCGGGGAGGCCGAAGCCCTGGCGAGGAAGCAGGCCTTGGAGCAGCACGGGGACCTGTGCGCCCGGATAGAGACGGGCTCGAAACTGACCATGGACGACAAGAACACCCTTGGAAATGTCGCGAAAAGCGCCGCGGCCGCCATGAAAGGGGAGAAGAACCTTGCAGACCACTGAGGCCCTGAAGAGAAAAATACAGAGCGCCCAGGATCTCCTCTCCGTCGTCAAGACGATGAAGGCCCTGGCGGCCGTGAGCATCCGGCAGTACCAGCGGGCCGTCGAGTCTCTCAACGAGTACAACCGGACGGTCGAGATGGGCCTGCAGGTCGCCCTGAAAAAAATGACGAGGGATGTCCCCCGGGTGAAAAAAGCCGCCATCGACCGGATCGGCGCCATCGTCTTCGGTTCCGACCAGGGGCTGTGCGGCCAGTTGAACGCCCTGGTTGTCAACCACGCCCTGGATGAGATGAAAGCGCTCGGCGTTCCAAAAGCGAATCGCTCCGTGATCTGCGTGGGGTCGCGGCCCGCCGACATCCTGGCGGACACGGGTCAGCCGATCATGGAAATCCTCGACACCCCGGGCTCCACGGCGGGGATCACGCCCATGGTCCAGGATATCACGATGATACTGGAGGAATGGCGTTTCAAGAGTCAGGTCGAGCACGTTTATCTTTACTATAACGAATACATCTCCGGAGCGAATTACCAGCCGAAAACGCTCAGGATCCTGCCCGTCGACCGGGCGTGGCTGGAAAACCTCCAAAAGAAGAAGTGGGAGTCGAAGACGCTTCCCATGTTCACCATGGACTGGGAGACGCTGTTCCTTTCTCTCATCCGGGAATATCTCTTTGTCTCGCTTTACCGGGCCTTCGCGGAATCCCTGGCCAGCGAGAACGCCAGCCGCCTCGCGGCCATGCAGAACGCGGAGAAGAACATCGAGGAGCGTCTCGAGGAACTCTTCGGGCAATTCCACCGACAGCGCCAGATGGTCATCACGGAAGAGCTCCTGGACATCGTCGCCGGTTTCGAGGCGCTGGAAGGCAAGGAAACAGAACCCAGGATCAAAAAAGTGAAAGGGGGCGCATAAACCATGATAGACAGAAGGGCTTGCTTCATCTGTGCCTGGCGGGCCACCTGCCAGAAGCGATACACCGTGTCCAGCGACATGAACTTGAACGTCAACTGCCCGGACTACTCCCGCGACGTCACGATCAGGGATGTGGATGTCGACAGGCTCCTGGTGGAGGAGCAGCTTGAAAAATGGAAAAAGGAAAAGAAGCCGAAATACCCCTTTGTGCTCACCGTTTCCCGTGAATCCGGGAGCGGCGGTAATGAAATCTCGCGGCTCCTCGCGCAAGGCCTGGGCATGGACCTCATGGGCGGGCAGATCATCCAGAAGGTCGCCGAGAGCTCCAAGATGAGCACCAGGGTCATCGAATCCCTCGACGAAAAAGCGGTCTCGGCCCTCGACAGCCTCGTCAACTCCATGTTCTCGGCCCGCAGCATCTCGGGCACGGAGTATTTCCGGCATCTCACCCAGGTGATCCTGACGATCGGCAAACACGGCAACGCCATCATCGTGGGCCGCGGCGCCCACATGATCCTCCCGAAAGAAGAGACCTTCCGGTTGAGGGTCATCGCGCCGATGGCCCTGCGGGTCCATCACCTGATGAAGAGCCGAAGCTACACGAAGAAGGAGGCCGAGGAATACATCAAGAAGAGGGACGGCGACCGGCTTGCCTTTCTGAAGAAACACTTCCAGACGGATCCCGCGGATCCCCTTCAATACGACATGGTCATCAACACTGAGAAAATAGGGCTCGAAGCGGCGGCCGAGGCCGTGAAGGCCGCTTTTCTTGCCTGGGCAAACAGAAGGTTGCGGGAGGAGGAACCCGCACGCCGGGCAAAAGCAAATTAGCCTGCGGTCCGGTCCAAGGGGACAGGGAACCTCCCCCCGCCTCGATGGCGATCATTACGAGACCCCCTCCTGTAATGATCGCCATTTTCTTTTGGTGGTCTGGCGATGGTTGAGCTGCGATTAAAATCATCTTCTAGCTTCTAACTCAAAACTCAAAACCGCGGCGTATGCCGCTAAATCCGGTCCGCCCGGTCGTCACCGGCATCCAGGGCTCTCTCCCTTCGCTCGGGGAGAAAGTAGACAAGCCCGATGAGAAGGACGGGGATCAGGGCGACCCCCGCGAGAACCGAACGGATCGAAAAGGCGTCGGCCAGAGCGCCCGCCACGGGTGTCATCGTCCCGCCGAGGCCGAAGGCGAACCCCATCATGAGGCTCGCCACCATCGACCGGCCCTTGGGCGCGAGTTCCTGCCCCATGGTCACCCCGAGGGGGAGCGTCGCCATGATGAAGAAACCGGCCAGGAAAACCATCAGGTAAAGCCAGAGCCCCGACGTGAAGAGGACCGCAACCAGGGCCGGCGCGGAAAGCAGGTAGGTTGTGCAGAAGATCTTCTTGAAACCGATACGGTCTGAAAGGTAGCCTGCGAGGATACCGCTCAGGGTGCCTGCCAGCGTGAAGAGGGATATCATGGCCCCGACGGCAATCAGGGAATACCCCTCCTGGACGAAAAGAACGGGGACAAAGGTCCGGTACACGTGGGCCACGAAGGATCGAAAGACCATGATCAGCCAGATGAGGGCGATCCACTTCCAGATCTCGCCGAAGGTCTCCCTGAGAGACGCCACAAAGCCCCTGTTCTCAAACCTCTCCACGTCGGGAAGAGGTACAATCAGATAGAGATAGATCATGACGACGAGCCCCGGAAGCACCATCACGGGCATCGCACCGAGACCCCAGCGGCTGACGTACCAGGCGATGAATACCGGCCCGAGGGCGAAGGCGAGCGTCCCTCCCATGTTGAATATGGACATCGAAAGGCCGAGCCGCGCACCCGCGTATGGATACACCATCCCCGCCACGGAGGGGTGGAACATGGCGGAACCGGCGGATCCCAGGGCGACGAACATAAGGAGCATCAGGAACGAGGGCGCGATGCCCGTGAGGGGAATGCAGACAATCCCGATCAGAAGCCCTCCCAGGATGAAAAACCGCGTCCTGTAACGATCGGCGAGGTAGCCCACATTGGGCTGGATGATGAAGGCGAGAAAGCGGCTCAGCCCGCCGATGAGCCCGACCTCCGTGAGCGTCAGGGCGAACCGCTCGGCGAAGACCGGCAGGAGCGGCGTCACAAAGGAATTGTAGAAATCGCCGGTAAAATGAATCAGCGTCAGGGCAGAGATAACCCTGACGTTGAGCTTCGCTGCTCGCGAGGACATGATCGTTTCCTTTCAGAAAAACAGGCGTTGGATATTAAGTGAAATGACCCTTCGCTGTCAAGAAGGCTCCATCGCCGATGTCCGGCGGATCAGCCGCCCGGGGCTTGCATTTTCGCGCGGTTAAAAGAATTTTGTTGTCTGCCGGGGAAAATAATGTATATATGAAAAAAATTCGGGGCATGGAGCGACGTCATCTTGAAATCCCGTTCGAAAGACGGCAAAACAGGCGCAACGGACGAACCTTTATTCGGGAGGGATCCAATGATCGATGAACTGGACGACAAATTCAAGGATTTGAGGGATAACGATATCTACGTTCCGCCGGACAAAAAACCCCCCAAGAGCCCCAAGCGTTTTCTGCTCATCGCCGGCGGGGCGCTCATTGCGCTCTTCTTCGTGCTCGCGCTCTTTTCCTTCTTCTTCGGAAGGGGCCCGGGAGGGACGGGGGAGCAGGATCTGATGAGGAACAAGGTCACCAAAATGGAAGGAGAGGTCATGCGGCTCAAGGCGATGGAGGAACGGGTGATTAACCTGGAGAAAAACCTCGCCCTCCAGGGCGTGCCGGCAACGGGCGCCGAAGGTGCGCTGGCCGAGAAACTGGAGACCCTTTCAAAGCGGGTCGAGGCCCTCGAGAAGAAAACGGCCCCCGCTGAAAAACCGGCGGCGGCGCCGGCAGTGAAAGAAAAACTGAAGAAGGATACCGCCTCGCCGGGGAAAAAGCGCTATCATGAGGTGAAGAAGGGCGAGACCCTGTACCAGATTTCAAAAAAATACGGCATATCCGTCACGGAGCTGAAAAACATCAACAACCTGAGCGCCGGGCAGTCCATCCAGCCCGGCCAGAAGATCCAGGTTTCGAAATAAAGTTCCGCTTATAAAAAAAGCCTCCCCCCTTCGCCGCATGGTCCGGCATGAAGGGGCGAGGCTTTTTTTGTGTAGCGGGATTCCCCCTACTTCCGCATCTCCTTCCAGATCAGGAAAGCCAGTCCGCCCGCGATGATGAAACCCGGGATGCTGAACCAGAGGGGAACCACCCAGCCCGCAGCGACGATCTCCCAGCGGAAGATCAACCGCAACACGTGAACCAGGGAAATCAACGAAAACAAAAAAACGGCAAAGGCTGTAAACGGTTTCACGGGTTCATCCCTGCCCTTTCAGCGGGCCTCGTCTCGGTGCGTGAAGGATGTCCATGGAGCCCTTTGGGCTCACCAACGGACCACCCGTCATCCCATGAGTTTTCTCAGCGCCGACAGGAGCCTCTCGACGCTTTCCTTTCTCGCCGTGTGCCCCATTAGGCCGACGCGCCAGATCTTCCCCGCCAGGGGCCCGAGGCCGCCGCCGATCTCGATTCGGAAATCGCTGCGCATGCAACGCCTGAGCGAAAGCTCATCGACCTCTTCCGGGCAGAGCACCGTGTTCAACATGGGCAGGCGGTAAGGCTCGTCCACAAGCATCTTGAGGCCCAGTTCATCAAACCCTTTGACCAGGAGCAGGTGATTCTGCCGGTGACGCGCGAAAACGTTCTCAAGCCCTTCTTCCAGGATGAGCTGCAGGGCCCGATAGAGACCGTAGATCATGTTGACCGGCGCCGTGTGGTGATAGACACGGTTCTTGCCCCAGTAGCTGGCGATGAGCGAGATATCCAGGTACCAGTTGGGAACTTTCGCCCTGCGGCCCTTGAGCCTGTCCATCGCCTTTTCCGAAAATGACAGGGGCGCAAGCCCCGGGGGGCAGGATAGACACTTCTGGGTGCCGCTGTAAAGGGCGTCGATCCCCCAGTCGTCCATCCGGACCTCGATCCCGCCCAGGCTGGTGACGGTGTCAACGAGATAGATTGTGTCCGAGCCTTTGAGCAGTGAACCGATTTCGGCCACGGGGTTCCGGACGCCCGTGGACGTCTCGGCATGGACAATGGCGACGACCCGGTAGGTTTCCTGCTTGAGCTTCTTCTCCACGACCTCGGGCACGACCGGCGTTCCCCAGGTGAACTCAATGGCCTCGACATTCGCGCCGAGCCTCGAGGCGACCTCCCTCATCCGGACACCGAAAACGCCGTTGATGAGAACAAGGACCCTGTCGCCCGGTTGCACCAGGTTCACGAAAGAAGCCTCCATCCCCGCCGAACCGGTCCCCGAGACGGGGATGGTCAACTCGTTTTTCGTGTTCATGACCGTCCGGAGCATGCCCTTCAGCTCATCCATGATTCTCAAAAAATAAGGGTCCAGATGACCCAGGGTCTTTGAACTCAGAGCGGAATAGACTTCAGGGGGCACGCATGAGGGCCCCGGACCCATGAGCAGAATTTCCTCGATCCCTTCGAGCATATTTTTCATGTGATGGTTCCTCCTCCTTGATTCTGAAGACAATTATAATGTTTCCGCCGTCGATTGACAATAAATTCGTTGCCCCGTCAGCCCAGGGAGCACCTGAACAGTAAAAAAACCGGCCACAAGGTAAAAACCTCGCCACGGAATATTTTCGTCAGTGCCGGGGGCCCGGAAGCCGGCGGACATGACGCCTCCGCCATGCTGACCCTCCTTTCATTGTCAACTGCGTCAAAGTATTGACCACGATGACCACGTGAGCGGGACTGAAGCCGGGGGAAGGCCCTCAAGGACAGACAGCTGAAAGGCTTTGAAAAGGAAGGGTTTCTGCCCACCTTCTTCCAGCCCCGCCTCCTGCCCCTTGTCGCGATGCCATAAGCTGAAAAGCCGGGTGGAAATCCTTCCCCGAGGGGGCCGCGATGGCATAACCCTTGCTCTTTTAACCTGTGGAATAATTTGCGGAAAGTTCGCGAGAAGGATTCTGCAAAAACCGAACGAAAAAGGCGGCAGGCCAGCCATAAAGAGGGGAGCAAAGGGCTAAAGTTTGGCGCCGATGATTCCGATTTTCAAGGTGTTGGCACCGAATCCGATTGGCGTTGCCCTGACGTACCGGCCCGGACCCCGGCGGGACTTCCAGTTTGGCAGGACTCGAATCGCCTTGACGGGCCCGAGGAGGAGCCACAGGAGCAGTGAGAGAATACTCATCCAAATTAGTTGATATCGCGGAGAATCACGCCAGGGAAATCGCCGTCCGGTGGTATTTTGACGTGATCAAAAACCCCCGGACACCGTCTTACCATGACATTTCCGAGCAGGACGGGATCTCCCAGGCGGAGGAATTCTACCGCCATTTCCGGACCATTTTCCTGAGCGAACAACCTTATGAGACGGCCCGCGAGTTTTTTTCACGGTTTGCCGAAGCCCGATACCGAGAGGGCATCTGCGCCAGCGAAGCCACATACGCCCTCTCCCTGATGAGGCGGCACATATGGCTCTACAGTGACTTTCACGTGACTTTCGTTACTGCCGATGAACGCAAACAGGCCATCGAAAGCCTGAACCGGATGATGCTCATCTTCGACTACGCCGTCCATGTCATCACGGTAAGATACGAGGAGCTGGTTCGTCAGGACCTTGACAAAAGGTTCAGCATGCTGAACCTTATCCGGATGAACGGCGACCTGGAGAAGTACAAAAGCTCAATCATGGCGTTTCTGCTCTTTGCCGCCAGTGCCTTGATTTTTTACTATCACGCCGTTGCAAAAGCAAACGTGGCGCACGCCTATGTCTTCTATGTCCCTGTCGTTCTGGCCGCCATCTGGTGGGGGAGAAAAGGCGTATCCATCGCCGTGGCGCTCGGGGTCTACCTCATGTTCAGCAGATACCTTTTCCACAGCCAGGCGCCGACATTGGAGGATCTCGCGCGTACCACTACCTTCGTAATCGTCGCATTCGTCGTCTCTCTTTTGTCGGAGGGTCTTGCGCGCGTGGAAGCGGCCTACACAAACCGCAACAAGAAGTTTTCAGACGGCGTTGCGTCCCCCCATCGCGGTCCCGTCGGCCAGAGCTTGAAGGCGGGCTCCGTCAAAGGCTGATCTTTCAGGGCCGGCCCCCGAATTCCGAGGCCGATTTGATTCTCTGCATGTTTTCATGGGCCCTGACGTAGTAGCTGGGCTTCATGACCATGGCCTTTTCAAAGGACTTCACGGCCTCCTCCAGCTTCCCCTCGGACATCTGCAGGTAGCCCATGTTGTTATGGGCGCTCGCCTCGTCCGTTCCCTTCTTGAAGGCCTCCAGCGCCTGATCGGCGTTCCCCAGTTTGTATAAAGCGACACCCAGGTTGTTGTAAATTCTCTGGTTTGCCGGGTCAAGCTTCAAGGCCAGCCTGAAGGCCTCGGCGGACTTTTCGAATTCCCCCTTGAAAAAGTGCGACAGGCCGAGGTTGTTGAAAACGGCGGACGATTTCGGCTGAATGGCAATGGCCTTCCGGTACATTCGGATGGCCTCATCGTGGCGCCTTTGCCTGTCTTCCATGACGCCGATGAAAACATAGGACTGCCAGAGGTCGGGATTCATTTTCAGGGCTTCCTCGAAGGCTTTCCTTGCCTCAGCGAGCTTCCCCTCCGCCAGGTAGGCCCGACCCTCTCCCTCGAAGGCCATGGGGTTGTCCGGGTCGATCTCCCTCATTTTCTCGAACTCGGCGAGGGCCTCCTCATTCAAGCCCCGCTTGAGCAGCAAAAGACCCCGTTTATGCCGCACGCCGGCCCGCTGCGGGTCCATGCGGATGGATTTTTCGTACTGGAGGAACGCCATCCCGAGGTTTTCCTGCCGGATGTACTGGTCGCCCATTCTTTCATAGCCCGCCGCATCCAGTTCGGGAATTTTTTTCTCGGCTTTTTCATCCGTGGCCGCGGCCGCCTTCTGTTTCTGGCGCTCGAGCTGTTTCCGATGTTCAACGTCCTTTGTGTAGGCATCCTTGGCGCCGAAAAGAGAACACCCCGTCATCGAAAACATGAACAGGGCGACAACCGTGATCCCGAAAAGCACAACCTTCACCCGGTGCATTACGAACCCCGATTCGCCAGGAGCAGGCTCCTGTATCTGGACTGGTTTTTCCCGATGAGAATCTTGATCTTCACACGCCCGCGATCAAGCCTCTCCGTTTCCCGGATGTCCTGCACGCCGGGAAACCACATGGCGAGTTCGTAGGCCAGGTCACAATACCCCTTTCGGCAGAAAATGCTCCCATCGACGTAATTGAAGTGATCCGCGTTGGTCAACCGGACCACGTTGAAACCCCGATCCTTGAGATAACCGCTGATTTCCCTTGCCGCATTGTTCACGCCGCAGCCGTTGGAAACCTCGATTCCCGCCTCCCGGATCGACGGGGCCTTCAGCGCATCCGCTTTTTGATTTTCGCCCGTGGTCACCGCCCTTGCATCATCGGGAACGACGCGCGCCCCGGCAGCCCGATTGATTCCCGCCATGGCCTCCGATGCCTCGAGCCCCTTCCTCGCCCCTGTAAATTCGGGATTGAGCGCCAGCGCCTCGGCGTACTGCGCTTTCGCTTTTTCGAACAGGCCGCGGTCATAGTGAATCCGGGCCATGAGGTAGTGAGCCGCAAGCCGGTCGCCCGCTTGTTCGAATTCTCGCAGCGCGAGGTGAAACTCGCCTTTCATCGCGTAGGCCATGCCGAGATTGTTTCGAATCCTGCTGCTTTTGCCGTTCAACTGGACGGCTTTTCCGAAGGCCCCGATGGCGGCGTCGTAGTTTTCCTGAAGCAGAAAGGAATACCCGAGATTGTTGTACACGTAATCCAGCGCGGGATTGATTTTCAATGCGGCCCCGTAAGCTTCCGCGGCCTGCTGAAACTGACCGAGCCTGTCGTACGAGACCCCCTTCCCGTTGTGCGCCTTGACATGCAGGGGATCGATAAAGACGGCCTTGTCGAACTCCTTAATCGCCTCGACGTGTCGTCCCCGCTGCTGGTAGTAACAGGCCAGGAGGTAATGCGAATCGGGATTGCCCCTGTGGAGCCGGATCTCAGAAGCGAATCGGTGCATGTCCTTTTCCGAGAGGCGCTGGGCCGATTCCTTCTCCCCCCAGGACCTGAAAAAATCAATCGTCCGGTGAAAGGACGCGCACCCTGTCAACAGAAGACAGGCGGCGGACAGGATGGAAACCCCGAAAAGGGCTTTCTTAAAATGCCTGCAGCGAATCATTCCTGTTTCCTTTCCTCCTGAATGAATGTGTGAATAGTCTCTGGCGACACCTTTCTAATGTCCGGACCAGCCGCTCCAGAGCCTGAAAACCTGAATCAGTGTCGGCCCCAGGATGGCGACGAATAGCGACGGGAAGATGAATATGATCAGGGGAAACAACAGCTTCACCGGAAGTTTGGCCGCCATTTCCTCGGCCCGCTGATGCCGCCGGGTGCGCATCCCGTCCGAGTGGACGCGCAGGGCCTGGGCGACACTCGTCCCGAACCGGTCGGTCTGGATCAGAAGCGTAACCAGGCTGTTGACATCCTCCAGGTCCATCCTCTGCGCCAGGCTCCTCAGGGCATCGCGGCGCGATTTCCCGGCGCGTAACTCGAGGATGAGCTGCCGGAACTCCTCGTAGAGGGGCTTGTTCGTCATCTTGATTTCTTCCGTCACCCGGTTGAGGGCCTGGTCCAGACCCATCCCGGCTTCCACGCAGACCACCATCAGGTCCAGCGCATCGGGAAAACCTTCCAGAATTCTGCTCTTCCGCTTTTTCAGCCTGAACTTTATGTACAGATCGGGCAGATAGAACCCGAGGAGGAAGGCAAAGACGAGGATGGGAATGATGAGGACCGCGACTTTGACCCGGTAAGCATAGGCCTGTGACAGGAGGACAAGCGACGGAAGAAGAATCGCCATGAAAACCTTTGCACCGAAATAGAAGATCGTCGCGTTTTTTGCACGGAAACCCGCATGCAGGAGATTTTGTTCGATCCGTGAAGCTTCATTCTCCCCCTTCGGCCGCGCGACATTCCCCAGGAGGGTGATACCGTCGACGAGCCCCCTCCTCAGGCGTTCCACGACGGAGAGGCCCGTGCTGTCCGGGTTCGTGCTCTTGAGGATGCCGAATTTGAGCTTGCGTACCACGTGGCGATGTTCTTCCGTCGTTTTGACGAGGGAGTAAGCCGCCGAGATGAGCAGAAGAACACCCATGAAAATCAGAGCCGAAATGAGAAGCGGCATGCCGGTCATGAAGCCCTCCTTAAACCTTGATGGCGATCATCCTCTTGATAAAGATGATCCCCAGAATCATCATGGTGATACTCACGGCCATGAGCGCATGACCGAACGGGTCGTTGAGCAGTGTCGGCAGGTACCGAGGGTTGATGATGGCCATGACCGTTACGATCACGAAAGGCAGGACAACGAGAATCACGGCCGAGAGTCTCGCTTCAGACGACAGGACGTGAATTCGTCCTTTGAGCTTCAGCCTTTCCCGGATCAGGCGACCGATACTCTCCAGAATCTCCGCGAGGTTGCCGCCGCTTTGCTTCTGGATGATGACGGACATGCTGAAAAATTTCACATCCGCCGAATCGATCCGGCTCGCGAGGTTCCGCAGGGCATCCTCGTAGCTGACGCCGAAATTGATCTCATCGATGAGCTTGTGAAACTCCGATTTGACCGGATCCTGAAACTCCTGAGCAACCATCTGGAACCCGCCCGAGAAAGCGCATGCCCCGCTTTCAGCGCCCTGGCGACCATATCCAGCGCGTCGGGGAGTTGCTCCTGCAGTTTGTTCAACCTCTGCGCTTTGCTGAAACAGAGATAATAGTATGGCAGGAACCCCAGGATCAGACCCGTCAGGGCGGGGAGAATGGCGTTCCTTGTCATAAGGGCCACCAGAAGAAATCCCGCCATGAAAAGCACGCAGGTCAGCAGGACGAAAAACCCCAGGGGGTATTTCGACCCGGACTGCAACACCAAACGGTCCATTGCGTGAACACGGGGGTTCTGAATCCCCAGCAGGAATCGGTTGAGAAAAGGCACATTGCTCAGCCGCCTCTGCCGGGTGATGTCAATCATTTCCCGTTCGCTCTTCTCGACGGTGAGCTGTTTGAGCTGTTTGTGGACCCTTCTCTTCTCCTGGTTCCACCGGACGCCGACCAGCAGGTAAATCGCGAACCCGGCGACGGCCAGCGAAACCGTGAATATGAGAAGAAATAAACCCATAGCCCTGACCACCCTTCCTAGATTTCAAAGACTTTGTTTGAAGTAAACATATCATAGGGGACCGGGATGCCCATGGCCTTGAAGCGGTCCGTGAATCTCGGGAGAATCCCGCTCATTTTGAACCGGCCTTTCACACGGCCTCTCTTGTCGATGCCCTTCTGCTCGAAGGTGAAAATCTCCTGCGTGGTGATGACATTGCCTTCCATGCCGGTCAGTTCCTGAAAATCGACGATCTTCCGGCTGCCGTCGACAAGGCGTTCCACATGAATGATGATGTTGATCGCCGAGCTGATATACCGCCGCACGGCATCGTTGGGAATATTGAGACCCGTCATGGCCACGAGCGTCTCGAGACGGATGAGGGCGTCGCGCGGGGCGTTGGCGTGAATCGTCGTGAGCGAGCCGTCATGGCCGGTGTTCATGGCCTGGAGCATATCGAGGACCTCCGGGCCCCGGACCTCCCCCACGATAATCCGGTCCGGGCGCATCCTCAAGCTGTTGCGGACCAGGTCCCGCTGGGTGATTTCCCCTTTGCCCTCGATGTTCGGCGGCCTTGTCTCCAGCCGGACGACGTGGTCCTGCTTGAGTTGAAGCTCCGCCGCATCCTCGATGGTGACGATGCGCTCATCCTCCGGGATGAAGCGGGAGAGGACGTTGAGAAGTGTCGTCTTGCCGCTCCCTGTCCCGCCTGAAACGATCACGTTGAGTTTCGACCGGACAATACCCTTCAGAAGCTCGCCGATCTCCGGGACCAGCGTGCTCAGGTTGATCAGGTCCTCCAGCTCGAGGGGGTCCACGGAAAACCGCCGGATCGACAGCGAGGGGCCGTCAATGGCCACGGGCGGCACGATGGCATTCACTCGGGAACCGTCGGCGAGCCGGGCGTCGACCATCGGCGAGGATTCATCGATCCTGCGCCCCACGGCCGACACGATCCGGTCGATGATCTTCCGCAGGTGCGCGTCGTCCTTGAAACGCGCCTCCGTCAGCTCCAGTTTCCCGTACCGTTCCACGTAGACCTGGCCATAGGTGTTGACCAGGATATCCGATATCGAGGCGTCATGCATGAAGGGTTCGATGGGTCCCAGCCCGAGGACCTCATCCTGGATTTCCTGATAGAACCGCTCCCGCTCCTCGGAGTTGAGGGGGATGCCGATGCTGCCCTCCGACAGGATCCGTTCCGTAAGTTTCCGGATCTCGTGCCGGAGTATTTTGGGCTCCAGGGAGTCGATCAGGGAGAGATCCAGGACTTCGACGAGGCGGTCGTGGACTTTTTTCTTCAGTTCGTTGAACTCATCGGTAATCGCGAAATTGTTCTTCCTGCTGCTGACCACTTCCATGCGGTTCTCCTCGCTTTCCTTGACACTCAACGTTCTTCGATCCGGTTACCCCGGTTCAACTCTTGTCCTTCAGATATTTGAACCAGGACACACCCTCTCGTTTCGCCTGCGCCTTGCCCGAAAGGGTTGACGCGAAGTCCAGAAAATTTTTCGTAATCTGGGCTTCGGTCTTGAGCGTGATGAGCGGTTTTCCCTGATTGATGGCGCTCATCGTCGTCTGGTAGTCATTGGGGATCGTCCAGAGGAATTTCTTGTCCAGGTTTTTCTCCGCCTCCGCCATGGAAACGATGGAGTTCTTGTGAAAGCGGTTGACGATGATCTCGACACTGGCGTCGTGCGGATAGCCCATGCCCCTGAAGGTGCTCTGAAGTCTCTTGACATTGATGAGGCAGGGGAGACTCAGAAGCGTCACGAGGAGAACCTTGTCGCACATCCTCATGATGACCTTGGATACATCGTCGAAGGACTGGCCGCTGTCGATGACGACGTAATCAAAAAGGGTGTGCATGAGCTTGAGAAGGCTCTCGATCACCTGTGGCGTGACCTTGTACTCATCCATGAGTTTACTCGGCGAGGGCAGCACGTAGATCCCGGAGTGATGCTTGTAGAGGGTGCTCATGAGGTAGGTCGCGTCGAGCCTCGAGATGTTCTTGGCCACCTCCATCCAGTCAAAAACCGGTTCAATACCCAGAAAAAGGGGGATGTCGCCGAACAGAAGGTTCATGTCCATCAGCGCCACCGACTGAACCCCCTCCATGCTTGCGAGGCTGGTGGCCAAGTTGACGGCGACCGTCGTTGTCCCGACACCGCCCTTGCTTCCCACGACATCGATGATCTTTCCCCGCCTGACCGGCGCCGCGATGACCTTGGCCCGTTCTTTCTGAGCCCTGGCCTTGAATTTGATCAGGGCGTCCTGGACCTCCTCCGCGTTCAGAGGCTGCGGGAAAAATTCCTTGGCGCCGATGCGCAGGGCTTCGATCAGGATCTCCGGGTTTGTCTTCGCCGAGGTCAGAAAGACCTCCCCGGCAACGCCGGCGTTCAGGATATTGGCGACAAAATGGAGGTCCTTCCCGTGCTCCTCGCCGATATCGACGATGAAGAGATCGTATCCGCCGGGGTCGTTGATGTCCCTGACCTGCATACCGCCGACGGCGTTTATGGCATCTTCCAGTTCCTCACGCACTTTCTGAGAACGTGTCTCTATCCGCACGGAGAGTGTTCTCTCTGACAGGACCATATCCTTTTCATCGCTTACCTTCTGTGTTGCCGTTGCCGTCTTGGCGATCTTTTCGCTTTTCATGCTGTGATGACCTCGTATGCCTTTACTGAACCAGGCCGGGGATGCTGCCCATGGTGCCGTAATTCCCGCCGCCGCCGCGCCCGAAATCCACGGAATCGCATATCACCCGCGCATAAATGGTCTTTTCGGGGGCCTCATGGACGTCATAGATGACCACGGTGGCAAAGCCGGCTGTGGCAATCGCTTTATTCGGGTTCGAACAGTCCGACGCGTCGTATACCACGACCGTGGTCGTCCAGGTATTGGGATCGTTGTCGAGATCGAGCCTGCCGTCGTTTCTGACCTTCATCGATTCGAAGAGGGACTGCATGTCCGGAAAGGCGGATGCGATGGTTCCTCCAACGTAGTTGAGTTCCGTGCTCCCAGCGACAACCTCGGGGCTCTCGTAGCGGCTGTTTTCGATATCGTTCAAAAGCCGTCTCAGCCGGCTCGCGTTGGGCGGCTCGTCCGTGTAAGTGTGCCAGCCCGCGCAGCCTTCAGGAGAGTTCGTCGGATAGAACCGGATCGGCTGCTCGCAAAAAACGGATCTGTTATCAAACCAGGCCCTTGAAATCCCGACGGGTATGGGGAGTCCGCCCGGACCGGCGGTGCTCTGCCCCGTCAGGGCCGCCGTCGCAACGGCGTTCACGGGGGCGCTCTGGATGCCGAAAACACGGGCGAAAAACGTGGAAACGGGGTTGTTCACCTGTTGATCACGCCGGGCGGTCACGCGAACGGCGTCGGGCTGGCTGTTCGTCCGGCTGAAGGGGTCGGGGCCGAGCCTGGAATCCCAGGTGCCGATCAGGATGTCATCCGGATCAATCGCGATGCTGACGCCCCCGGCCTGGTTGCTGATGGCCACAGCCGCGGCGGCGCTCTTGATGAGGGATTCGTCGGTGCCGCCGACCACGTAGGCCACCTGTTGCGCGGAAGTCATCCCTTCGTAGAGCACACCCAGTTGACGTGTGGCGGCCAGCGCGGCGGCATCCGCCACGTTCTGCAGTTCGCTCCGGCTTACCATGAGGTAACCCACGTCCACGGCAAGAGCGCCCATCCCTACAAAAACGACCAGGAGCAGGGCCACCAGGATGGCCACGGCACCGCGGTTGTCACCGGACAGGGGGCCTCGATGCCGGGCGGATATGTTGACTCCTCGTTGCTTCATCTTTTCATTCGTATCTCATCACGGTCTCGGCGACGAGCGTGACCTGCCTCTGCGGGGTATTGCGGAAAAAGGCAATCACGATGTCCGGGAAGATGAGAAACTGATAGTTATAGGCCACCCGCACTCTCAGGTTCTCGCCAAAGAGGGCATTGGGGTTAAAACCGTCGGGAAAAGAGGTGACCGGTGGCGGCATCGCCGTATCGAAGCTGATGAGATTCTGGGCGCAATAAAGCTGGACGACCTGATCGACGGACGGGCTGCCGAAATCGGGCAGCCGCGCCGGTGTCCTCACCACAATGCCGGCCCGGGCTCCCTCCCGGCTCGCGTTGGTGATCACCTGCTTGTTGTAGAGAAGAAAGCCAAACTCGATCGTGCCGAAGATGATGAGCAGGAGAAGCGGCAGAACGATGGCGAACTCAATGGCCGCTGCCCCTCTGGCGTTCCTTGACCCTCTCATTATTCTAAAACTCATTTTCCCATCGTTCCAATGCTGAAGGTATAAGTCGGTGCGGGGGACGTTTTTTCAAAACTTTTATCGTACTTGTCCACGTTCGCCTGCGCCGCCTTCCCGTCCAGGCCCTCGACGGGGGCAAGGTTTTTTTCCGCCTCGGGGTTCAGGGTCTGGTTATAAATGGCAAGCTTGTGGGATGTTCCATAGTCCCTCTCGAGCCGGCTCTGCGCGCAACCGATCAGGACCACCATCCATACCGCTATGATCGAGATCAAAAACAGTTTTCTCATGCCTCATTCTCCTCACCGGGGTACAATATGTCCAAAGTCGCCCTCCAGGCCTCCGCCGCTCTTCACCGAACCGCGCTGCGGCGCCGGGTTGGCGGTTTCTCCCTTTCCGGATCCCTCCATCGAGCCCATCAGGTAGAACTCGAAATCATTGGGTTCGATGAACTGGTCCGTGGGCAGCGTCTGCTTCGCCATGTCAAGGGGTTTCACAAGGTGCGGCGTGACGACGATAATCAGCTCGGTCTCGTTTTTCTGAAAGGAGCTGCTGCGGAACAGCGCGCCGAGGACGGGGATGTCGCCCAGCACGGGGAACTTCCTCACGCTTTCCCGGATATCGTCCCTGAGAAGACCGGCGACGGCAAAGCTCTGACCGTCTGCAAGCTCGATGACGGTGGAGACGCGACGGGTGGTGACGCTCGGGATGACGAAACCCTGGAAGGAGACGGCATTGGTAAAGTCGAGGTCGGAGACCTCAGGGTTGACCTCCATGCTGATCTTCTTGTTGCTGAGAACCGTCGGCGTGAAATTGAGCCCCACGCCGAAAGTCTTGTACTCGATGGTGATGGTCGTACCCGTACCGCCTGGCTGGGGAACGGGGATAGGGTACTCCCCGCCGGCCAGGAAGTTCGCCCTCTTGCCGCTCAGGGTGATCAGGGTCGGCTCGGCCAGAACCTTCGTGAGGCCCTCTTCCTTCAGGGCGTCGATGAACATCGTCCAGGTGGCGCCGCCGCCGAGGAATCGGACAATCGCGTTCACGCTGGTTGAAACCGTGGGCAGGCCGGCCCCGGGAACGGCAGCTGTCGCCAGGTTGTCCAGTACGGACACGCCGAAGGTATTCCCGCCGTCGCTCAAGTAACTGAAGTTGACCCCCAGTTTCTTCATGGTGCTGCGGGACATCTCGGCAACCCGGACTTCGAGCATCACCTGGTGCACACCGCCCACCTCGAGGAGGTTGATGATTTTCTGCTTCCCATCCTTGTCGGCCGGGGCATAGGACCGTGCCAGGGCCAGGACCTGGGAGAGGTTGGCGCCGCTCGAAACCGTTCCGGACAGGGTGATGGCATCATGGGTGCCGATCACCCGGATGTCTTTTTCCTGGGGCATCAGTTCGTAGATTTTCGACTTGAGCTGACTGACGTCCGGAGTGACCTCGATGTCGAGAACGGCCGAGATGGCCTTGCCCTCGTTCCAGAGGGTGATGTTCGTCGCACCCGGCGCCTTCCCGGTAAGGTAGATCTGTCTCGGTGTCAGCACAATGGCATCCGTGACCTCCGGTGCCGCCACGGAGACCCGTTTGATCCGATCCGGGCTCTCGATGATGATGGATTTGCCGGCCGTGAGAGTCAGCTTCTGCGGCGCCGTCGAATTCACCGTCACCCTGGCTGGACTGGCCCAGCTGTCGGATGAAAAGAAGATTGCCATGAACAGCGCCAGCAGCAACAAAACAATATTGATGATTCCCAAATATCTGCTCGTATTCCGCTTCATCGAACCTTTCTCCTTTTAAAACGTCTGCTGGGTGAGCTTGTTCCCCTTGATCAACTCGACGGTGAAGGGCCCCTCCGATGTCGTGGACATGACCCTGGGCTTCGGATTTTGAGGTCCCGTCGACACATGGGATGAAAGCAGGGCGGGTATCGTCGTCCCCCGGGTGGCCACATTGTCCTTGTCACCGGCGTTTCGCAGGGCGAGCTGCAGTTTACCTTCCGTCGCGGCGAGTGCCAGCTTCTCGCCTTCTTGCGGCAACACCTCCAGGGTGATGACGTCCACCTGACTGGGCTTCTCCTGCTTACCCGTTTTTTCGACCTCTGTTCCCGTGGCAAGGACCAGGATATTTTCCAGAACGATCTTGGTAATGGGTGTGGACTGCTTGGCTGTCTGGGCCAGGGTCACAAGGATATCCACACGGTGACCGGGATGGATGAACCCCGCGACACCGACCACCTTGTCCACCTTCACGGCCATGGCCCGCTTGCCGGGACTGATCACCGCCGCAACACCGCCGCCCTTCATCGTCGCCGGGGCGAGCCGGGATTCCAGGATCGGCTCACCGGCCTTCAGCGGGTAAAGAATGACGCGACCTTCCAGCAGGGCCGGATCCGCATAGTAGCCGGACGGAAGGCTTTCTTTCAGGAAATTCGACGTTTTCATGTATTCCCTGCCGAGGGAGGTGCCCCAGGTCAGGTCCGCGGCGGCCACGACGACCTGCTGGGTCTCCATGGTTTTATTCTTCGCGGCATAGCTCTTCTGCAGGTAACTGTACGAGAGCATGGCCACAAAAAGGGCGATAAGCACGGCAACGGAAAAAAGGATGACGGTCTTGCTTCGATCCGACAAATCGCTCCAGAGATTTTTCATTTCCTCAAGCCTCCTTAACCATTCAATCCAGCCGGGTCATGGAAACCAGACCCCGCTTTTCATGACGACTTCAAATCAGCCCCCTGAGAACATACAGGGTTGTCCCGAGAGCGATGACGACACCGTAATAAACGACAGGCATCTTCTTTTTATCCGCCGCGGGAATATCAATGAACTGGCGGGTAAGGATCAGGGCCCACATGATCCTTCCGTATCTCCGGAGGGTCTCTCTCCCGCCCGCATTGCTTAGAAGAAGGGCGACAGCCGCAAAGCCGCCTATCACGGCGGTGTATATGAAGGCCCAGAAAACACCCTCAGGACCGAGCAGCCCCCCGACAGCAGCCATCAGCTTCACATCGCCGGCCCCCATACCTGCAGTCAGGTAGAACAATATCAGGAGTCCAAACCCCAGGATCACCCCCTGCAGGCTGAACAGGAATCCTGCCAGGCCATTCATCCCGGTATGGCAGGCCAGGCCGACAACAAGGGCGGAAAAAGTCAGCCAGTTCGGTATTTTTTGTATGCGGACATCACTGACGGCGGCTATGAGCAATACCGGGAGTAGAAAGACAGGTACGAATTGCGCTGCCATGAACGGCCCCACCTAAATCTCCCCGGTAACCATTTTTTCTGCCGGTCAGACAGCCCCGGTCAGGGATGTCCGCTTCACTGATTTCGCCATGGAAATTTCCCTCCCCGTTGCCACGGCACGCAACCCAAAAACGCGGCCTGTGGGATTCCGGTCGGACCCGACCCCGTCAGGAAACTCCCCTTCCTCAATCCAGCAGGGACATCGCGACTACGTACCCGATGGGCGGTCGGGACCTACCATCTGCTGGACTCTGTCAAAGACGTCGTACAAGCGATCGCCAACAAGCCATACGACGATCGCAATAGCCATCGCGATGCCCGCCGCGATCAGGGCGTATTCGATTGCCGTGACACCTTCCTCATCCTTCAGAAACTGTTTGATTCTTTGCATCCGCTATATCCTCCTCAAAAAATTATTCCTTGACTTGAAATGAACAGCCTCCAACACCAACATAAAGGCTCTTTCTCTTTTTTAATATCCTTGAAATCCTTTTTTATCACCTCCTTGCACCGGATTCATTTTCATATGTTGTGTCGGTTATATTAGTTGCACAACAAATAATAATCAATCGGTAGGAGGCATGATTTTATCTAAGAATAAAGTATGATTCGCCCGTCTAATACTTTTGTCGATAACCTTATTTAAAATTATTTAACATATTGATATAATCGTATTTATATACATAATACTTTAAAATTTCCATAAATATTCTTCGAAATAATATTTTCTTTTTTCAAGATGTATTCGTAACACGAAAATACCCTTTATACCTGTTGATAAATTACTTATAACCGCAGAAAATATTTTTATACTGTTGATAACTATTTGTCCACAAAAAGAAGGCCGGTCTATTCCTTCAATCAAATACGACTCGGTATCTTAAAAGAAGAACCCCCATCTAATGTATAAGTATTCAAAATAATTGCTGATATTACTTTTTCTTGTGCGGGACGCAGACATCTGCCCTAACCAGATATTTGCTATCAAAAATGATGCCGACAGAACCGACGGGCCTGTAATAATTAATAAGTGTTTAAAATTAACATGTTAGCTATAAAAAACGCGGTCCGTCAACAGTTCCGGTTCGGCTACCCTTGTCCATAAAATGACATTCGTCACCGCTGACGTTATCTTGAGGTAATTATGGAAATTTTTCACCGTGACGGATGATTCGCTTACAGGCCGACCCGACGCGAGAAACCGATCCCGTCAATCAACACCAGAGGAAGAACAGGAACAGAGCCTTAAACCGCAGGCGAATCTATTCGCCCGCCGAAAAGAACTCCGAGGAAACATTGAAAAGCCGGCTTTAATGGGTTAATATAATTGAAAAGCATCAGGAGGATTGAATGACTCCAATCGCTTATGTCCGATTGAAACGTGCCGGAACCTTCTGTCTTGTCATTCTGTTTTGTTTCTGTCTGGCAGCGGAAGCAGGGGGTCAGACCCTCTACGAATATAAAGACGAAAGCGGTGCCGTCGTCATCACGGATAAGCCCCCCGCCGAGAAGGTCAAGTCAGTCAAGAAACGCGAATACAAACAGGAGGAACCCTCCTCCCCCCGTGCAACGGGCCCGGAAGAGAAAGGCATGGGACTGAATCAACGTGGTACGGGGGCCCTGGCTCCAGCCTCGCCGGAAGACATGGAAAAACAAAGACAAGAAGAGTTCCAGAGGTACCAGGCGGAAGAGAAATCCAAAAGGGAGGAAGCGGCCCGCCGGCTCGAACAGGAAGCGATGAAACCCGTGCCCTACTCACGGGAAAACGTTCGAAGGCAGACGGAACTCCTCGATCGAGCCCAGAAAATCCGGGCCGGCCAGGAACCTGTGCCCGCCGCGAAGCAGTGAACGAACCGCTTTAGTCGCCCCCTGTCCCCGGCCCGCATTCAATCAACCGCTTTGAACACAATATGCCGGTCGAGGTGCATCTGCCTGAGGAGATGGGCGACTTCCTTCGACACATTGGTCACAACCAACTCCCCGCCCGACTTCTTGAGGTGGTTGCGGGCGGATATGAGCACACCGAGGCCGATGGAGTCAATCACCCGGACGGCCTCGAGGTCGACAACCAGTTTTTCCGGCTTTTCACCGATGATCGAAAAAATCTTTCTCCTGAGTTCCTGCGCCTCGGAGGCGACGATGTCTTTATGGGGTGCGATGAAAACCTGTTTGCTCATGTCCCCCGACCTCCACCTCGGTATCTTACTGCCCCCCGTCAGATGTAACTCCCCATCAGCAAGCGGGCCTTCTTGACCTCCGAAAAGAGCACCTTTGACGAAAAGAGTCTCTCCAGTTTCTGTCTGTCCACCAGGGGGGTGTATGAAGAATGCAGGGACTCGATCTTAAAGACGCCTCGCCTTTCCTCGTCGACGAACAGTTTGGAGATCTGGTCGGCCATGAAGATTGCGACCACATGCTTGAGACGCTCCGGGTCGGCACCCAGTTCCCTGAGGGGTACGGAACCCGGGTGGTGATGCATCTCCATGGCATACATCATGGTCTCCGAGAGACCCCACTTTTCGAAAGCCATCCGCCCGATGAGACAGTGATTGATGCCAAAGAGGCTGTCCTCGTCGTAAATGCCGAAACCGCCGACGTAGGGAAGCGTGTATTCCCCCGTAAACTCCATCGTGGGGAAGATCTCGGTGTTGACGAATTTGCCGACGTCGTGGAGCAGCCCGAGCGTGAACATGAAATCCCGGTCAAGGCCCTCAAAGGCCCCGGCGACATGAGCGGCGCAGATGGATGTCACGATGGAATGTTCCCAGAGGAGTTCGACGACGACATCGGTGAGCGATCCTTTTTTCCGCACGACCCCGGAGAAGGCCTTGTGATAAACGATGTTCTTGATGTGGTTCAGTCCCAGCAGATGCAGCGCCTGAGTGATGGAATCGACTTTCTGCCCCCCGAAGTAGGCCGAATTTGCCGTATGCAGGATCTTCCCCGTCAGCACGGGATCTGCCTTGATCGCCGCGGCGATCTGGGAAAGGCTGATATTGGGATCGCCCAGGTACTGACAGACCCTGTAGGATGCGCCGAAATCTTTCATGCCGCCGGTAACCGCCTTCACGCGCCTGATGACCTCGGGGCTTACGTCCTGAAGGGCCAGGGGCCTTTCCTGGGCATAGGTTGCCGCCGGTACCGGTGAAAATATCGTGTTGAACCCCCCGGCAACCCTTTCCATCAAGGTATCATCCTGCTCGTCCGTCCATTTTCCGGAACCGGATGAATAATCGCTATTTGGGCTGGAGTCCGGGGGAGCTTCGGCCGCTTTGGGTTCCGTCGATCTGAGAGATTCTCGATTCCGCTCCTGCATTCAAAAGCCTTTCCTACGCCTTAACGGCTTGACATTTTCGGTCTAAGTGCCCGTCCTGAAACAAATACCGTGCTGAAGGACGCCTGCGTTTCCCCGATTTTCCGGGTCAACGCTCCGGCTCGTAACAAAAAATGCAAAAAAGGTGCCCCGGAAAGGACTTTCCGGGGCACCCCTTAAATGGCCGGCATTCCCAACCCCTTCTCACGCTTCCAGAATTCTTCTGTTTCTCAAGTTTATAACCCCTTTTTTTCAAACCACCAGAAAAGAACAATGCCCGCAACGATGAAGACAGGTATGACGACCCAGTGGCTCACACCGAGAACCTCCGGCAGGGTGATCTTGCCGAGATTTCCCCAGGTGTACACCGTCGTCTTCAATGCCGGATAGAACTCCGCGAAGACAGCCGCCCCGAGGATCATCCCGAGAATTCCCCAGAGGGCATCCCAGCGGCCCTCTCCCAGGGCGCCTGCCTGTGTCCCCGGACAGTAACCGAGAAGCCCCCAGCCCAAACCGAAAACGAGGCTTCCCAGAATCACCGGCCCGAGGATCGTCGTCTTGATGGAGAGTTTCGCGAGTCCCATATCCTTGAGCAGGTACACGCCGACCATCCCGACCAGGACGGCCGAAAGCATGAACTTGACGATTGTCATGTCCATGAGCCTCAAGGCCCCAACTTGTTTGTCATAGCGCAGCACACGGCCTTTCTGCAGGAGAAAGCCGAAGAGAATCCCCGTAACCAATCCGTAGATCTGCATTTTCATTTTCTTTCACCCCCATAGAGGATGCGGGCCACAATGATACCGCCCATAAAAAACCCGATGAGGGCGATGAAGCCGCTGACGGCAAGCTGAAGCGAACCGCTCAGCCCGTGACCGCTCGGTCACCCGTCGGCCAGGCGGGCGCCGAAGATGGCAATGGCGCCGCCGATAAAAGCCGCGATGGCCCGTTTCGGGACGCTCGGGCCGAACCGCTTTTGCCACATGTCCGGGACGGCCTGCCACCTGAAGCTCCCGGAGGTTGTGGACGCTATCAACGACCCCACGAGAATGCCCACGACGAACATCCATTGCCAGTCGATGACGGGCGGCGTCTTCACAAAATAATCAAGGCTCTGGACGCGCTCGGGCGCGAAGAGCCTCTCCAGCGCACCGGCAAAGCGCACGAAACTCGTCGACGCGCCGAAATAATGCCCGACAAACCATACCGAAAGTATCGAGACAACGCCCGAAAGCGCCCCCGCCAGATAGGGGCTCCAGCCCCTGTCCCCCGTATTCGCCATAAGCCTGCTCCTTTCCCGGAAAGGACCGCGACACATTCCTGGACATCTCTATGAAGTGATTGTAGAACATCACGCTCATTTTTCCAAACGATTTTGTCCCGTTGAAGTTTTCCCGGTGATCGTTTAAAAATAGTTACAGTTACCCGGTTTCCACCGGCAGCACTTCGCAAATGAGGTTTATCGATTGAAAGCTTTTTCCATAAACAGGGTCTCGATCCCCGTGGGGGCGAGAGGGGCAACCTCAGGGCTTCTCGCCATACCCGGCCGATACAGGGAGGGGATGGCCGTCGTCGTGGCTCACGGGGCGGGAAACGACATGGAATCGCCCCTCATTGCCTCTTTCGCCGAAGGCCTTGCGGACGCGGGTTACCTCACACTCCGGTTCAACTTCCTGTACCGGGATCGGGGAATGAGGATCCCGGATGACGAGAAGACACTGGCAGAGACGTGGCAGGCCGCCTATCGCTTCATAAAGGAGGAGTCGGGGCTGTCCGTCCACACTTTCATCGCCGCCGGGAAATCCCTCGGCGGCCGGATCGCATCCCGAATGGCCTCCGCGGGTCTTCTTCCGGCCGACCGCCTGATCTTTCTCGGCTACCCCCTGCACCCGCCGGAAGACCGCGGAAAACTGAGGGACGCTCACCTTTACACCATCAAGATCCCCATGCTCTTCTTCGCCGGCACGCGCGACCCCCTGTGCGACCTCGACCTCTTGAAATCGGTCCTGGATCGCATCAGGGCCCCCTGGAAGCTCTGCACCATCGAGGGAGGCGATCACTCCTTTCAAAGACAGGGCGGGCCTTATGACCCGTCCGTCCATGACCGGATCGTGCAAGAGACGGTTCTCTGGCTTCAGGAAAGACATGGGGGCATGAAAGGCCAGAACCCATGAAAACGCTTGCCCTCCTTTTCCTCGTCCTGCTGCCGGTGTTTTCGCCGTTGTGCGAAGCGGCCGCGGACGTTGTCATCCATGACCTCGTGGCCGTGAAGGGGGAAGAGGTCATGCTGAAGGCCGACACGAAAGGTCTCTTCTTCGGGCGAGGGGGAGAACTGGTGGAATTCTTCATTGACGGAAAATCCATCGGGAAGAACCTGTCGGGCAGCGGCGGTGTCGCGCTGAAGCCCTACCGGGTACAGAGGACCGGTGTCCAGCGGGTCAGGGTCGTGTCGGGCCGTGACGAGGATGAAGGGCTCCTTTTGACGCTGGTCAAAGGGTCGAAGATCGTCTTTGTGGACGTCGAAAGCGGTCTCTTCGTCGAGGGGGCACCCGGCAGGGCTAAACCGGGAAGCCGAAAGGCCCTCAAGGCGATCGGCGCGCGTTACCCCGTGGTGCTGCTGCAGTCCGGCCTGGTCGGGACCAGGGCGCTCAAGCTGTGGCTCCGGGAAAATGAATACGAGACCTGCCCCGTCGTCGCCTGGAACGGAGGAGCGATCTTCGACGATGTGAACCGCAAGGGACTCAAAATCGGGGCCTTGATCGGCGGACCGCACATCATCGAATCAGCCGGGAAATACAAGCCTCCCGCTTTCTGGTTCGACAGGGTAGAAAACGCCGAGAAAGTTAAAGACTGGGAGACTCTCCAGAAAAAGCTGAAATAGCCGCATGCGGGTCCATGCGGTCGAAGGTCCCCCCGGATCCATTTGCTATCGGGCGGGCAGACATTTATAATGCAAAAAACTTACGCGTTCCGCCGTCCCGGCTGGCAAGTCATGAAAATCCGCGTCATCTGTTATCACGGATACAGGGCTAACGAAAGGCCGCTTAAATTCTACATCGGGGACAAGGTGCTGGAGGTCAAAGAACTGCTGGATCGCTGGTACGGCGAACGAGAGGATTATTTCAAGGTCCTCGTCGATGACGGGAACACCTACGTGCTCAAATACAGGCGGGAAGAGGATGAATGGGAACTTGCGCTGTACACATCCCCGAAACTTCATCAGGGTTTGAAAAGCGGGATCCTCCAGCCGGAACCGTCGGGCAGGAAAAAACATTAATTTTCCTGTCGCAGAAGGAGTGAAACGGAACGAAACAGATGGGCGCTCTGCTGGCTGTTGATTTAGGCCTGACGACGGGTCTTGCACTCTACGACCGGTGCGGAAAACTGCGATGGTACCGTTCGCAGAACTACGGAAACATGACCCGTCTGAGGCGCGCCATTCACGGCCTGGTCGAAAGCATCCCCGATCTCGAGCTTGTGCTCATCGAGGGTGGCGGTGACATCGCAGACCTCTGGGAACGGGAGGCTTCGCGGCGGGGTGTCACCGTGCGGCGGGTCAGCGCCGAGACCTGGCGCCGGCTCATCCTTTACCCCCGCGAGCAGAGAAGCGGCACGGAGGCGAAAAACCGCTCCAAAGACCTCGCCCGGAAGATCATCGAATGGTCCGGGATCCGGCTTCTCAAGTCATTGAGGCATCACACGGCGGAGGCGATTCTCATCGGCCTCTGGGGAGCCCTCCAGCTGGGGTGGCTCGACCGCCTACCGCAGGCCCTGCGGCAGTGAGTCCCCCCGCAACGACCATCACCCAGGTGCAACGGAAATGTTGAATATCATCAAGGATCTCTTCGGGATAGGCAAAGACAGCGAAAGCATCATCCGGGTTCTCATAGAGGCCAGAAAGAAGACGAAGGGGGTAAAAAACCAGATCCTCTACGAGGCGCAGTTCAACACGAGCCTTATCCTCGATCACTACCTGGACCGTAAAGCCGACGCCGGGAAGGTGATCAGACACCTGAAAACAGAACGTCTCGCCAGGGCCTTCGACGAGGGCTTCGACTTCCGGCGGCTCAAGAAGGGGAGCGTCACGGAAAAGATGACCGCGAACACCCCTTTTCTGAAAAGTTACACCGGCCTGGATTGCGAAGGTATCCTGAGGCGCATCCTCTTCCACATCGAGCAGCTCAAGCTCCTGCCGGAACTCTACGATATCGAAAAAACCGACCGGGTCGACATCCGAAGACGCATGGAGAATCTCGGCAAGAGGTACATACTGTTTGCGCGGTTCCTGAAGTCCCCATAGCAGTCCAGTCCACTAAAAAAATTCGCTTCGATTTGAAGCGGCTCTGTCCCTCGGACTCGGCCGCCTGCTTTACAAGGATCCCTCACGGCAGGATAAAGGCCCTGGTTCGGCTCAAACAGCCTTTTCGATAAACGAATGTGCGGCTCCACCCCGGGTTTAACGATAAATTTTGATTGATCGCGAAGATTAAACCCCTATAACATGATAAAAAGCCGACCGGGCAGACTGCCCGGAGACAAATCTCGAAGGAGATGCAAAAAAAACATGAACAAAGAACGACTTGTCGTCATCGGGGGGGATGCGGCCGGAATGACCGCGGCTTCGCAGGCCCGGCGTTACCGGAAAGAACTTGAGATTGTCGTTTTCGAACGCAGCCCGCATACATCCTATTCGGCCTGAAGCATCCCTTATTACGTCGGCCGTGTCGTCGACGACCTGGAGTCCCTCGTTGTCATGACGCCTGAAGAATTCCGGAAAGAGAGAAACATCGACGCCCGTATCCTTCACGAGGTCACGGAAATCGACATCAAGAATCGCCGGGTTCACGTCAGGGACCTCCGGGAGCGAAAAGAACTCTGGCAACCCTTCGACATCCTCATGATCGCCACCGGCGCCCTACCGGCCTACCCGGACGTGCCGGGTGCGGATGCCAAGGGGATCTACGGCGTTCACACCCTGCAGAGCGGGGTGGAGGTCCGGCGGGTGGTGGATGAGGAAAAGCCCCGCCGCGCCGTCATTGTGGGCGGGGGCTACATCGGTCTCGAAATGGCGGAGGCCTTTATCATGCGGGGAATGGACGTCTCCCTCGTCGAACGATCCGAGCAGGTCATGGGCACTCTCGATCCCGACATGGGCGCCCTCGTTTCCGATGCCCTGTTGAAGATAGGCGTGAAGCTCTACCGGAATGAATCGCTGGAGAGCTTCGACGCCAGAGAAGGAAAGGTGACCGCCGTGGTCACGGACCGGCGGTCCGTCCCAGCCGATATCGTCATCACCGGCCTCGGCGTCCGCCCCAATACCGCCCTTGCCGGGCAAGCGGGTATCCCTCTCGGCGTGAGGGACGCGATAAAGGTCAACGACCGGATGCAGACCTCGATTGAGGGCGTCTGGGCCGGCGGTGATTGCGCCGAGTCATTCCATCTGGTGAGCCGAAGACCCGTTCACTTCGCCCTGGGGACCATTGCCAACAAGCAGGGGCGCGTGGCCGGCATCAACATCGGGGGTGAATACGCCACATTCCGGGGGGTGGTAGGCACGGCCGTCAGCAAGATCTGCTCCGTGGAGGTCGCGCGAACGGGTCTTCAGGAAAGGGAAATCCGGGCACTGGGCCTTCAATATGTGACAGGCCGGATCGAGAGCATGACGCGCGCGCATTACTACCCCAACGCGGGGACGGTCACCGTCAAGGTTCTCGCCGAGAAGGGGTGCGGAAGGCTCCTGGGCGGGCAGATCGTCGGTGTCGAGGGCGCCGCCAAGCGTATTGATGTTCTCGCCACCTCCCTGCACGCGGAATTCACTGTCCTCGACATGATCGATCTTGACCTGAGCTACGCGCCGCCCTACTCGCCCGTGTGGGACCCCGTCATCGTCGCGGCCCGCAAGGCCGCCGATGCCCTGTGACGATGACGCCAAGGCCCTTCACGGAAGATCACCGCCTGCATCACCCTTCGGCCGGCGGGGGATGATAAAGGAGGTCCTGCGCCTGTAATCCACGTAAGCCCGCCCGAAACGGAGTTCCAGCTCCTTCTCCTCGATTTTCAGGATGTAAATCACCAGCAAAGAGAAAAGAGAGATCGTCATGGCGACAGCCATCGGGGAACCGGCCAGCAGGCTCACTCCCAGATAGAAAAAGAAAGTGCCGAAGGCCATGGGATTCCTGCAGAGGGCGAAGGGTCCATCCACCAAAAGCCTCTGGGTCGGCATCAAGGGAGAGGGCGTCCCCTTTCCGTTCCTGTACTGGGTCGCGACCGCCCAGGCAGCGAAGGCAAACCCCTCGACGACGAAGAGAAGGCCAATCACAATTGCCATCGTCTCCCCCCGAAATCCCGTGAATCCCAGCCTGCGATCCAAAAACAGGGAAAGACAAAGGACAGCGAAGGGACCCAGGACCCCGAAAAGAAACCCCTGTAAAACAACGGCGAGAAAGCGCTGGGCGTCGCTGTAACTGCGCGAGGCCAACCGCCTGAAGATCTCCATATCCAACGGTAACCCCTCCCCAGACCGGGATATCGTCACATTCTTAGCACAAACGGCCTGTCAAAAAACACCGGAAAGCTGCTTCACGTGGGCAAACGAGCCGGGCAAGCACCCCAAAAAACTCAAGTTTGTTCGTTATCTACCGATGATCTATCGGAAAAACCTGTGAGGATGAATCATGTCGCCTGCCTTCGGCATCGCCCTTTCGGCCATCAGGGCGCTGTTCACCAAACTGGACGCAACGGCGAACAACATTGCCAACACCAACACGGACGGTTTCAAGAAAAGCCGCGTCGATATTCAGGAATCGGCACCGGGCGGGGTCAAGGTATCGATCAGCACGATTGACACGCCGGGCGAACCCGTGCCGCCGACGGACGGCGAGACGGCTTATCGGGAAACATCCAATGTCTCCCTGGAAGAGGAGATGGTCAACCTCATCATCACGCGGTATACCCTCAGCGCCAACCTCAAGACCCTCAAGACCGGGGAGGAAATGCAAAAAAGCCTTATCGACATCAAGGTTTGAAAACCGGTTTCCCGCATCAAGAACATCTATCGCACCGCGCCGTCACACCTGCTCCGGCGGAATATCCGACGGGTCATAGCCCACCGTATCGTTGATGCCGGCCTTTCTCAGCCTTTTTTCCGCGTTTCCGTAAAGAACCAGCTCCTCGACCTCCATCTCGTCGAAACCGACAGCTGCCAGTCTTTTCTGAAGTTTTCGAACATTTTCGGCCGTCGAGAAACTTGCCATGACGGCGGGATAGGCCCGGGCACCCGCCTCGATAAGATTTTCCAGAGCCTTGATCTGCAGCAGGAACGCACCCGGTTCCGCTCCGGTCAGTCGCGAAAACTCCTCCTCGTTCGTTCCTTTGAGGCTTACCCTGACCAGCAGAGAGGGGAATCGCGCGAGATCTCTGGCGTATGACGGGTCGTTCCCGATGAGGATCCCGTTTGTCTCGAGAATAAACTCGTAACGGGGCGGAATGTGCTCCAGCACGCGGATGAGGTGACCCCTGGCAAGGGTGGGCTCGTTTCCGCTGATACGAAGCCGCCTGAAGTCTTTCTTGCGGGCGATGCCTAAAAGCTTCCCGGATACCTCGGCGGGCGAACAGAACTGACCCGAAGTCCCGGGCGTCACAGCCTCGTCCCAGGCCCAGCAGAAAAGGCAGCGCAAGCAGCAGCCGACACAGTCCGCCGTGGCGATACCGCCGTAGAACCTCGCCGCCCTGAAACGGTAGTATTTGCGCGAATCACCCCGGCAAACGACCCGCAATGTTTCTTCTGCTTTCCTGACGGGATCATACATGGCTGCGACCGCTCCCGGAATACTAACTTTCACCCCGGGAAAGAGTTGTCCATGATGCACGGTAACTATTGTGATTTATACCATTACCGGATATAATTTCACAAATAGCGTTTTCATTCACCGGAATTTCCGAAGCACGATGAAGCGTCTGTTCCGGGGGGGAGAGATGAACCTGTCTAAATACAATTCCTTTGCCTGTGCGGAGGGCATGCGGTTTGTCATGGTTGCTCTGCTCGCCCTTCTGCCCTTCCTGCTGGCGTTTCTCCCTGCCATCAAGGGCCGAGGTCCCCATCCGGACCGAGTCAAGATGCCGCCCGGATTCGAAATGAAGCTCTACGCGCAGAATGTCAAGAACGCCCGATCGATGGTGATGAGCCCCGGGGGGGTCCTCTTCGTGGGAACGCGGGGAGCGGGCAGGGTCTATGCCGTCATCGATCGCAACGGCGATCACGTGGCCGACGAAGTCCTCACCATCGCGAAAGGACTCAACATGCCCAATGGTGTCGCGTTCCGGGACGGCGCTCTCTACGTCGCCGAGGTCAGCCGGATCCTCCGCTACGACGGCATCGAGACCCGTCTCCGTAACCCTCCGAATCCCGTTGTGGTGAGCAGCCAGTTTCCGAAAGACAGGCACCACGGATGGAAATACATAGCCTTCGGCCCCGACGGCATGCTCTACATTCCCGTGGGGGCGCCCTGCAACGTCTGCGAGCAGACCGACATTTCCTACGCCACGATCATGAGGATGCAACCCGACGGTTCCGGCCTGGAGGTGTACGCCGCGGGTGTTCGAAACACAGTCGGCTTCGACTGGCACCCCGGTACGGGAGAATTGTGGTTCACGGACAACGGCCGGGACTGGATGGGTGACGAGCTGCCGCCCGACGAGCTGAACCATGCCCCCCGGAAGGGTCTCCATTTCGGTTTTCCTTACTGTCACGGCGGGACCATTTCCGATCCGGATTTCGGAAAAAAGAAAAGCTGTGAAGAGTTCAAGACGCCGGCCATTCAGCTCGGAGCCCACGTGGCGGCCCTCGGCATGCGCTTCTACCGGGGGAAAATGTTCCCGCCGGAGTACGAGAACCAGATTTTTATCGCCGAGCACGGATCGTGGAACAGAAGCACGCCCGTCGGTTATCGCATAACGCTCGTGAGACTGAAGGAAGACGGCGCGGTGACGTACGAGGTTTTCGCCCAGGGCTGGCTGGAGGGTTTCATGGCCTGGGGCCGCCCCGTCGACCTTCTCGTGATGCCCGACGGCTCCCTGCTCGTTTCGGATGACCGCGCGAACGCCATCTACCGGATCACGTACCGGCAGCCCCCACCCCGTTCGCAGTGAAGCTTATTCCCAAATCCCGTTCAAGGAGGTACTTATGAAGTTCAAAACGCTCGACGATGTTCTCAAGTTCGCCATCGGGAAGGAGAAAAAATCAAACAAGCTCTATCTCATGTTCCAGAAAAAGGTCAAGGACCCGGCCGCCAGGAAACTGCTCGGCGAGCTGGCGGACCAGGAGGAAGGCCACCGGAAGATTCTGGAGGAAGCCCTCAAGACCCAGAAGATGCACAACGTCGGCGGGAAGTGCGAAGTGGCGGACATGAAGCTGACGGACTACATGGTCGAGCGGGAGCTGAAACCGGACAGCGACCCCCAGGACGTGATGATGTTCGCGATGCAGATGGAGAAGCTTTCCTACGATTTCTACCGGGAACTCCTGAAAAACTACAAGGGTACGAAGCTCGCCGGCGCCTTCGCGAAGCTGACCGACGAGGAAAGATGCCACAAGGAAACTCTGGAGAAGGAATACGAAGAGCACTTCATGCAGTGGATGTAGAAATCGGGGGGCGGCCGGCGGGGCGGAAAAAAATGCCGGCCGCTTCAAACCGAAGGGCCGGACCATTCATGACCTTTTTCGCCTGTTCCGCACCTATTCCATGAGGGCGTAAAGCCAGGCACCCAGAACAGAAAAGCTGATCAGGACCACAAAAACATATTCGATCATATCCCCAACCTCCGAGCAAAGGGCAACCGGGATACCGACGTCATTGACGACGCGTGTATCCCAGTCGGCCCCATGAGTCTCTGGTCTACACTTCCACTGAATAGTATAACCGTTCGCCCGGTCAGGGGGTTTCGGTTTATCCTGAAGTGCTGAAGTTAGCCGAGCGACTCATGTTTTTTGCCATCTTTTATATCGGATCTCTTCCGCACGGACTTTAGTGCGAAAAATGTGCCACATATTCCGGTGAAGCAACCTCCCTATCAACAGTCAATTCCCCAATATCCGGGAAGGGTTGCGTATTCAGAGCACCGGATGAGAGAAAAGAGAACCACAGGCAATAAGGCCCTGAACCGACGGGATACCGGCCAATAGCCGACCCTGTATGCTTTTCCGGTCGTATTCCCGCCGTATTTTTGACGGCGTTGTTTCAACCGCACTGGACGGAAATGAAGGCGTTATACCGAATAAATCGTCATGAATGGAAGACGGTACGAAGGAATGTAAAAAATGTTTGAAATGCGTGAAACAGATGTTAATATTGAGCGCGTTTTTACAAAAATCCAATCTCCAAGGAGCGCGTCATGATCAAACGTTTCAGGAAACCATTGCTGGCTGTTGTCGTAACCGTCTACTTGACCTTCATGATGACTTCTCCGGCTGTAGCCGGAATGGTCTCTTCCCTCACTTCCTCGCCGGAAATGGCAACCACGCTGAGAGGGGAAGAGGTCGGGAAGATTCAACGGGCTCTTGAAAATGAGATCCTGATCGAAAAATTCAAGGCCTACGGACTCAGCCCCGGGGAAATCAAGGACAAACTGCAGGGCATGTCGGATGAACAGATCCACATGCTGGCCCAGGCTTCCGACCAGCTGCTCGTCGGCGGGGATGGTCTCGGCATCGTGATCGCGATCCTGGTCATCATCCTCCTGGTCATTCTGATCCTGAAACTCTGGGACAAGCAGATCGTCGTCAAGTAGCAAACCTTGAGGTCCCTTCTTCTCTTCATACTCATTGCCTCAACGGCGGCGACGCACATCATCGAGGGTGTTCCCTTTGTGAAGCAGGACTCGCAGTACTGCGGTCCTGCTTCACTTTCTTCCATCCTCAGTTTTTACGGCGACACCGTCGACCAGAAGACCATCGGTCAAGACACGTACTGCGAAAAATTCAAAGGGGCCCTGATCACCGACCTGGAAAATTTCGCGCGCAAACGCGGTTTTAAAACCCGTTCAGGAAGAGGCACGCTGGAGGATATCCGTTCGGCCGTCTCCGGGGGGACACCTGTCATCGTACTGGTCGACCGGGGTTTCTGGATGGTCTCCCGGACCCACTACCTGGTGATCTTCGGGTACGACGATGGGGGCTTCATCGCCCACAACGGATACCGGGCTTCGCAGCGATTTCCCTATCCGGAATTTCAGAAACTATGGACAAAAGCAGGTTCCACATACCTTTTGGTCTACCGCTGACGGTCGTTCTGTTTTTGCTCCTCTGCCTGATGATGTCCTGCACGGTGCCTCAGGTCATCATTCTCGAAGACACGCTTACGGCGGAGCAGCACAACGACCTCGGGGTGATCTACGAAGAGAAAGGTCTCAACGACCTGGCGGAGAAGGAGTACCTGAAGGCTGCCGGAAAGCGGAAAGAGTGGATGGTGCCTTATTTCAACCTGGGGAACCTCTATTACCAGGCCGGCGATTACAGCCGGTCAGAGATTTTTTTCCGGAGTGCTCTCGAGCGGGCGCCAGCGAATCCCGACGTCATGAACAATCTCGCCAACGCCCTCTTGATGCAGGGGCGGATCGACGAAGCAAAAAAGGCCGTCGAAGAAGCCCTGGCGATAGATCGAAAAGAAGAGTATCTGGACACGTACCGGGAGATTCTCGAGAGAGAATCTCCCTAATTTTGAGTTTTGAGCAACTGTGTTTCGAGTCAAGGTAATTAACTAAGCATATTTCCAATACGTGTTGTTTTTGATCATCGTATTGAGGATGATCAGGATCTTTCTCATACAGGCTGTGATGGCCACTTTAAAGCCTT
>Ga0209201_1000080_pt1 | contig 149778 bp, 126 predicted proteins | sample AD_UKC055_MetaG_FD_184411 | JGI IMG/M metagenome (GOLD analysis project Ga0209201, IMG submission 184411) | Active sludge microbial communities of municipal wastewater-treating anaerobic digesters from USA - AD_UKC055_MetaG (SPAdes) (version 2) | ecosystem: Engineered > Bioreactor > Anaerobic... | reverse complement strand
TCTGGCGGCGCTGTTGTTCCCGGCCGTTTTTTTTGCCATGATGCCATCCTTATAACGGTGGGGTGCGCCATTATACCGTTCCGCTATTGCTGGCACCCAGGCGTTCCGCTATTGCTGTCACTTGGCCATTACGATTACGATTATGAATTACGATTACGACTCACGAGGGGGCATGGACTCCTCACTATTTACTGTTCACCGTTCACGAGGAGGCATGGACTCCTCACTATTAACTGTTCACCGCTCACTACTCACTGTTCACCGTTTACTCCCACCGGTACACGAGGCCGAAACAGACCTGGTGCGTGTGGGGGGTGTCGGTTACGTGCTCCCAGACGGTGCCGTCCGGGAAGGCGCCCGAATAGGAGAAGCTCGTGCAGCGGATGTACCGGTAGGTCCCGCGGAGCTCCCATCGCTCGCCCAGCCGGTGATGGACACCGGCGCCGAACGCATAGCTGAAGGCCCAGTCGGAATAATCGTAGCGCGTGCTCTGCGTGGACGTCTTGACTTCCCGCACCAGGCTCTGCCCGATCCCCAATTCCGCGACGAGCCGCGAGGAGGGGCCGACGCGGACGCCGGGCACGAGGCTGAGCGAATAGCCCCACGGCATGTCGTACGCGAGGGAGGCGGGGCCGCCCTGGGGCGTGCCCGAGTACTCGTCGACGACGTCCAGTTTCCATCGCGCCGTGTTTCCGGCCACCCGGCCCTGGATGGACAGGGAGACCGGACCCGGTCCCGCGAAGGTGTAGCCGCCGATCACGCCGCCCTCGACTCCCTGGGCCGTGTTGACGTAGGTGTCGGGCTCGCCCACGGCGAAAGTGTACGAAGCGCCGAACGTGTGGCGCGTGTACCCGACTTCACCGCCCAGGTACCATTGCCCGAGACAGGGTGCGGCGAATGCCACCGACAGGACAGCGAGCCAACAGGTGACGAGTCGTATTTTCATGGCAAAATTATCGGCGATGGCTGCCACGCTGTCAACGAGCCACAGTCCGACCCGTTTCCCCTCACTCACTCCGCTCCGCTGCTTCCATCAGGGCGCGGAATCTTTCGAAGCCGCACGCAGGGGCTTTCGGCCAATCCGGCAAAGCCGAAACCAGCGTTAGCCCACCAACATCTTCAGAACCGGCAAGAACAGCGTCGCCAGCACCGTGAAAACGAACAGACAGTCGGGGATGATGATGGATGGAAGGGGAGGTCCCCTCGGCCGCTATCCGGCCAATCATGACTTCCAGCTCAGACCGGTTACTGAGCCGAGCATGAAGCAATGGATGCACATGCAGCAGCCCGGGCCACCGGAGATGCGGCGTTGCGGGAGCGGGTCAACCGATTCGTGCCTACGGATCGGACTGGGACGGGCCTTTGGAACGCGAGTCCTCGTCAAAAAGGGACGACTCCTCGGTTTGCGCGGTGTCCGGGTCCTGTCCCAACACCCGGGCCAGATTGTTCTCGGTCTCGCCAATGTAGCGGTCTACCAAAGCGTGCAGGCCGAGATTCTCCAATTGCAACGGATCGGCCAGGATCTCGGGGCTCAGGGTTTTCCCGGTGCCTAGTGAAGAAGAACCGCCGTTCTCCGCAGGCGCAGAGGCCTCTCGGGACAGTGCAATCGGCACGTTCAAACCCAGCAGTTCCATCATTCCCGCCTGCACCCCGGGATCATCCGCCCCGACGATGCGGTCCGGGCCGGAATCCTCGCCGGCGTCACCGCCGGCCGGAGGCGCTCCGGCTCCTGTGCCGTCGCCGGCGTTCCAGTCGTTGTCAGAGATCACCTCGCCCTGGGACATGGGCACACCCGAGAATCGGCGTGCGGCATCGAAAGAGTCTCCGAAGTTGTCTTTCATCGGAACTCCCCTCCCAAACTTGCATGGATTGATTCTACCAAATCTGTATGGCAGAGGGGGGGCTGTTTCTCCATGGACAGACACCGGCCGACCGTTAGACGGCCGGCGTCCCCCTTTAGCGGATGCGGCAGCTCACCGACGTACGGTATAATCCTGAAGACAAAACCGCCGCGCAAGAGGTACCACCGTGATGAGTTTCAACCGGTTGCGTTGTTACATCCGGCGTCTCGCCGGCCTGTGTCTGACCGTCGCTGTCGCCACTGTCCTTGCCCAGGGTGCGAATCCCGTGTCTCCGGCCAAGGGCAAGGCCTACATCTGGGTCGGCGACATCAATCCGCCCTGGTATTCGCTGTTACTGCGATCCGGGTTCGGGCAAGTCGATCCATACAAGGAGTTGCAGCCGGTGATCGACGCCCAGCGCAAAAAGATGGAGGCGATGGGCTACCAGGTGACCGTCGTCGACACGGTCTCCGCCCACGACATCGAGAAGGCGATCCGCGATCCCCAGACCAAGGCCTTCGCCTTCTTCGGACACGGCGATGAAAACGTGGCTGGAACCATGTCCACGCTGGGTGGGGAGGACATCACCGCCGGCGACATCAAGGAGTGGGCGCAGGAAGCTCTGGCCGAGCGCATCGGCACCCCGGAGAGCTGGCGCAACCTGGATCCGGCCGAGCGGCGCAAGCGGATGGATGCCTGGAACAATGCCCACTTCAATTTCAAGTACGTCTACATGCACACCTGCTACAGTCTCAAGGATAGCAGCATGGTGGATGCCCTCATTGCCAACGACGGCGAATTCCGCGGGTACAAGGCCAAGGCCTATCTGAAGGATGAATCCGTCGTCGCCAAAAACCAGCTGGGCCGGCTGGAAGACCAGCTCAACCGGCTCCGGGAAGAGCACCGGACGCTCAAGGCCCAACTGGACGCTTCCGGGGGATATGACGAGGCCACCTCGAAGGAGATGAAAGCCATCTACCAGGAATTCCTCAAGGTTCGCGCTGAAATCGAGAAAATGAAGGCCCTCCCGCAGTGATCCTCGGCCAGTCACCGATTCCCGGCGGGCGAGCCGGCCGGTGGATAATCCGTCAGCCCGGCCCGCAGGTTGATGAGTTCTTTCAGCCGGCGGCCATCAATCCGGCGAAGGTGCGGCCTGGCGAGTCCCGTCAGCACCGGCAGGAAGAGCAGGGCCCCCAGCCGTCCGATGCCCGGTATATCTCGCCGCCCGCTCGCCCCGGATCGATGAGACGGTGCCAGGTTCTATCACAACGGAGTGGTGAATCGGTGGATGGGTGAATCGGTGGAACGCAAGGTGCCGGGCTCTGTCACAACGAGATTGTTCGATTGTATTTCCTGTGCCATCTGGTACATTCGCTCTGCAGGGAAATGATCTGCCGGAGGTGGAATTGATGGCGATACGAATCGTCCGCCTGGGCAGCCCGAGGGTTGAGGGCGAGGGCCTGCGCCTGGGCACCGTGCGCCGGCCTCCCCGCGGCGTTCCCAAATCCCAGTGGGCGTCGCGGGATTTCTACGACCTCTGGCTGCCGGACCTGGCGCCATCCGAGGAACTTCTGAAGCGCGCCCGGCAGGCGGATGACGAACGCTCCTGGCAGGGCTTCGTCAAGCGGTATCGCGCGGAGATGAGACGCCCCGAGGCCGTGCGCCTCCTGCAGTTGCTGGCGGCGCTTTCCCGTCAGACCAACTTTGCGGTGGGCTGTTACTGTTCGGATGAATCCCGCTGCCACCGCTCGGTGCTCCGGGAGCTCCTGAGTGAGCAGGGCGCGGTGTTCTCCGGCGATCCGTCCGCGTGACGCCATCTCAAGAACGAGCACCGCGCATCGGCCCCGCCCGTCAGGACGACCGAAAAAAACCACCGGGTGATTAACTAGCATCGAGCCAAGGCCGCGCCTTTTTCAGCGGCTTACCCATGATGCCCCCAAACACAAACGCCGATTTCGTTGGAATTCCGAGCCCAGAGGAGCGGCGCACCCCAGAGATTCGGGAATCCTGCTGGCCGGGTGGCAGGGATCGTCAGAAAGCAACGAGGCAGCATCAGAACCTGGTGCTCGGGGACACGGTGGCGGAGACACTCGTGCGGCGATACATTGCGACAAACTGGGCCGGGGGAGCAGAAGCCGGCAGAAAGATTGAAAATTATCTTTCAGGCTTTCTATGAAGAGAGATGGCCTTCCAATGGATAAGCAGGTAAACTGAAACGGAGGCGTTGGTCGAGTGCATTTGAGTTGGGCTGATCTGACGGGATTTCAGGCAGATGGAATCCGCAATCATGATTAAGGATACTGTGCGATGACCGTGACGAAAGACAACAACACCGATCAGTCGGTCAGTCAGGATGGATGCGTGACCGAATTCGAGGAGGCGGCGACCCCGTGCCTCTTCTGCGGATCCGAATGTAGCAAGGTCCGATTCACGTTCAAGGATCCGACAGGGCGGGCGTACCGACTGCGGGACTGCCTGAATTGCCAGGCCCGTTTCATCGATCCCACACCGACCCGGGACGAATTAGCCAAGGCGTACGATGCGGCGTATTATGGAAAAGGCTCCGGAAAGTTCTCCGGTCCGGTGGAGGCTGTTCTGGACAGATTCCGCCGCGGCCGGGCCGTCCGCCTGGCCAAGCTCTTGCCAGACCGGGCGCGGGTATTGGATATCGGCTGCGGGAACGGTGGTTTCTTGCGGGCGCTGCATGCTTTAGGTTCCTTCGAGCTCCACGGGGTCGAGCTGCCGGGCCCTGCGGCGGAAAGGACCTCGCGCTATCCATTCATCCAGTTGAAGACCGGCACATTGGACCAATCGGATTTTCCGGCCGCCAGCCTGGACGCCGTCACCCTCTTTCATGTATTTGAACACCTGGACAACCCGCGGGATGTCCTGGAGATGGCGGTGAATTTTCTGCGCCCGGGCGGGTACCTGGTGCTGTCTTTCCCGAATATCGCCAGCTTGCAGGCACGGATGTTCCGCGCCAACTGGTTTCATCTGGATCCACCCAGGCACCTGTGTTTCCTTCCACCGGCGGCGTTCCGGAAACAGGCGGAGGCGCGGGGATTGCGAATCCTGAGCGAGCGATATTTTTCACCGGAACAGAATCCATTCGGATTTCAACAGAGCCTGTTGAACCTGTTCCAAACACGGCGAGACGCGCTCTTTGAAGACATGAAAGGGAATCGTCTCCACAACTCCGCCCGGGGCCGGTTTGGGTTGATCATCCAGAGGATCTTCGTGGTTCTGACGGGGGCAGGCTTCGTGGCTGTGGACGCGCTCGAGTCGGTCCTGAGGACCGGGGCGACCGTGGAATTCGTCGCTCAAAAAGACGGAGATGCCGACTCAACTTCCAGCGGGAAGACGCTGACGGAACAGGAATGAATCCGCCTCGGCAGGGGATCCACCCCGGTTAGCACGTAGCGGATTCGAAGTGGCCCATCCTCCCGAAAAGGGCTGCGTTCAAGCTCAGCAACAGGGATAGGCGGAATCGGTGCCGGGGCTAAAAAAAAAGGCGAACCCGAAGGTTCGCCTTTTTCCAATTTCAGACGGTTTTACTTCACCGGATCGTCGTTGGTGTAGTGGACCACCATCGAGTGGTTGATGTAGAAGTCGGGGTTGGCGGTGTCCTCAGCTTGACCAGTCACAGTGAAGTACGTGGTTGTAGCCGTGCTGGTGAAGCTGTAGCCGTCAAAGCTGGTCGGGCTTGCGGAGAACCGGCGATCCAGGAAATCCTGGCTTTGCAGGTTCTGCAAGGTGCCGTACGTCCGGTTGGTGGACTTGGAGGAGTACGCCACCTCGGCGGACGCGATGTTGCGCAGGGTGGCCTGGGCGGCGGTGGCCTGGGCGGCGCGCTTGGATTCCAGCAGGCTCGGCACCGCGATGATGACGATGATGCCGATGATCACGATGACGATCAGCAACTCAATCAGCGAAAAACCTTTCTTATTCATACTACCTCCTTGGGGTAAATGTGATTTTCCAGATCTTTCTTAAGCAAATCAGATACCAAAAGATCCCGGCTTCCCGAAACACCCGACACACGCAAAATCGATGGTTTGAACGGTTTCATTGTGGCACCAGTCCCGAAAAATGTCAACGGAGTTGACAAAAAATGTAAATCGTCTGAGGCTCATTTTTCGATCCCTAATTTCTGCACCCGGTGGCGAAAGCTGCGGTAGGTGATTCCCAACAGCCGGGCTGCCTCCACCTGAACGCCGTCGGCTTTCTGAAGGGCCATCAGGATGATGCGTTTTTCCACGTCCTCGAGAAAAGGCTCCAGCTCGAAACCGGAGTCGGCGATTTCCGTGGGCATCGTGCCGGGTGGCGGGGCGGATGACGCGGCGAGATGCGGCAGGCGGTCGGCCTCCACCCGCTCGGATGTCTCCAGCGCCACAGCGCGCTCGATCACGTTTTCCAGTTCGCGCACATTCCCCTTCCACTCCGCCAGGATGAGCCGTTCCATGGCCGGTGGCGCGATGCCTCGGATGTTTTTACCCATCTTCAGATTGAACCGTTTCAGGAAATAGTTGGCCAGGGCGGGGATATCCTCCCGGCGGTCGCGCAGAGGCGGCAGGTGGATGGGAATCACGGCGATGCGGTAGTAGAGATCCTCGCGGAAGGAACCATCGCGGATCCGCTCTTCCAGATTCTTGTTGGTGGCCGCGACGATCCGGGCGTCGACGGGGATCTCCTCGGTGCCGCCCAGCCGGCGGATCCTTTTTTCCTGAAGGGTGCGCAGCAGCTTGACCTGCATGGCCGGGGTGGTCTCGGCAATCTCGTCCAGGAACAGCGTGCCGCGGTGGGCGACTTCGAACAGTCCCCGCTTGTTCGCGACGGCGCCGGTAAATGCGCCCTTCTGGTAGCCAAACAGCTCGCTTTCCAGCAGGGTTTCGGGGAAGGCGCCGCAGTTGATTGAGACGAATGGGCTCTGCTTCCGCGGGCTCGCCTCGTGGATCGCTCGGGCGATCATCTCCTTGCCGGTGCCGCTCTCGCCGGTGAGCAGGATCGTGCTGTCGGTGGGCGCGATAACCCCGATGGTCTTGTAGATTTTGATCATCTGCGGTGACACGCCGATGATGGCCGGTGCTTCGGGTCCGCCGGCCGGGCCACTTCCGGCGGGTGTTTTCTGCGCAGCCGGCTGCCGCAGGGCGTTCTGGACGATTTTCTTGAGATCGTCGATGTCGAACGGTTTGGTGATGTAATCGTAGGCACCGAATTTCAGAGCGTCGATGGCGCTGTCGGCCGAGGCGAAGGCGGTGATCAGAACAAACAGCGTGTCGGGATACCGTTCCCGGATGTGCTGCAATAGTTCCAGGCCGTTGCCATCGGTGAGACGCATGTCGCTGATCACGAGATGCACCGGCTGATCGGCCAGCGCGCGCACCGCCTGGCCGATGGATTCCGCCGTGGCGACGGTGTAGCCCTCCTCGGTGAACACCAATTCGAGCAGCTCCCGCATGCTCAGTTCGTCGTCGACGATCAGCAGGTTCACTCCGGCACCGCCTCTCTCCGTGGATTGATCGCTTCCGTCTTGAACAGGATGCGCACCGATGTTCCCTGACCGGGCGCGCTCTCCACCTCAATCCGGCCCCGGTGATCGGAGACGATCCGGTACACGATCGCCATGCCGAGGCCCATGCCGCTGGGAAAGCGGCTCTGGAACGGCTCGAAGAGCTGCTGCAGCTCGGCCGGCCCCATGCCGCGGCCTGTGTCGCGGAACTCTATTATAAGCCCTCCCTCCTGGGGACGGCAATCGATCCGCAGCGTGCCCCCGGCGGGCATCGCCTTGATGGCATTGGTGCACAAGTTCCAGAAGACCTGCTTGATCTGGTCGGGATCGCCATGGAAATCCAGGCCGGACGGGCAGCCGATGTACTCGATGCGATGCCCGTCGCGCACCTCCGGGCTGTTCTTGAACAGGAAAATCGTCTCCTGCAGCAGCGCGCCGATGTCGAACACTTTCGGTGAAAAGCGGCGCGGGCTGGCGTACTGCAGAAAGTCGGCGATGATTCGGTCGAGGCGATGGGATTCGCGCAGGACGATGTCCATGAGGTGCCCCTGCGAGGATGACAGCGTCAACTGGTTCTTGAGCACCTGGATCGAACCCATCATCGAAGCGAGCGGATTGCGGATCTCGTGGGCGATGGCGGCGGAGAGATTGCCGATCGCCGCCATTTTCCGCTGCACCTCCAGCTCATTCTCCATCCGTTTGATGTCGGTCAGATCCTGGAAGATGAACACATATCCTTCCACGTTGCCGCTGACCATGAGCGGCGAGATGGACAATCCCACGTACATGGTGCCGGGCCCGACATGCAGCCATTTTTCGCTGCGGACCGGCCGGAGGTCCTCTCCGGAGTGATGGATTTCAGCCTGGACATCCGGGGAGAGATCGAACATCGTGAGGGCATTCCGGCCGTAGACATCCTCGATGGCGCGGCCGAGCAGGGTCAGCCCCATCTGGTTGATCTTGACGACCAGAAACTCGCGGTCGGTGGTGAGCAGTCCGCTGCGGAGGCTGGCCAGGATGGACTCGTTGTACTCTTTGAGATCCTGCAGCCGCCCCGTCTGCTGCTCCACTTTCAGCCGGGTCACGCGCAATCGCTCGGCGAGGAGGCCGATGAGAAAACCAACCAGGGCGAAGCCCATCAGGTTGACTTCGGTGGCCAGGATGAACGCCTTGACGGTTTCCCATAACTCGTCCACCGGATTGAAGACGAAGAAGTAAATGAACTTGATGCCCAGGAAGCTGAGGCAGCTGAGGACGGTGATCACACTGACCCCGGCGAATCGCAGGAACAGGCTGGAATACAGGATGATGAAGAGATAGAGCAGCGAGAACGGCGTTTCGACCACACCGGTGATGAACACGATGAAATTCACCAGAGCGAAGTCGAACAGCAGGTGGACGTAGACCGCCGCCGGCCGCAACCGCTCCGGCAGCTTGTTGAAGAACACGAGCAGGATGTTGATGACGAACGCCGAGAGCATCACGCCGTAAAACGCCGTGGCCAGCCGGTGCTGGGGATAGAAGAACGCCGTGACGTAGATGGTCGTCAGAATGATGGTGATCAGGATCGTCCGGATCACGATCACCAGGTTGAGCTTGTGTTTGAAATCGTCCATGAGAAAAGAAACCCTGGAAACAGTCATTGTTTCCAGGGTTTACGGTTTCAGACGGTGTTTAGTGCGCGCCGGCCAACCGGGAGATGAGGGTGAACATCGGCAGGTACATGGACACCACGATGGTGCCGATGGTCACGCCCAGGAACACCAGCAGCAGCGGCTCCAGCAGGCTCATCAGGTTGGCGACGGAACGGTCCACCTCGTCCTCGTAGAACGAGGCGACACGTTCCAGCATGGAGTCCAGTTCGCCGGTCTGTTCGCCGACGTTGACCATCTGGATCACCATGGTGGGGAACATGCCCGTATCCTCAAGCGGGCCGGTCAGGTTCTTGCCGGCCTCGATCTCGGTCTGGACCTTCTTGATCGCCTGTTCAAAGATCACGTTGCCGGCGGCGCGCGAGGTGATGTCCAGCGCTTCCAGGATGGGAATACCGCTGGTGATCAGGGTGCTCAGGGTTTGGGTGAAACGGGAAATGGCGATCTTCTGGAGCAGGACGCCGACGATGGGGATCTTCAGCAGCAGGCGGTCGATCACCTCGCGTCCGGGCGGGGTGTCGTACCACTTCTTGATCACATAAGCGATAACCCCGATGACAATGATGATCAGGAACGCGAAACGGGCGATGAAGTGAGACGCGCCGATGACGACTTTGGTCAGCAGGGGCAGTTCGGCGCCCAATCCCTCGAACAGTGATGCGAACGTGGGAATGACCAGCCAGAGGAGCAGGAAGACGGCGACGATGGCCACGCTGATGACCACGGCCGGGTAAATCAAGGCCGATTTGATCGCCGCCTTCAACTTGACGATCTTCTCCATATAGGCGGAAAGGCGTTTGAGGATCGTGTCCAGGATACCGCCGGTCTCGCCGGCCTGGACCATATTCACGTAGAGGGCGTCGAACACTTTCGGGTGCTTGGCCATGGCATCGGAGAGCGACTGGCCGGCTTCCACGTCACGCTGAACCTGCAGCAGCACCTGTTGAAAGGTGGCCTTCTCCTGCTGCATGCCCAGGATCCGGATGCACTGCACCAGGGGCAGGCCGGAGTCGATCATGACGGCGAACTGGCGGGTGAAGAAGGCGATGTCCTTGTCGGAAACACGTTTCTTGATCGTGGGCAGCGCGATCTCCTTGCCCTTTTCCTTGACGCTGAGTGGATTGATCTGCTCGTTGCGCAAGAGGGTCATGAGCGCCTGTTTGCTCGGAGAAAAACGTTCTCCGGAGACAATGGCATTGGTGACCAGATGCTTGCCGCGAAAGACGTATGTGGGCATATCCGTCTCCCTCAGTGGTTTTTCAGCTGCGCCCCGTCGGGGGCTGCGGCCGCGGTCGGGCCATCTGACCCGTGCCGGCCGAAGCGACGACGCCGACACCCCGCTTGATCAGATCTTCCAGCTCAACGGGGTTCGGCGATTTCGACATGGCTGTTTCCAGCGATATCTGCTTGTTCAGATACAAGGTGGCCAGCGCTTGGTTGAAGGTCTGCATGCCGTGCTTTTCCTGGCCGGCCTGCATGGAGCCGTAAATCTGGTGCACCTTGTCCTCGCGGATCAGGTTGCGGATGGCCGAATTGGGAATCATGACCTCGAGCGCCACCGTGCGGCCGACGCCGCCCAATTTTGGCAGCAATGTCTGGCAGCACACGCCTTCCAGCACCATCGAAAGCTGGGTGCGGATCTGCTGCTGCTGGTGGGCGGGAAAAACGTCGATGATGCGGTTGATGGTGCTGACGGCGGTGTTGGTATGCAGCGTGGCCAATGTCAAGTGGCCGGTCTCAGCCACGCGCAGGGCGGACTCGATGGTTTCCAAATCGCGCATTTCACCGATGAGCACGACGTCGGGATCCTGCCGCAACAGCACGCGCAGCGCGTTGGTGAACGAGTGCGTGTCGCTCTGGATCTCGCGCTGGTTGACGATGCAGTTGCGGTGAGGATGCAGGAACTCGATGGGGTCTTCGAGGGTGACGATGTGGTCGTGGCGTTCCCGGTTGATCTTGTCAATCATCGTGGCCAATGTCGTGGATTTGCCGCTGCCGGTCGGACCCGTCACCAGGATCAGGCCGCGGGGTTTCTCGCACAGGGAGGCCAGGATGGGGGGCAGGCCGAGGGCTTCGAAACTCTTGATTTCAAACGGTATCAGGCGGAAGACCGCCGCGATGGCGCCGCGCTGGTAGAAGATGTTGCCGCGGAACCGGGACACATCCTTGACGCCGAACGAGAAGTCCAGCTCCAGATTCTCCTCCAGGCGGTGCTTTTGGGCATCCGTCAGGACGCTGTAGGCCAACCGCTTGGTTTCCGCGGCGTTCATGGACGGGAGATCGAGCGGCCGCAGCCGCCCGTCGATGCGAACCTGCGGCGGCGAACCGGTGGTGAGGTGCAGGTCCGAGCCGCCCAGTTCCTTCAACTTGCGCAGTAACTCGGGTAACGAGATCATGCCAGGACTCCGTTTTCAGATTCAAGGATATGCAATCGAATTATAACATTTTTCAACAATCAAACAACTTTTGTTCAATATGGTGTTGAAAATGCACGGACTATCTCAATCCTTGACGGTCTCGCGGACCACCTCGTCGATGGTCGTGATCCCTTCCTTGATCTTCAGCAGACCGCTGCGCCGCAAAGTGAGCATGCCCAATTCGATGGACTTGCGCTTCAGTTCCCGGGCCGAAGCGCCGATCAGGATCAACTCAGAAACCTCCTCGTTGATGGCCATGCATTCGAACAGGCCGATGCGGCCCTTGTAACCAGTGTTGTTGCAGTGTTCGCACCCCTGGCCATGCATAACCGTGACGCTGGACGCCTCCTCGGGACTGAAGCCCAGGTCCACCAGGGATTTTTTGGGAACCTTCACCTCGGTCTTGCAGTTGTTGCAGATTTTGCGGATCAGCCGCTGCGCAGCGACCAGCAACAGGCTGTTGGACACGAGGAACGGTTCAATGCCCATGTTCAGCAGGCGGTTGATCGTCGAGGGCGCATCGTTGGTGTGGAGCGTGCTCAGGACCAGGTGGCCGGTCAGGGCGGCTTTGATGGCGATCTCCGCCGTCTCGAAGTCGCGGACCTCGCCGACGAGGATGATGTTGGGATCCTGTCGCAGAAACGAACGCAGCGCCGCGGCGAACGTCAAGCCTATCTGCTCGTGAATCTGGACCTGGTTGATGCCGCCGAGGTTGAATTCCACCGGGTCCTCGGCGGTGATGATGTTCACATCCGTGGTATTGAGCCGGCTGATGGCCGAATAGAGCGTGTTGGTCTTGCCGCTGCCGGTGGGACCGGTGACCAGCACCATGCCGTACGGTTTGGTGATGGCGTCCTCGAAAAACTTTAGGGAGGGCGGCTCCATGCCCAGCTTGGTCATGTCCAGCATCAGCTTGCTGCGGTCCAGAAGGCGCATGACGATCTTTTCGCCGTGAATGGTGGGCAGGCAGGAGACGCGGAAGTCGATTTCGATCTTCTTGCCTTCCAGCGTGGTCTTGACCTTGATGCGGCCGTCCTGGGGCAGGCGCTTCTCGGCGATGTCCAGCTTGGCCATGATCTTGACGCGGGAGGTGAGCGCGTCCTTGAGTTTCATGGGCGGCGCCATGATGTTGTACAGCACGCCGTCCATCCGGAACCGGATCCGGAAATCTCTCTCGTACGGTTCGATGTGGATGTCGGAAGCCGCGCGCTTGATGGCGTCGGCGATGAACAGGTTCACCAGCTTGATGATGGGCGCTTCCTCGCTGGAGCGCTGCAGCTCGTCCACATCCATCTGTTCCTGTTCTTCCTCGACCTCAAGGTCGAACTCGTCCTTCTTCTCCTCGATGGTGAGCTGGTCGTACACCTTCTTCAGCTCGATGGCGTGCGGCGTGCCATAATATTTCTCGATCGCCCGGGTGATGGCGCCCTCCGAGGCGATCACCGGCTCGATATTGAAGCCCGTCATGAACTTGATGTCGTCCATGGCGAACACGTTGGAGGGGTCGGTGGTGGCGATGGTCAGGGTGGAACCGACGCGGCTCAGCGGGATCACCTGGTATTTCTGGGCGGTCTCCAGGGGAATCAGCTTGACCACGTCGGGATCGATCTCAAAATAATCCAGGTTGATCGACGGGACGCCGTACTGGTGGCTCAGCACGTTGGTGATGTCGTCTTCCGTCACGAAGTCCAGCTCCACCAGGATGGAGCCGATGCGGCCGCCGTATTTTTTCTGGTGCTCGAGCGCCTGGTTCAACTGTTCAGGTGAAATGAGTTTTTCCTTGAGCAGGAGATCGCCAATTTTGGTGGTCATGCGAATGAGTCCATATGTTTGGTATTACGAAGATCGTAGAAGAGTTTGTAGAAATTGTCAAGAACCGTTCCGCGCAAGATCAAGGCGAGATTCCAGTTAGCCGAATCCTCACTTGCCGATGCAGAAGGTGCTGAAGATCCGGCCGAGAAGATCCTCCACCGCCGTGGCGCCGGTCAGGGTGTCCAGGGACGCCAGCGCGCGCCGCAGATGGTAGAGCAGGAACTCCTCGCTCTCGCCGGCGGCCAGAGATACGGCCGCGGATTCCAGCGCCTGAAGGCATTCGCTGACGCAGGTCTGCTGGCGCAACCCGACGATGACCGCGTCGTCCGGGGGGAGGGCGTCGTCGGGAGCCGCCAGGATCCGGATCTGCCGCCGCAGCTCGTCAAGTCCGGCGCCGGTCCGGGCGGAAATGAGCACCACCGGTGTCGCGGGGCGCGCCGCCTGAATGCGCGACGGATTCGCTTGGATCGGCAGATCGGATTTGTTCAGCGCCAGCAGCACCCCGTGCGATCGGACTGCGGCGAGGCGTTCGTCGTCTGCGGATTCCCAATCGCGACTGGCGTCGATCACGAACACGATGACGTCCGCATCGGCGACTGCCGCAGCGCTTTTTTCGATACCCAGTCGTTCGATCCGGTCGTCCGATGCGCGCAGGCCCGCCGTGTCGATGACGGTGACGGGGAGTCCCTCGATCTGGATGGGTTCCCGCAGGACATCCCGCGTGGTGCCGGGCAGCTCGGTGACGATGGCGCGCTCTTCTCCCAGCAGCCGGTTGAACAGGCTGGATTTGCCGACGTTGGCGCCGCCGGTGATGGCCAGACTGAAGCCGTCCTGGAGGAGCCGGCCGTAGCGGAATCCGGCGGTAATCGCCGCAAGCTGGTTCGAGACGGCGCTGAGTCGTCCGGCCAGACCGTGCGTCGGGTGTTCTCCCGGCATGTCCTCGCCAAATTCCAATTCCGTCTCCAGGGCGCAGATGATGGCGATCAGCTCGTCCTTGACCGGCTGGAGGGATCGGGAGACGCTGCCCGCCAGCTGCCGTTCCGCTACGCGCGCCTGATGCAGGGTGCGGGCCGCCACGACGTCGCGGACCGCCTCGGCCTGGGTCAGATCCAGTTTGCCGGCCAGGAAGGCACGCAGGGTGAATTCGCCGGGTTCCGCCAGCCGGGCGCCCGAGTGGAGCAGGAGGCGGAGGAGCTCCCGCACGATCACCGGAGAGCCGTGGACGGAAATCTCAGCCATGTCTTGGCCGGTGTACGAACGGGGTGCGCGGTAGGCGGTGACCACGGCCTGGTCAATGATCGAACCGTCGGACGGGTCGATGAGTCGGCCGAGGACGGCCCGGTTGGGAACGAGACGCCTTCGTCCATCCGGACGGAAGAGCTTGCGAATCAGGGGGCCGGCCGCCGGGCCGCTGACACGGACGACAGCTAGGGCGCCTCGCCCGGGTGGCGTGGCCGCCGCAGCGATGGTGTCATCGTGCCGAAGCGGGTGCATGAGACCCGATCACCGGGTGATGGCTTTTTTTGCCTTCACCTTTTTCCCTTTGACCGGCTCGCCGGACGGGAGGAATTGCTCCACGGCTTTCTGCATTAGCCAGGCGAACACGTTGCTGAACAGGAAATAGACCACGAGGCCGCTGGACATGTTGAGGAAGAAGAAGGTCATCATGGCCGGCATCATGTAAGTCATCATGGCCTGCTGCACTTTGCTGTCCGGCGCGGGGGAGGTGGCCGATGTCTGCTTGATCTGGATGATCATGGTCAGGCCCATGACGACGGGCGTGATCCAGTAAGGATCGGGCGCGGACAGGTCCTTGAGCCAGAACACGAACGGTTGCCGCCAGAACTCGATGGATTTGTCGATCAGATTGTAGAAGGCGATGAGGAAGGGGATCTGGACCACCATGGGCAGGCAGCCGCTCATGGGATTGACACCGTGCTCCTTGTAGAGCTGCATCATCTCCATGTTCATCTTCTGGCGGTCCTCGGCCGACTTGGAGCCCTTGTACTTGGCTTGGATAGCCTTCATCTGCGGCTGGATCCTCTGCATCTGCTTCATGCTCTTCATCTGGAAGAAGCGGATGGGAAACAGGGCCAGGGTGATGAAGAAGGTGAGGATCACGATGCACCAGCCCCAGTTGCTCACGTACTGGTTGAGCCAGCGCAGGGCATAGTAGAGCGGCTTGACGATGATGCCGAACCAGCCGAAATCGATGGCCTGGGCCAGGTCGCTCGAGATGCCCGACATGATGTCATATGACTTGGGGCCGAAGTAGACGGGGATCGTGGCTGCGTTGGATCCGGCGGGAAAGAAGACGGAGACGACGTGGGCTGTCTTGGCCGCACCGCCCTTTGCGGTATGGGACCACACCCGGTTGGTCGCCCGGATCTCGGGGAAGGCGCCCATGGCCAGGGCGGCGAAGAACTTGGTCTGCACACCGGCCCACTTAAGGCTGCCCCGGATCATCTGCTGGCCGTCCTTTTCGTCGCTAACCTTCTGCCCGTCCAGAGTCGACGTGCTGCCGCCGTCGAAGTAAATGATCTGCGGCGGTGTCTGGTACTGTTCGGCGGGCACCAGGTCGTGTTCGGTGAGACCAGGACCGATCTGCACAAGAGGCGCGAGCGCCTGGCCGCGGTAGACCACCCGGCACTGCACGCCGATGACGTATGGTGAATCCGAGGGGAAGCTGACGCGTTTTTCCACCTCCAGGTTGGTCCGGCGGTAAGTGAAGCGAACTTGGTGTATGCTGCGCCCCTCTTCCGTGACGGTCTCCTCATCGACCTGGTAGACCAGGCGGGCGAGCTCCGTCTCCAGATCCGGCTGGGACGGCAGGTACAGCGAGAGGAAGGAGCCGAAATCGGACGGCAGGACGGAGGGGATGAGCTCCACACCGCCTTCGCCGTCCTCGTGATACTTCTTCAGGACCAAACTGCGGAGCACCGCGCCGCGGTTGTCCAGTCGGGCAGTGAAGTGGTCGGAGTCGATGGTGACCGTGCGCGGGTCCACCCGAGTTTCGGGAATTGCCGGTGCCGTCGCGGCGGCGTCTATCGCGGGCGCCTCGGGCTGGGGGGCGGACGCTGCGGCAGGAGGCGGTGTGTCCGGCTTTGCCGGTCCCGGCTGGCCTTTCTGGACCTGCGGCACCGCCGGAGACGGAAGCGGCGTCTTCACAAAGATCATCTGATAGGCGACCAGAACAACGACAGACAGGATGATGGCCAGAATCAGACGTTTTTCCATCGGGACTCCATGGAGCGGAATTCGCCCGGATCCACGGGATCAAATCCGCCGGGGTGGAATGGGTGGCACTTGGCCAGCCGGCGCACGCCCAGCCAGCTGCCGCGCAGGGCGCCGTGCGTCTGGACGGCCTGCCGGAAGTATTCGGAGCAGGTGGGATGGAACCGGCAGGCGGGCGGCAACAGCGGGGAGACGACCCGTTGGTAGGCGGTCAGCACGGCGACGAGTGCGGTTCGGATCACTTGGGCACATCCTGCAGGGGGAGCCGCTCCAGTTTCAACCGGTACTCCCGCTCCAGCGCGGCGTAGGTGGCCGTCGCCGAAGCCTTGCGCGCGTTGAGCACCAGGTCGAAGTGGGGTACACCTAACGGTTTGTTCTTCCGGAATATCTCCCGGTATAGCCGCTTCACCCGGTTGCGCACTACCGCCCCTCCGATCTTGCGGGACACTGTGGTGCCCAGGCGGTGATACGCAAACGGATTGATCGTGTAATACAACACGAACAGGGCCGAATCGAGTTTGACACCCTGTTCGTATATCGCCGAGAACTCTGTTTGCTTGCGGATCCGATGATAGCGGGTGAACGTATGATCCGGATCGAAAAACACGATCAGTTGCACACCAGACGTTGGCGGCCCTTCGATCGGCGTCGGGCCAGCACCTTCCGTCCGCCCTTGGTGGCCATCCGGGACCTGAAACCGTGGGTTTTGGCGCGGCGTCTATTGTTGGGTTGGAATGTCCGTTTCATCGATGTATGGCTCCTCTGCTCGCATTAAAATTTCAGTATTTGATCTTTACTCTCTGCAGATCAGCAGGTTGTCCGCATGCGTAGCCGCGCGAATGGCGGTTTTCGAGTGCCGGCCGGCAGCGCAACGGGCTCATTTATATACAAATGACACCGTCCTGTCAAGTCCGGAATGCAGGCCGCCGCGGACGAATGACCTTGGGAGACACGGGCGCGCCGGTTTATAATGACACCGCATGGCTAGAATCCTGATCCTGAATCCTCCGTTCATGGACGATTTTGTCCGCTCGGCCCGCTGGGCGGCGCGTTCCCGCGGCCGCGTCCAGCGCCATCCCGATTACCTGCTCATCGCCACGGCCGTGCTGGAAGCGGCGGGGCATGACCTGAAATTCATCGACGGAGCTGCCCTCAATCTGAAACCGGCGGATATACAGAAAGCGGCGGACGCCTTCCGACCGGATATGGCCGTGCTGCACACCACGACGCCATCCATATACAGCGACATCAACCTGGCCCGGTCGCTCAAGGAAAGAAACGGGGCGTTCACGGTGCTGGTTGGCAACCATGTCTCGGCCGAGCCGGACGACAGTTTTCGGATCGCGGCCGGGGCGGTGGACCGAATCGTGCGGGGCGAATACGATTTCGTCCTGCGCGAACTGGCCGGTCGGCCGGATGACAGGAGCCTAGCCGGTATTTCTTTCACCGGCGACGGCGGGGTGGTGCACAACCCGCTGCCGCCGCCGCTGGACGTGGACGAATTGCCGTTCCCGGCGTGGCGCCATGTGCGACCGGAGTGGTACCGTGACGCCGGCAAGCTGTCTCCCTTTCTCACCCTCCTGTCAGGGCGGGGCTGCTTCGCGCGATGCACCTTCTGTCAAGACCCCCAGCTCATGGTGGGGCACCGCCTGCGCATGCGCCGGCCGGAGCTGGTGGTGGACGAAATCGCGCACGATCTGGCGCTGTTTCCCGGACTGCGTGAGATCATGTTCGAAACCGACACCTTCGTGGCCTCGCGCCCCCACGTCGCGGGCGTGTGCGAGGAGATCCTGCGCCGCGGCATCCGGATCGCCTGGAGCTGCAATGCCCGGGTGGACATGGACCTGGAGCTGCTCCCGCTGATGCGGCGCGCCGGCTGCCGGATGCTCATGACGGGATTCGAATTCGGCACCCAGACCGCCTTGGACGCCGTCTGCAAGGGCGTGACGCTGGAGCAGAGCGAGGCGTTTGCGCGCCGGGCGCACGAGTTGGGTTTCATCGTCCACGGCTGTTTCATGGTGGGCGCACCCGGCGAAACCCGGGAGTCGGCCCTCCAGACCATTGCGTTCGCCAAACGACTGCCGCTGGACACGATCCAGATTTCGGGGATCTGCGTCTATCCGGGCACCGAGATGTACCGTTGGGCTGTCGAGAACGGCTTTCTGGTGCCAAAGGATTGGACGGAGTGGATCAGCGCCGACGGCGAACAAGTCACCCTGCTGAGTTATCCGCAACTCGCGAAGTCGGAGATCGACGAGTTGATCGACCGCGGCCTGCGCGAGTTCTACCTACGGCCGGGCCAACTCCTCCGGATGCTCACGGCGGTGCGTTCCTGGGGGGACGTCCGGCGCAAGGCGTATGGAGCGTGGAGCTACCTGCGCTACAACCTGGAGCGCCTGCGGGGGAGACGCCGGACATGAACGTATCGGTGGTGGTGCCGTGTTTCAACAGCGCCCGCTATATCGAACGAACGCTCGATGCGCTCCAGCGGCTGGATCCGGGCGGGCACGAACTGGAGCTCGTGCTGGTGGACGACGGGTCCACCGACGATACGGCGGAGCGCATCAGCCGGCGAGGCGTCACGCTGCTCCGGCAGCCGAACAGCGGCCCCGCCGCCGCCCGAAACACCGGCTGGCGCCAGGCTGGCGGTGAAGTGATCTGTTTCACCGATGCCGACTGCATCCCGCCGCCCGGATGGGCCGCCGGCTTGGTCGCCGGCCTGGATGCAGCGGACGTGGGAGCGGTGGCCGGCAGTTACTCGGCGGCCAACGGCGAGCGCCCGTTGGCCCGGCTCATCCAGGCCGAGATCGCCTACCGCCACCGGCGGATGCCAGCGTTCGTGAGGGCCGGCGGCACTTACAATCTGGCGGTGCGGCGCACCGTGCTGGAACAGGTGGGCGGGTTCGACGAGTCATTCCCAACCGCCAGCGCCGAGGACAACGACTTGTCGTACCGCATCCGCCACGCCGGTCACCGGATCGCTTTCCGTCCCGGTGTCCGGGTGGCCCATCACCACCCGGAGCGGATCGGGGGGTATCTCCGCACGCAGTACATCCACGGCTTCTGGCGGAGCCGGTTGTACCGCAAGCATCCGGCCTTCGTGTCCGGCGATGACTATACCCGGACACGGGACATGCTGGACGTCGCGCTGGCTTTGGTGATTCCCGGAGCCGCCCTGTCGGCGGCGGTCGGCGTGCCATGGGCCGGGTGGGCGGCGGGTGGCGCCGCCGGGGTCCTCCTGCTGCTCGAAGGGTGGGCCGCGACGGGCGTTGCCCGCGAGGCGCGGGAATTCGGATTGTGGCCGCTTGGCCTGGTCGTGTTCACGCTCCGGGCGTTCGCGCGCATGGCGGGGTGGGTGCTCGGCTTCCTGACGCCAGGGCTCCGAGGCGGACAGGGGAGCCGCGGGAGGATGCGGCGATGAACCGGCCGTTCGATCCCCGGGATGTGCTCTTTCTGATCCCCGCGTACAACGAGGAGGGCAATCTCGGCACCGTCCTGGCCGAACTCCACCGCGAGTTTCCTACGGCGACCCTGCTGGTGATCGACGACGGATCCATCGACCGGACCGCTGCGGTGGCGCGCGCCCACGGGGCGATCATCGTCACGTTGCCGTTCAACATGGGAATCGGCGCCGCCATCCAGACCGGAATCGCGTATGCGCTGGCCGAAGGGTTCCACTGGGTGCTCCGACTGGACGGCGACGGCCAGCATGATCCGGGCGACATCCACCGCTTCTTCGATCATCTCCGCCGTCAACCGGCGGACCTGTTGATCGGTTCCCGCTTTCTCTCCCGCGCGGGTTTTCAATCCTCCCGGCTGCGGCGGCTGGCCATCGGGTTCCTCTGCCGCCTGATCCGAATGCTGACGGGATTCCGGGTGACCGACGCCACGTCAGGGTTCCACCTGTACAGCCGCCGGGCCATGCAGCGGCTCTGCCGCTTCTACCCCGACGACTATCCGGAGCCTGAAGTCATCATCATGCTGTACAAATGGAAGATGTGCGTCGACGAGGTGCCCGTGACCATGCGCGAGCGATCCGCTGGCATGTCGTCGATCACGTTTCTGCGTTCCGGGTATTACATGATCAAGGTGACGTTGGCCATCCTGATCGATATGATCCGCTACTGAGCCGGAGGTGCCGCATGACGTTCGTCCAGATCTTCACCACGGTGATCAACGGTCTGCTCCTGTTGGCCATCATCCACTTCCTCAGGCGGGAGAAGCTGAAGGAGAAATACTCCCTCCTGTGGCTGGCCGCCATCGTCTGCATTCAGGTGCTCATCCTGTCAGAAGGCTGGCTGAACCGGCTGGCTCAGCTGGTTGGTATCTACTATCCGCCGTCGCTTGTGTTCTATCTGGCCATCCTGTTCCTGTTCGCGATCATGCTGCACCAGGGTCTGGCGATGTCCAAGCTGACCCGTCAGAACCAGGTGCTGGCCCAGCGACTGGCCTTGCTGGAAGCCCGACTGGAATACCGGTCGCCGTTGGGAGGCGAGGAGCCGCCGGCCGGGGACTGATCACTTCCCGCCGTTTTCAATCCGTTCGAAGGTTTTGGCCTGGCGGTTTTTGCGAACCCGGTCCACGTCGTAGACCTCGTTGTGGAAGACGATGTGGACGCCGGGAGGCAGGAATTTCGTGGCGAAAAGCGCCTCGGTGAGATTCTGGATGCCGTCGCTGTTCTGCACCACCAGCGGCAGCATGGCACCGGTCAGGACGATGGGGACCTTGATCTGCGGCAGGTGGGACTTGATGTAGCGGCCGGTGTCCACCATGGTGTCGGTCCCATGGGTGATGACGATGGGCCGACCGTCTTCCTGGAGGCGCTGGATGGTCTGGGCGATGACCTGGCGGTGCTCGTCGGTCATCTGGAGGCTGTCGATGTTCATGAGCCGCAGCGAATGCAGCCGGACGTAAGGAAGCCGCAGCGGGGGAAATTCACGGTCGATCCAGCTCTCGATGTTATCGATGCCGCCTTGCACCTCGTCGTAGATCTTCTCGATGGTCCCACCCGTGAAGACGATATTGATGTGGTGCATTTGGCTCATGCATGACTCCGTGGGTTTGTGATCCGGCGGGCTGGCAGGAAAAATGTGCCGCCGCGGGCGGCCATCGCCTCCAGCAGGGCCAGCGGCTGCGCAGCCGCCAGCAGTGAGAAGTATAACACTTTTCGGATCAACACCAAGCGGTTGTCGCCGCGAACGGCCATGGCGACGGGATCCAGGGCGGGGGCCAGCGATGTGGCGATGGCCGCCGCGTTGTCGCGCAGCGAGAAGAAACGGGGCGGATCCGGCTCGAAACCGGTCCGGCGGAGCAGGTCGGCCAAGGCGCGCGGCTGGAAGCCCACCACGTGGCGGGGGATGTCCAGGCCGCTCCAGCGACGGCCGAACCATCGGCACTGCCAGCTGTCCAGATTGGGCACCTGCAGCAGCAGGGTGCCTCCGGGCGCCAGCCACCGGCCGACGCGGCTCAGAGCTTTGCCGGGCCGCGGCAGGTGTTCCAGCACATGGAACAATGTGATGAGGTCGTAGCTCTGCTCGGGCAGATCGGCAGTGTCGATGTCGCCGACGTGCACCTGCAGCCCGTAGGCGGTCTGGGCCGCCCGGGCGGCATCGGGCGAGGCATCGAGTCCTTCGCCCGCGACGCCGGTCACCCGACGCAGCACGTGGAGAAAGGTGCCGCTGCCGCAGCCCACATCGAGGACTTTCGGCGCGGACCCCGTCAGGTGCCGTCGGGCCACATGAACGTGATGGCGCAACACCGTCTCCCGGTAGGCCGTCTCCAGCTTGCGCGACAGGCTCCGGGGCCGGTCTTGGACGATCCACCAGTAGGGGCGCGGATAGGCATTCGCAAGCGCCCCGGGTTCCGGCATGGGGTGCAGGAACGCGCTTCGACAGGTCTGACATCGGTGCAGGGTATGGACGACGGGCGTCGTGTGAAACAGAAAATCGGAGTTCTCCAGCCAGCGGCGGGAGTCCGCGGCCCCGCAGATCGGGCATGCGGGCGGCGGTGTGTTCACGGCCGGAACCGCTTGTGGAAGAGGAACAGCAGGTTGCGGAAGCCGTCCCGCCACGGCTGAAGTTTGATCTCGCCCATCCGGTTCGAGAAGTTGATGGGGATCTCCCGAAATCCGACTTCCCGGTTGCGAATGGCCTCGATCTTGATCTCTTCCGAAAACGCCATCAGGTCGCTGCGGAGCCGGAACTGCTTCAGGATTTCCCGGTAGAAGATCCACATGCCCGACTGCGAATCGCGCACCCAGCGGAAGTAGAGAATCGACAGGCACAGGCTGAGCACGATGTTGCCGAATTTGTGCTTGAAGGACATGGCCGCGGGATTCTGCACCGGGAACCGGGAGGCCGAGACGAAGCGGACGCCGGAGTGAAGCAGGGCCTCGATGAGATACGAGATGGCGTCCACGGGGTAGGAGTGGTCGCCATCCAGGGTGATGATGATGTCCCCTTGGGCGTTGGCCAAGCCGGTCTTGTAGGCCCGCCCATAGCCGCGGATGCTCTCCTGGATGACCGTGGCGCCATAGGAGGTGGCGATCTCGGCGGTCCGGTCGGTGGACCCGTTGTCGACGACGAGGACCTCGTCCACGAAGTTGGGAATCTGTTTCAGGACGAGCGGAATCCCTTCCTCTTCATTGAGGCAGGGGATGACCACCGTGATCCGGTTGCCCTTGTACATCTGCGCTCCCTGTCAAGCTGTTCAATCTAGCAGATGGGGTGCTGAATTGCAATCCGTTTTGCCGGCGGTGAGGACGGTAAATCCCGTCCCTGCCGTGATCTGCATGTGAGCCTGGAAACCCCGGCGGGATAAAAAGCAGTTGACAGGACCCGGGGGCGTCTTTATAATCCAGCCCTTCGTTCGGTTCTTTATGATTGCCGGGATCGCTTCGAAACGGTGGCCGAGGTAGCTCAGCCGGTAGAGCAGGGGACTGAAAATCCCTGTGTCGGCGGTTCAATTCCGTCCCTCGGCACCATCCTTTACAGGGCATGCCTGAAGCCAGGCTGCCCTTTTTTATTTTTCGGATGCCGTCGCCGGATACTGTCGGGGCGTGGCCTTGACGCGATTGACATCGGTGGGGGGATCGCTGACAATGTTCCCAACGTGCACCGCACCATTCGAATCGGTCTCAGGAGGTCGTTGTGAAGTGCCCCCAATGTCATGCAAACATCGCCGAATTGGCTCGGCACTGCATGCAGTGCGGCCACCGGTTTTCGGACGATGAACTGGAGCGGGCGCGGGCTTTTCAGGAAATGCGGCAACAGCTGCAGGTCGTCCGGAAGCAGGTTCGCGGGTTGTGGGAGAATCTGGACCAGCTCGATGGTCGTGTCACGGCTATGAGTGAACACCTGGTGGCCGCGCCGGTCAAACCTCAGCCCGAATCCCAGGCAACGGGGACGCTCACTGCGGTTAGTTCCGCGGCGGCGGATCAGCAGCCGAAACCAGAGCCGGCTCCGGCGCCGACCGCACCTCCCCAACAGGCGACGCGTCCAGCCGTCCGGGCGCCGGAGATGGAGGTGCGCCTGGGTCAGAAGTGGATCCTGGCCATCGGCGTGATCATCATCGTGCTGGCTGTGGGTTACTTCCTGAAGTACTCCTTTGACCGGGCCTGGATCGGTCCGGCCGGCCGGGTCGCGCTGGCGTTTCTGTGGGGGATCGGATTGCTCGGAGCGGGAGATCTCTTTCGCCGTCGGGGCTACCGGGTTTTCGGGCTCTGCCTGGCGGGCGGCGGCGTGGCGGTCCTCTATTTCGCGACGTTCGCCGGTTTCCAGATCTACCAGCTGTTCGGACAGTCCCTCGCCTTCGGCGTGATGGTCCTGATCACGGCGCTGGGCTGTACCCTGGCGGTGGTCTACGACAACAAGTGGCTGGCGGCTCTGGCGATGATCGGCGGTTTTCTGACCCCACTCATGCTCAGCACCGGCCAGGACAACCAGATCGCCCTGATGACCTACCTCACGGTCCTGAACCTGGGCCTGCTGGTCATCGCTTTCCGCAAGCAATGGGCTTTGCTGAACGCCCTGGGCTTCATTTTCACGTATATCATCTACTTCGCCTGGGGAGTCAACCACTACAATGCGTCGAAGTTCTGGCCGGCGATCATCTTCCTGAACATCTTCTACCTCATTTATACCCTGATGCCCTTCGCTTACCAGTGCTTCCGCGGCCGGATCGATCGACTGTGGGGCTTCCTGATCATCACGCCGAACTCCCTGCTGGCTTTCGGCGTGAGTTACGGGCTCATCGCCGACCGGTCGGACGGCATCTGGGCCAGCGTCGTATCGGTGGCGTACGCGTTCATCTTTCTGGCGCTGGCCGCCTTTCTGGAGCGGCGGGGCCAGCGGAGTGTGGGCGCGTTCGTCGTGTTGCTGGCCAAGGCGATGCTGTTTCTGTTCATCACCGTACCCATCATCTTCTCGGAACATTGGATCACCGTGTTCTGGGCGGCCCAGGCGGTCGCGCTGCTGTGGATGGGTCTGCGGCTGGGCCGCCCCAGCTTGCAGCTCGCCGGCGCCGGTGTGCTGACCCTGGCCGGCGGCAAACTGCTGCTCTGGGATTATCTCGACAATTTCGATCTGGATCTGGGCAGCCTCTGCTTTCCGGCCGGTTACATGAGCTGCGCCGTGGACCGCTGGCTGTCCGCCGCGGTGGTCATCGGATTGACGATTCTGTTTTACCGGCTGGTCAAGTACTACCTGCCGCGCCCGGAGCATCAGGCGCTGCGCAACACGCTGGCCGCCCTGGCCACTATCGGCTGGAACGGGCTGCTGTTCGGTGTGCTGAACCTGGAGGTCAACGCGTTTTTCTACGACTATCTGCCCACCGGGCGGTTTGCTGCCGTGTCGGTGCTCTGGAGCTTGTACTCGGTCATGCTCATGCTGCTGGGATTCCGGTGGAACCGGCCGTCGCTGCGTCGGCTGTCGCTGGCGCTGTTCAGCCTGACGATCCTCAAGGTGCTCATCTGGGACATGGCCGAAGTGAAAACCCCCTACCGCATCATCTCCTGCTTTGTCCTTGGGTTGCTGCTAGTCGGCGTGTCGTACCTCTACCACCGCTATAAAGATGTGCTCCTGGGGCCGCGGCCAGAGACGGACAAACCGGAGGGACAACCATGAGCCGGCATCAGTTGCTGGGCGTGTGGCTGGCGATCACCGCTGGCTTGGCATCGGCCCAGGTTGACAGCCCCACGATGGAGCAGTTCAAATACCAGGCGGAAATCCGGGGTTCAATCCGACGGCACACCATCTGCCGGATCCCGCTTCCGCTGGAGCTGTTGACCCGCAGCGAATCCAATTTGGCGGACATGCGGCTGTTCGATGACGACGGGCGTGAAATTCCGTTCGTCGTCCGGTTCAGCCGCCTGCAGCCCAAGACAACCGAAGCCCCCCTCACCATCACCAGCTACGAACAGGGCAGGGGCGGTGTTCAACTGACCGTCACGGTCCCTGAGGCGATGGGCGCAGTGAGCGGGATCGATTTCACGATTCCGGAACGGGACTTCCGGAAACAGGTCACGGTGATCGCGAGCGAGCCCACCGGCCCCGTCATCGGTCAGGACACAATTTATGACTTTTCCTCCCATGTGGACTTGCGGCGAACGCGGATAGATTTCCCCGCCACCGATGCGCGGACGCTGGTATTGCGGATCACGGATTCCGAAGCGGTGCCGGAGAACCGTGACACCGTTCAGGTCACCACCACGGGGCTGGAGATCATCTTCAGCCGAAGCTGGGCGAAGCAGCTTCGAATCGACGCCGTTCACGGAAGATCGGTGCAGGCGGAACCCGGCGGCCCTCGTATCGACCGTTGGCCGCTGCAACCTGTGCCGGTCATCCAGAAGGCCCGCCGACAGACGGTGATCGATGTTCCCGTGCGCCTTCCCGCCGGTCGGATTCTGTTCGACGTGGCCACGCCGGTTTTTTACCGAGCGGTGACCGTTGAGAGCAGCCCGGACGGCCGCGATGGGAACTGGCAATCCTTGGCCAGCGGCACCATCTGCGCATTCCCACTGGGCGGACGGCCGGAGCGACGAGTGCATCTGGATCTGCCGGGCACCGGCATCGCGCGGTACCGGATCACCATAGAAAATGGCGACAGCCCGCCACTGGAAATCCGTTCCCTGTCATTTGAAAGCCCGACCCGGGAGATATTCTTCGTGGCCGACGACGATCGGCAACCGTACCGGCTGATGGTGGGCGCCCGTTCGGTCCGAGCCCCTAACTACGACATCGATCGTTTCGGCGGCAGCGATGCCTGGGCCGATCAGGCCCGTACCCAGGTCACCATGGGATCGGTTTCCGGCAATCCGGACTACGATCCCCAGGCAGGTACTTCCCGCCGGGAACGGGTGGAACGGACGGTGCTCATCGCCGTGATTCTGGCGGTGGTGATCGGTTTGGGCTATTGGCTGTTCCTCCTGCTTAGGAAGGGTGGCGGGGACACTCCCTCCAGCGACAAACCCGACGCCTGAGGCCGGATTGATCCGCGCGGTCATCATCATCGCTTACCTGGCGGCGGTCGCTGTCGCCGGGCTCTGGCACGCCCGGGCATCCCGTAAGCCGGATGACTATTTCGTGGCGGGCCGGCGAGGTTCCTTCTGGCTGGTATTCGGCAGCCTGGGAGCGACGATTGTCGGCGCTTCGGCAACACTTGGAGTCTGCGGACTGGCGGTGACAAGCGGTTTCGGCGCGTCGGCGTGGCTGTGGGGCGGCGCGCTGGGCCTGATCGCCGCCGGTTGGGCCGGGCGCCGACTTCGGCACACCGAGAGAGTCTACACGGTGCCGGAGTATTTGGGTATCCAGTACGGTCCGCTGGTCCGGCGTTTGTCCGGACTGATCGTCGTGACAGGCTGGCTCGGCGTGATCGCCGCCCAACTGCTGGCCATCGGCTGGATTGTCGGACCTGTGGCGGATTGTCCCGCGCCACTGGCGATGGCGATCGCCGCCATTTTCCTGGGCGCCTATGTGACGGCCGGCGGACAGAAATCGGTGTTGCGGACGGACCTGCTTCAGTTGGGGGCGCTGATCAGCGGCATCACCATGCTGGGAATAGCGGTCTGGCGGGCGCCTGCAGTGGGAGAGCCAGCCGCGCTGTTGCAGGCACGCTGGACGGAGTTCATCGCCGACCTCCCCATCCGGGGTGGCGATTTTCTGTCAACGGCCCTGGTGACCTTTATCCTCTTCGCCACGGGACCTGACATTTTTTCCAGATTTCTCTGCGCGCGAACTGCGGTGACATTCCGTCGAGCGGCGATAGCCTGTGGCATTCTGCTGATTCCGTTGAGTATCTGGATCTCCGCCATTGGCATGATCGGTGCGGCGGTTTTGCCCCTGACCAGAGGGGATGCCTTGTTGCCGTACCTGGCCGCCACCGTACTGCCCGAATGGGGGCAAGGGCTGGTGCTTGCCGGCTTGCTGGCCGCCGTCATCTCGTCGGCTGATACCTGCCTGCTGACGGCATCCTCGATCCTGGTCATGGAGCTGAAACCGGAGCCGGCCCACCCGGATCGGGAAGGTTTCCGACGCCGAATGCGCGTGGCGATCCCTCTGGTACTGATCGTTTCGCTGGCCACCGCGCTCATCTATCCGTCGATTATCGGGGCGCTTCTGACGGGATACCAGATCTATGCTGCGGCTGTCAGTCCGCTGCTACTGCTGGCCGTGGCCGGTCAGGGGACGCGGATCGGCAACCGATTGGCTGCCGGGTTGAGTCTGGCTGGTGCCCTGGTGGGATTCGGAGCGGTCCTGACGGGATTCAGCTGGCTGTTGGCGGTTTGGTTCGGCTGTGTCGGATGCGGAGTGTTCGCAGCGTGGGTGCTGGACTGGCAAAAAAAAAGAGCCGTCCCGAAGGAACGGCTCCATGAAGATGACTAATCTTACTTGACGTAGATTTCGACAAAGTGCTTGGCGCCTTTGTCGCCGTTCTCGGCGCGGATGCGAACCTGGAACAGGCCCCGCAGGATGAATTCCGCGGTGTTCGACTTCACCGTCGCAACCATCTGATCATATTCGGGGGTGCCGCTGGGGATATCGGCCGCCTGGGACAGGAAATTGATATAGGCGGCATGACGGATGGCCTCATCGGTCGGCATGGCCGAACTCAGCCAGGTGAACCGCTCGTAGTAAACGATTTCCTTTTTTGTCTTGATGACGATCATCTCCTTACCGGTGCCGACGTAGGCGTTCAAATCGGGTTTCTGCAGGTTCAGCTTCAAGTTCAGCGATTTGGCGTACTCGGAATCCGTGAACGCGATCGTTGTCTTTCCGATCGCTGCCAGAGGGGCGATGGACAGGACCAGTACGAGCATCAGGGCGGTGGCGGTCAGTTTCTTCATCATGTCTCCTCGAATAGTCAAGTTCAATAAAAAAGACGTTTATTTTAGCTCAAAGTTTCCAGCTTCGGTACCAATTTTACTGGAAGGGATCTGATCAGAATACCCGGAGAATCAGTCCTGGATGATGATGTCGTGAGTGATGGGGCAGGCTTTGCGCAACATCGCCGCAACCCCGCAATACTTCTCCTGCGACAGGTTGACGGCCTTTTCCACCTTGTCGCGCGCGATATTCGGGCCATGCAGGATATACCGGATATGGATCCGGGAGAAAACCTTCGGGTGATCGGCGGTCAAGTCGCCGGACACCTCCACCGAAAAGCGGGTGAATTCAACCCGCATTTTGGCCAGTAGATTCACCACGTCCATGCCGGTGCAACCCGCCAATCCGGTTAACACAAGTCCCTTGGGCCTCGGCCCCGAGTCGCGCCCGCCATGCTCGGAGGACGCATCCAGGCGGACAGTGTGGCCATCCTGAGTGGCCACGAAGGCCAGGCCGGTGTCCCAGGTCGTTGTTACACGCACAGCCAGCCTCTCATACAGTATTCCGGTTGAAAACCCGCATCGAGATGTTTTCCCACAGCAGTTGAGCGAACGAGATCTCGACGTATGAACGGATCGACACATAGCAGCCGCCGCAGGTGTTGTGGGCGGAAAATTCCCGGGCCAATCGATCCTGGGTGTCGAAATTGATCCGCTGGAGTGAACAGGGGTTCAGGTTGCCTTCGGGTCGAACCACCATGAACCGGATGCCGGCGCTGCAGTTGGGAATGTTGCCTTCGCGCATGAATCGCATGATGCCGTCCAGGTTGTAATGGGAGTTCACCACTCGGCGGTAGACGCCCTGGCGCTGCTTGCAGCGCGCGAACAGTTGCTCCACGGCGCTGAGGTCTTCGGCCCTGCTAACGACGTACTCGGGGTTCTGGGTGCGGAGCGGCGTGTAGATGCTGAAGCTCAGGCAGACACCCCAGCGGTTGGCAGTCTGGATGATGTGTTCCAGTTCGCCGACATTCGCCGAGGTGATGGCGGTGTTGAGCACCACATCGCCGTGGCCTTCAGCAGCCAGTTGCGGGATCACGTCGTTTAAAATGTCGTACAGGCCGGGAATCAGGCGGAAGTCATCATGGCGGGAATCGGGAAAATCCAGCGAGATGGAGAACTGGTTCACCCCCGCCTCGCGAAACGCCCGATAGCGCTCCAGTGTCATCAGCGAGCCATTGGAAACCAGGATGGTGTATGGAAAAAATGGATTGATCTTGACGGCTCGAACCACATCGAGCAGGTCTTCCCGGAGAAGCGGCTCGCCGCCGGACAACTGGATCACCGGCGGGTGGAACTGGTCGATGAATTTACGGAATCCCTCCGGTTTCATCCGTTCCTCGTCGGGGCGGTGACCCTCGATGTCGCAATGCCGGCAGTTGGCGTTGCAGGAGAGAGTGGTTTCAAAGGAGATGACCACCGGGCGGTTCGAGAAAAAGTTCCGCGTTCCGTGCCAGATCAGCTGCGGCGCGTATTTCATGGGGATATGGGGCATGACACTTCCTTTCAGTTGACGAACAACATGTCACTATAGTGGATGCCGGTCGGATTTTCAACCGGGAAGTCGGACTGGGTCCAGGGCGGTGGCGGGCTTACTCCGATCAGCTTCAGTCCAGGACCCTATGGAAATGATCGTCCGGGGCGAGAAGTGGATAGTTATGATGCACATAGACAGAGGCGATGAAAACCTCAGGTAAGGGCATCAAATGCTGTCGGGCACGAATTAATACGTCATGATCCGCAATCGCTTGGCGTCGCCTCTTGCGCTAGTATCATCAGGAGGAAGGCCAGTTGAAAGAGCAGCAACCCATTGGCGACGATAATCACAGCATTCACGAAGCCCGGCAGGAGCCCTGGCACGAGCATGTTGACTCCGAACGCGATGACGGCGATGTTCAGCACCGCCTGCGTGCGGAACAACCGGGTGACGATGGGCGGGAGGGGATCTGCCGGCGGGGTCTTCCTCTCCTTGATCCTCTGGCGGAGCCGCCTGGCGAAGTAAAGGCCCCCGGCCGTGAGGTTCAATACGGCGAGGAGGGCCCGGAGGACGCTAGTGAGCACCCCCGGCGCGATGCAGGAGAATGCACCCAGGCCGACGAAGGCGATGCCGTAGGCGACCATCAGCCACGACCGCCGGTAATGGCCGATCGGAGAGTCCCCCAGCGACATCATCTGGATGGCGAAGAGGGTGAGCAGAAGCCCCTGCAAGCCATCGGGAGAGAAGGGGATCCATCCCAGATTGACGGGTACCAGGACCAACCCAAGGAGCGTCAGCAGGACGCCCATCAGCAGAAGCGTCGCCAGCGAGAGAGAGAGGTTGGCTTCCCCGAACAGCCCTCTCCGGGCATTTTCCGTAGCCGCCTCCGCGCCCGCTTCTCCCATCGTCGGAGGCTGGTCTGCGGCGGGCCACCGCCGGAAGATTTTTTGAAGAATCCCGGCCAGGGAAAAGAGGCCGAGTCCGGCGGCGACGAGGGCCCCGGCGGTCACGTAGTCTGAAACGGCCCCGGGGAACAGAGTGATCAGTCCCAGGGCCACGGACAGCAGGTAAACCGCACCACAAGACATGGCGAGCGATTTCAGGATCACGGGCCCCGCCATCCACCGCCGCCCCTTCTCGCGGACCAGCGACAGCTGCAAGAAAAGAGATATCCCTCCTCCCGTGAGCACCAGCCCGACCAGCCACCGGGCGAAGCCCGTCAGAAGACCCGGGATGAAACAGAGGGACATCCCCAGGACCGCCGCGGCCATGCCGCCGGCGACGACGGCCCAGGAGCGGCGCAAGTCGCCGAACGGCGTCTTGCCCATGGCGATCATCTGGAAGGAGACGAGCACCAGGAAGAGCCCGTAGGTGCCGTCCGGACTGTACGGCAGGGCCCCCGTATGTATCTGCGTGAGTATGATGCCGAAGAGGAGCATGAACGCTCCGAGGACGAGCAGGACGACGACTTCCAGTGAAAGGTCGCTTTCCTCCATCAGCTTCTGAGCGGCTCGAGGCCGTGTGCGGACGGCTGGTTTCATCGGTCTCTCCCGCGTACGTACTCCGGTGATCCCCTGGAGCAGGCCAGGCCTGCTCTGAACCGACATGACCGCCCGGCGGGAGCGGTCACTCGGAATTGCCGTCGAGAAATCCGGGACGGAGGTACGCCGGGTCCGGGTACGTGTAGAATCCCCGGCCGGATTTGGCCCCCAGCCAACCCTTGTCGATGTAGTCCCGCTTGAACTCGTCGGCGAAGGCCTGGGCGCCCGGGTCACCCGACAGCTTGGCATTGCTCTGCATCACGTGCCAGATGGTGTCCAGCCCGATCTGGTCGTTCAGGCCGAACGGGCCGCAGGGCATGCCGAGGTGGATCATGACCGCCCGGTCGACGTCCTCAACCGAGGCGACCTTGTCCACCAGCGAGATCCGGATGGCCGCGGAGTTCATGGCACCCCAGATGGCGTTGGACACGTAGCCAGGATTCTCCTTCTTGAGGACCAGCGGGACCTGCCGGATCCGCCGGGCGAAGGCCGTCAGCAGTTCCACGATCTCGGGCGCGGTCCCCGGATGGGGCATGATGTCCACGAGCCGATGGTCGATCACGCCCAGGAAATGCAACGCGGCGAACCGGTCCGGCCGGCCGGTGGCTTCGGCGTACATGGACGGCAACAGCGTGGATGTGTTGGTTGTGAAGACCGTTTGGGGTTTGCAGAGCGCGTTGAGTTGGGCGAAGACCTTCGCCTTGAGGTCTGGATCCTCGAAGATCGACTCGCTCACGAGGTCCGCATCCGCCCCGTCCCTGGGATCGGAGGAGTAGCGGATCCGGGCGATGGCGGCTTCGGATTCCTCGGGTTTCATTGTCCCCCGCGCCACCAGGTCGGCAGCGAAGGCGGGAATTCTCCCCTTGGCATTCTCCAGGGACTTCGGGACGGCGTCGTAGGCGACCACTTCGTAGCCGTAGCGGGCGCACTGCAGGGCGATCTTCTGGCCCATGGTTCCCGTGCCCACCACCAGGATCTTGCGGATGTCGTCGATGGTCATGATGCGTCCTCCGGAAGCATTCAGAACTGCCCGTAGATCTGGTGACGGCCGGTGACGAGCGTGGATCGGTCCCAGCGTCCCGAGAACAGGTACGAGAAGAGGCTGTCGGCCTCCTTACCCTCATATTCCGCGAGGACCGAAAGGCCCGCGACCCAGTTGGAGTTGATGCTGTACCCGGCGCCGAGCAGCTTCACCACGGCCAGCTCCGCCCACGGATCGTCGAGGGACGGCTCCATCTGAAGTGATTGGATGCGGGCCGGTTCCCAGGTCTGATAATCGGTGACGCTGTCGTAGTGGAGCAGTCGCGCCTGCGGAAATTCCATGCGGCCGTCCGGCGCCTTCCCGCCTTCGTACTGGAACAGCAGGCAGGCGCCCCGTTCCCGGTACCCCGGCTTGTAGTCCTGGCGCGCAGCGCCCATGAGGGGGTCGTTGTAATCCCCCATCTCCACCTCGGTCGAGAAAATACGCCGGTTGTGTCTCTCGATGAAAGCGCGCGCCCAGTCTCCCTTGCGTTCGACCACGATGCGCTCGCAGATCTTCTTGGGCAGGCCGGAGAATTCGCGCCCGCTGCAGAGGCCCATGTGCGCCCCCGGGCCGCTGAGCTGGAGGTTCAGGAAGTAGACGCCCACAGTCTCGCCGTACCGGCAGAGCAGGCTGAGGCCGCCTTCCATGTACCAGGGTGCGAAGGTGGGCTCGCGGATGTTCACGACGTACACCATGGCGATGGGGTGGGCGGGGTCCAGGAGCTCGAACATCGGCGGCAGTACGCGGCGGGCGGCGGCCGGCTCGGTTTCCCAGTTCAGGTAGAGGCCCTCCTCGTTGTTCATGGCGCCCGGATTCATGAACGGGTAAATCTGTTCGCGCGGGATGAAATAACTGCCGTTTTTCATGGGATCAATACCTCCATTTGGATTTTGAGGACCCTACACGACCCATTCCCCGCTGCGGCGCTTGCGGGCCACGTTCAACAGGTATTCATCCTGTCCGTCCGCGGCATCGGGATGGAAGCAGTATTTGGCGCCGGACTCGTCCCCCGGATCGCCGAGGACCAGCCGCTGGTTCTTCGCCACGCCGGCGAGGATCGTCTGCGCCGATTGCTCGGGCGTCTGCGCTCCCGGGGGCGGCTCTTGGCCGCCGGCGGCCCAGATCGCAGTGGCCGTGGTGCCCGGCGTGGCCGAAGTCAGGCGGATGTTTTCATCCCAGAACTCGTAGCGCAGGGCGAGGGTCAGCGCGTTCAGCGCGGCCTTCGTGGCGGCATACATGGACTGCAGGGCCATCGGGCTGAATGCGATCCCGGAGATGACGTCCACGATGTGGCCGCCGCCCTGCGCCCGCATCACCGGCAGTACGGCGCGGATGCCGTACAGCGCCCCGAAGAAATTCAGTGCGAACGCCTTCTCCCAGTCGGCGTTCGACAACTGGTCGAAATATCCGGCGAAACCGGCGCCGGCGTTGTTGAACAGCAGGTCAATCCGCCCGCCGCCGAACTCCGCCGCCTGGGCGATCATCTCCCGGACTTCGGCCTCCCGGGTCACGTCGCAATGGACGCCCAGCGCCCGTCCGGGATAGGCCGTGTTCAGGTGTGCGGTTTCCCGGGCCAGGTTGGCATCGTTGACGTCCGCGAGGATGACTCTCTTCGCCTCGTATCGGAGCATCGTCTCCGCCAAGGCCAGCCCGACGCCCGAGGCGCCGCCGGTCACGATGGCGACCTTGTTTCGATAATAGTCTTTCATCTCTCTCATGGCTGTGGATCTCCTTTTCAACTGAATGAGGGTTCAAACACAAACGCCTGGCCGTAGGCGTCCTGCGTCGCTTCCAGGATCCGTCCGCCGCGGGCCGCGTCGCCGACGACCCGAGCGTCAGGGAAGGCGGTCCGGAAGCGGTCCACGACTTCCCGGTTGGGACGGACGCCCATGGCCAGGATCACGGTGCGCGCCTGGACGAAAACGGTGCATCCGCTTTCCACGCATTCGAGTTCGACGCCGGTCTCGACGATTTTCAACAACTTGTGTCCTGGCAAGTAACCCGGGTCGTAGGGCGCCATCCGCTGCTTGGCGTCGAGGATCACGATGATCTCCGCACCGGCGCCGATCTGCGGCAGCATGTCCACCAACGTCGTTTTGTGCCCGGCGCGGAGGACCACCTCCGCCGTCTCAAGTCCGGTCATCCCGGACCCGATGACTACGCAGTCGCCGTCGAGCGCGGCCCGTCCCGTCAGGACGTCTTCGGCGAGGACGACGTGCTTGCCGTCGATCCCCGGGATGGGCGGGACGATCGGCCGGGCGCCGCAGGCGACGAACACGCCACAGGGGGATAGGGCCTGGACCTTCTCCACCGTCGCCTCCTCGCCGAGGCGCAGCTCCACGCCGCTGTCCAGCACCTGGGCGATCAGGGAATCGACCAGCCGCGTGATCTTTTCCTTGTCCAGCCCCTTGTCGGCCACGTTCAGAGTGCCGCCGAGCCGAGGCGCCGGATCGAACAACACGACCTGAAAGCCCCGCTCCTGCAGCGCCAGGGCGGCCGTGACCCCCGCGGGCCCGCCGCCCACAACCGCCACTGTCCGCCCCGCTCCGTCGCGGGCCGGGCGGGCGAACTCCCGTTCGCGGCCCGTGATCGGATTGACGGAGCACTTGACGTGACGGGCGTGCTCGATCTCATCAAAGCAGACGAGGCAGCCGATGCACTTGCGGATGGTTTCCGGCTTGCCGGCCCGCGCCTTATGGCACCAGTCGGGGTCGGCGAGGTGCCCGCGGGCCACGCCCACCAGGTCGCAGCACCCTTCCGCCAAAATCGCCTCCGCGACCTCCGGGTCTTTGATGTTGGCGACGGCGATGATCGGGATCTTCACGTGCTTCTTGATTTCCGCGGCCATGTACTTCTTCCAGCCCTGTTCGATCGTGCCCGGCTCGATGCAGGCGGTGAATTTCGGGCTGTCAGGGATGGTGCAGCTGATGTCGAGGAAGTCGATGCCGGCCTTCTCCAATTCCGCCGCGATTTGGCACGTCGCGGCGAGGTCGTTCCCCTGGTCGCCCAGAAACTCCTCGGCCGAAAGGCGGACGCCAAGCGGGAATCCTCTTCCGCAGACACCCCGGATGTCCGCGATGATCTCCAGCAGGAACCGCAGGCGGTTCTCGAGACTGCCGCCGTACTGGTCGTCGCGCCGGTTGAGATAGGGTGACAGGAAGCCGTTGATCAGATAACCATGCGCACCGTGCAACTCGACGCCATCGGCCCCGGCCATTTGGGCGATGCGGGCCCCGCCCACGAAAGCCTGCTGGATTTTCCCGATCTCCGGGACCGTCAGGGCGCGGGGAGCTTCTCCCGTGAGGGGATTGGCCACCGCCGAGGCGGAAACAGGCTGCTCGCCGCCAACCTCGTGGTGGCCCTGTCGGCCGGGATGGTGCAACTGGATGAACATACGGGCGCCGTACTTGCGCACCGCATCCACCATCCGGCCGAGCCCCTGAATGTCCGCCCCGCTTCGCGCTGCGAGTTGGCAGGGCTCGCCCGCACCCGCACCGTCCATGACCCGGCAGATCTCGCTGACGATCAGCCCGATGCCGCCCCGGGCCCGCGCCTCGTAGAACGCGATGATGTCGTCGCTGACCCCGCCGCCCACAGCGGCGAGGCCCACGCCCATGGGGGTCATAGCCACGCGGTTCCGGATCTCCAGTCCGGCGATGCGCACCGGGCTAAACAGTCTGTCGAACATTGTTTTTCACCTCGTCGTGTGTCGTTGGGGCGGCTCTCAAAGCCGGATCAGCAGTCTGACCCCTCCAACCACCGCCTGCGCATCCTCCTTCAAGGGCGGCGTGACGACCTGCAGGTCCAGGGTGAGCTCGAGCCAGGGTTTCAGGCCCAGATTGTAGTAAGCCTCGAACCCCCGTTCGTTGCGCAGCAAGGTCCTGATTTCCGGCGGGACCCGCTTGCTGGTCGTATCATAAAAATACCCGACGCCGAAAGAATCCGCCGGACGGCTGGGCCATATGCCGCGTCCTCCCAGCCCGAAACTGTAAAACGCACTCGTTTTGTTCGTGACCGGATTTCCGAGGCCGAATCGCCCGAAGACTCCGAACCCCCGGTTGGGCGAACTCCGGTCTTGCATGAGAAACTGGTCGAAGTCGTAATTGAGCCCCCAGTCGCTGGATACCGTATCCGGGTAAAGATCCGGAGAGATGAGTCCCGCGAGCGTGGGCTTGACCTTGTTGCTCCAGGTTCCGCCGAGGCGGTGGTGTCCGGGTAATTCAGCGATCTTCACGGAAAAGGAAGTTAAGGTGAACAGCGTGATCCCCCGGTTGAAATCCGTGCCGGGCCTGTCCTCGGCGGCCGGCGGACCGGCATCGAGCACGGCGGTGATCAGCGTGAACCACGGGGCGGGATTAGCCAGTAACGAAGCGAACAGCGTCTGGCGGGGGAAAGTGGTGTTGTACGCTGGATTGTTGTTGAAAGCGGCGTTGAGGAACTGGGTTGTTTCGTCGGATGCGAAGACGTTGGAATCGCGTGAAGTGATCCGTCCCCCGGCGACGGAAAACACCCCGTTCAGTTTCTGAAAGAGAATTGCGTCGGTCACCGTGGTGGGTGGATCCCCGTCACCGGCATCGACGGCGGCCCAGTCCACCTGGTTAATCACCCCCTGGCCGGTCTGGTCGTTGGCGCTTCGGCCACAGCCCGTCTGGATCTTGATGCTGCAGGAACCGCCGAGCCACAGGCCGGCGGTGGCCGTGTCCACGTCGATGCCGTAGCGGAGCGACCCGTAGAACATGGGCTTCTGGACCAGACCTCCCGACAGGTTGCCCTGTATTATCGGCATAAACAACGCATCGATCCGGATGCCATGCTGCAGGAGCTTCGTGCGGATTCCATCCCAATCGCCGGTCAGTACGGGCCGGTGGGTCAAGTCGCCGGAATAATCGAACAGAATGGTGGGAGGCTTGTCGTTCTCGTCAACCTTGGTTTCCGGTCCGGAGGCGCCCTTCTGGTCCGGCTGGGATCGGGTTGGCGACTCTTCTAATGGTGCCGGCGTCGAAACAGCTCTGGCTGCCGGATGGCCGGTTGTGTTCGGACGGACGAGTTTGTCCGTGCACGCCGCGGGGATGGTGCCATTGTCGAGGGGAGGTGGGATGTTCTCCGGCGTGCCGCTCAGGCAGCCTGCATCCTGTTGTGTGAAAATGATGGCAGAGAGCGAAACCGTGGAGAATGAATTCATTGCCGACAGACCGGACATGCTTAAAACCATCGCCAGGAGGAGCGTGAACGGCATGGGACTCTCTTCGCAGTTCTTCCGGCAAGTCGACAGGCCATCCAACTAAAACCGGTCAACTTATCAGGAAGATAGCCGGGATGGCATGGAGAAGCAAAGTAAAACAGAGCAGATTCAAGTCGGACACCGGGATCGTCGCCGGCTCCTGGGAGCAAGGGAGATTGCCATGCGGAAGGATTGGATTGATTGTCTTTAAGAGCTGATTCATGCTTCATCTCGTTCGAGTGGAGTTTCCGGCGTACAGGCTCGAAGATGCTTCAGAACTGCTTGCGGCTGTCGAGCAGCAGGGTGACGGGGCCGTCGTTGACCAGTTCCACGTCCATCATGGCCTGGAACTCGCCCGTGGCCACCGGGACAGGCCTCTGGCGGGCCAGACGGATCAGCTCATCGTACAATTGAGCGGCCGCCCTTGGCTCCATGGCGTCCGAATAGGACGGACGGCGCCCCTTGCGGCAATCGCCCCAAAGGGTGAACTGTGACACGATCAACAAGGAACCGCCGGTTTCCTGAATGGATAAATTCATCTTTCCTGAAGGATCATTGAAGATTCTAAGCTCAAGTGTTTTATTAAGGATATACTCGGCGTCGTCCATCGTGTCGTCTTGTCCGATGCCAACTAATAGGAGAATCCCGCAGCCGATCCGGCCCACACAGCGGCCGTCCACGGTCACCGCGGCCCGCGACACGCGCTGAACCACCGCACGCACGTGATCCCTCCAGTTCCGTCGAAGTTACTCCGGCCGGCGTTCGGCGAGGAATCGCCGAACCTCGGCCACGAACGCCGCCACCAGGTTGTCGTTGGGAATTTTCTTCACCACCCGACCCTTCTCCAGGACCAGCGAGGCCGCCCGCCCGCAGGCGAGCCCGATATCGGCTTCGGCCGCTTCACCGGGTCCGTTGACCTCACAACCCATGACGGCGATCTGGATGGGCGCCTGCACATCGGCCAGCTCCCTCTCCACCGCTTCGGTGATGGCGATCAGGTCGACGGAGGTCCGGCCGCACGAAGGGCACGAGATGAACCGGGGGCCGCGCTGCCGGATGCCGAGTGCCTTCAGGATCTCAAAGCCGGCATCGATTTCCTTCTCGGGGGGAGCCGTGAGCGATACCCGCAGGGTGTCGCCGATCCCGTCCAGCAGCAGCGCGCCGATGCCGATGGCTGAAACCACCGTCCCGGCCGCCTGGGTGCCCGCCTCGGTCACGCCCAGGTGAAGGGGGTAGGGGACGCGCCGGGCCATATCCCGGTAAGCCGTAACGGTGGTCGGTACATCGGACGCCTTGAGGGAAATCACGATGTCGTGAAAATCCAGCTCTTCGAGCAGGCTCACGTGACGCATGGCACTTTCCACCAGCGCCGCCGCTGTTGGATGGCCGTGCTGGTTCAGGATATCCCGCTCCAAGGAACCGGCATTGACGCCGATCCGGATGGGCACCTGGCGGGCCTTGGCCTCCTCGACCACCCGACGCGCCTTGTCGCGGCTGCCGATGTTCCCTGGATTGATGCGGATTTTGTGAACGCCGGCGGCGAGCGCCGCCAGGGCCAGGGTGTGGTCGAAGTGGATATCCGCCACCAGGGGAATATGGATTTGACGGATGATCTCACCGAGCGCTGCCGCCGCCTGCGCGTCGACCACCGCGCAGCGGACCAGGTCACACCCGCGCGCCTCCAGACGATGAATCTGGGCCACCGTCGCGGCGACGTCCCGCGTGTCGGTGTTGGTCATCGACTGCACCGAAACCGGAGCGTCGCCGCCGACGCCGACGGTGCCGATCCGAACAGGACGTGACGGCCGTCGCGGGATACGCACGGTGACGCCTCATTCCACCGCTTTCATGATATCCATGATGATGACCACGCCCATCAACGCAGCCAGCAGGACAAATCCGATCTGGACTGCGCGTTCTTTGAGACGGAGGGGCAGATCGCGGCGCAGGATCATCTCGATCAGCAGGATGAAAATCATGCCGCCGTCCAGGAGCGGTATGGGCAGGAGATTGATCACCGCCAGATTGACGCTGATCAGCGCGATGAAACTGAACACGACCGTGAGCTGAAGAGTCTTCACCGCCTCGCCGGAGGCTTCGGCGATACCCAGGGGGCCGGACAACTGGCGCATGGAGAGTCGTCCGCTGACCACCTTGCCCAGAACACGGTAAGTCATCACTACGAAATTATAGTTGTCCTGCAGCGACCGGCGGAGCGATTCGAACAGGCCGTAGCGCTCCTCCAAGCGGTCGATGGCGATGGTGAAGCCCAATACACCGCGCCGGGGCTCGTCCTTGGACAGCGCCGGCTGGCCGGCCAACGTGATCAGATCCTGACCGCGCCTCACCGTCAGAGACACCTCGCGGTCGAGGCTTCGCTGGATGAGGCGGGAAATGTCCATGTACCCTCTGGCGGTGTACTGTCCGTCGGTGGCCTCAAGGATCTCGTCACCCGACCGCAGGCCGATCCGTTGGGCGGGGAATCCCTTGGCCACCGTGGCGATCCGGGTGGGAATCATGGGCAGGATGCCCGTGATTTCCGACGGATCCTGAAGCGTTTCCGCCAAGACGATCGAGGTACTCCGAGTCTGTCCGTCACGCAGGTACCGCAGCGGCACGGTCTGCTTGGAGAAACTGATGGCCAGCAACTGGAAATCGGCCCAATCCTTGACCGGGCGATCGCCCAGGGCGATGATCCGGTCGCCCACGGTCAGCCCGGCCGCCTGGGCGGGTGAATCGTCCACGATGTAACCCGCCACCGCATCGTCGTGATAGAAGGTCGGCATCTCGATGCCCACCATATAGTTGACGGCCACCAGAGCGACCGCCAGGATGATGTTCATCGCGGGACCGGCCAGCATGACCATGATTCGCTGGTAGCGCGGCCGGGCGAGGAACTCGTTCGGATCGCCCGACAATTCCTCGCCGAAATACTCGCCGGCCATCTTCACGTATCCGCCCAGGGGGATCATGCTGATACGGTAATCCACACCGCCGCGGCTGAATCCACAGAGCCGCTTGCCGAAACCGAGTGAGAACACTTCGACCCGGATGCCCAACAGCCGGGCCACGACAAAGTGGCCCAACTCGTGCATGAAGATCATGAGCCCCAGGATTAGGACGAAGGAGACGGCGTTGATCAAGTAATCCATGAATATCCAACCTAAGCGGAATAGTGGGACCGGATCATCTGCCGCGCGACGGCCCGGGCCTGCCGGTCCACGCCGATGACCTGGTCGATGTCGTTCAGGGGCGAGCGCGGCAGCGCCGCCATGGCGTGACGAATGACCGTGGGGATATCCGTGAACGCGATCTGGTGGTGCAGGAACGCTTCGACGGCGATCTCGTTGGCGCCGCTCAGCACCGCCGGCAGGCTGCCGCCCGCTCGCAGCGCATCATAAGCCAGCGTGAGGCAGGGGAACTTGGCCGGTTCCGGCTCATGGAATTCCAGCGGTGACGCTGCCAGCAGGTCGAGTTCCGCATCGCTGCAGGCCGTGCGCTCGGGAAAATTCAGGGCGTAGCGGATCGGCAGCTTCATGTCGGTCCGGCCCATCTGGGCCAGAATCGAGCCGTCGACGAACTCCACCAGCGAATGGATCGTCGACTGCGGGTGGATCACCACCCGGATGGCGTCGGGCGGCAGGCCGAACAGCCAGTGCGCCTCGATGACCTCGAGACCCTTGTTCATCATGGTGGCGGAGTCGATGGTGATCTTGGGCCCCATCCGCCAGGTCGGGTGCCGCAGGGCCACGTCCGGTGTGATGGCCGCAAAGTCCTCCGGCGGTGTCCGGAAAAACGGTCCGCCGGACGCCGTCAGCCAGATGCGCTTGGCGTAACGGATCTGGTCGCCCTGCAGACACTGGAAGATCGCGTTGTGCTCGCTGTCGACGGGCAGCAACCGGACGTTCTGCGTCCGGGCGGCGGTGATCATGAGTTCGCCGGCGGCTACCAGCGTTTCCTTGTTGGCCAGGGCGATGTCCTTGCCGGCCATGATGGCGCGGTAGGTCGGCACCAGGCCGGACACGCCCACCATGGCTGAGACGACCAGCGCGGTGTCCGGCGCGGTCGCCACGGCGACGGCGCCCTCCGTGCCCGTCAGGATATCGGGCAGCGGGACGGCTGCGGAGCGCTCCCGGAGAGCGGCGGCCAGCAACGCCCCGGCGTTCTCGTCCTGGACGGAGACACGCTGCGGCCGGAATTCCATGACCTGGTCCGCCAGGCTCTTCGTGTTGCGGCCGGCGGAGAGGCCGGTGACGTAAAACCGGTCCGGTTGGGCGCGCAGCACGTCCAGCGTGCTCCGGCCGATGGAACCGGTGGATCCGAGGATGGCAATGCCTTTCTTATCCGAGTGTGACATAACCGGATGTGACGCACCATTGCACGGCGTAATAGAAGGGCGGCGCCGTGAAAATCAACGAATCCAGCCGGTCCAGCACGCCCCCGTGCCCCGGAATGATGTGCGAGGAATCCTTGACCCCCGCCGCGCGTTTGAACTGGGATTCGAGCAGATCACCGACCTGACCCAACGCGCCGGCGGCGCCACCCAGCAGCAGCAGCGGCCAGAGCGGCTGGGACGGCGGCAGCCACCACCAGGCAGCCAGACCAACACCCGCGCTTCCGAGCAACCCGCCGATGGTGCCCTCAACGGTCTTTTTCGGGCTGATCCGCGGCGCCAGCGGATGACGGCCCAGCCAGGTTCCGGTGAAATAGGCGAAGGTGTCGCCTACCCACTGGATCAGCAGGAACGCCAGGAGCAAACCGGCGCCGCCGACGGAGTCAACGCCGAACCGAATGTCGACGACGAAGGAGAAAAGCACGAACAGGTAAACGAATCCCGCGGTCGGCCAAACCAGCCGGCTGACGATCTCTTCGTTTCGCTTGCTGAACCAGACGGTGAGGACGCCCGCAATCGTGAAAAAGGCCACGACACCGGCCACGCGATGATCCGCGAACGACGGATGGACCACCGCAAATCCGCAGAGACCGGCCGAGGCAATCGTGGGCCAGAAGCCGGGCGATCGATCCATTCGGCCGTCCCGCAGCAACAGGAACTCGCCGAAGGCAATGAGGGCGATGAGCGTGACGGCCGCGCTGAAGACGATGGGTGGCGCGAAGAACACGGCGGCGATGACCAGGGGAATCAGGACGAGTGCGGAGAGGATGCGCGTGATCATGAAACTAGGACGATGTTTCGCCGGCAAGCCCGCCAAATCGGCGCTCGCGCTTTTGAAAATCCAGCACCGCCTCCAGGAAATGGCGCTGGCGGAAATCCGGCCAGAGGGTGGGGGTGATGTAAAACTCAGTGTAGGCGATTTGCCAGAGCAGGAAGTTGCTCAGCCGGTACTCGCCGCTGGTCCGAATCAGCAGGTCCGGATCCGGAAGTCCGTCGGTGTAAAGGTTTCGGGCGATGTGTTCAACGTCGATGGCCTCGGGAGACAAGGTGCCGGCCTGGACCTGCCGGGCGATGGCACGGACCGCGTCTACCAACTCGGTGCGACCGCCGTAGTTCAGAGCCAGGCTGAGTTGCAACCCGCGGTTATTCGCTGTTCGGGCGGCCGTCTCACGGAGCAGATGTCGGACTGGGCCTTCCATCTCGTCCAATCGTCCGATAGCCCGCAGGCGGATATCATGTTTCAGGAGCGTGCCCAATTCGGTTCTCAAGTAATGCTTGAGCAAGCGCATGAGCTGTTGCACTTCTGTTTTGGGGCGTTTCCAGTTCTCCACGGAAAACGCGTAGAGGGTCAGATAGCGGATACCCAGCCGGGCGGCGGTTTCGATTACCTGCTTGACGGAGTCGGTGCCGGCCTTGTGGCCTTCGATGCGGGGCAGGTTACGGGCGTTGGCCCAACGGCCGTTGCCGTCCATGATGATCGCCACATGGACCGGCAGACTGTTCGCGTCGATGCATTGCAGCAGCCGCGCTTCGGCGGAATCCGCTTCCATGACGCCTTCGAATGATTTCCAGATCATGCTGTATCCGGTTGGTGGGCCGGGAGAGCCGGAGGTCAGGCCGCCACCGGCTCGGCCGTTTCTCCCTGCTTGAGGACCTCGAGTGCTTTTTCCAACTGTTTGGCGTACACGGTGTCGATGTACTTTCGGTAGAGAGGGTAGGCTTCCTGTCCCGTGGCCATCTCGTAGTCGATGTAAAGCGACACCGCAAAATCCGCGGGAGGCGATTTGATTCCGGGCTTGACACCCGCCAAATTGGCTTTCGTGTTCATGATGGGCCGGCCGGCGGGCGTGTGGTAGCGGACATGGGTGATGTACAGCGCCGAGCCATCCGCCAGATCGATGAGTTTTTGCTCGGATGCGGTGCCGTTGGTTTTCTGTCCGACGATGGTGCCGCGCGCGTTGTCCTGGATCGCGGCGGCAAGCACTTCGGCCGGTCCGCTGGTGAAGCCATTGGCCAATATTACCAGGGGACCGCGGAAGAGAGTGTCGTCTTTCGTCGCGGTGACCTGCGTCTCCTCGACCGAACTGCCGCGTCGCCGGGTGATCACGCCTTCATCCAGCAGCATGTCGGCGATGCGCAGGGCGGGTTCATACTCGCCGCCGCAACAATCGCGCACATCCAACACCAGTTGCTTGACGTCGCTGCTGATCAGCGTGTTGAGCGCCCGCCGAAAATCGTCCGCGGCCGCCGGATGCAAATCCACCAGGCGGATGTAGCCCACTCCGGCTTCCAGAATGCGCGTTTCGGGCTGGGGCGGCTGGATCAGATCCAGCCGGACGACTACTTCATGAAGTTCTTCCTCGCGGCCGCGGGCGACGCCCAGTTTGACCGTCTGGCCCGCGTCGCCCCGAAGCATCGCCAGCGTGACCGGATAACTCTTCTCGCTGACTCCCTGGCCGTCGATCTCCTCAATCACGTCACCGGGGAACAGGCCGGCTTTTTCGGCAGGCGAGCCGGGCAACACCTGGAGAATGCGATAGTACCCGACCCGGGCGGATAGCACGATGCCCAGTCCGCCTTTCTTCTCCTGGCTGGCGCGCACAAAGCTCAACTCGTCGGGATTGAGATAGGTCGAGAATGAATCCACGCCGCCGGCCAGGCCTTTCAAGGCATTTTCCGTCAGGGGTTTCATCTGTGGCTTCTCGACGTATTCGTCCTGGATCTTCTTCAAGACGTCGTTGAACAGGGAGATGTTCTGGTACGTCTCGTCCTTGGCCACCACGCGGCCGAGAAAGCCGCCGACCACGACGTAGATGACCACCGCGGCGGACAGGATCAGCACCATCAATTTGCCACGTTCGATCATGAAACCTCCCGGATTCCGGCGCAGGGATTATACTAGAAGCTGTTGATAGATAAAAGGGAATTTGTCGGGAGCACAGGGCCATGTATAATGGCTCGCCGGTGAAATGGAGGGCGGTGTGCGATACCTGGCTCTGGACGTGGGTGAAAAAACCATCGGGCTGGCGGCTTCCGATCCCACCGGGTGCCTGGCCCGGCCCGTCGGCACCTTGAAGCGGACGGATGCGGATTCGGATTTCGCCGCACTCCGGCGCACGGCCGGCGATTTGGAGGCTGATTCCATCGTGATCGGGTATCCCGTCCGGATCGATGGACAGGCCGGGGACGCCAGCCGCCGGATGGACCGGTTCGCCCGGCGCCTCCGCGGCCGGCTGGCCCTGCCGGTGCTGGGTGTCGACGAGCGCTATTCATCGCTCGAAGCCGCCGAATGGCTCGCCGGCCGGACATCCCGAAAGCCGCGGTTCGACGAGCACGCCCTGGCCGCGGCGATGATCCTGCGACGATTCCTCGATGAGGGGGAGGCTGTTGTCCTGGCGCGGTGGTAACAGACTGTTGGTGTTGGGTGCCCTGGCAATCGGCATCACCGCGGCTCTGTGGCTCTACAACGAGGCGCGGGCGGGGTACACCTTTCTGTTTCAAACTCCGTATCAGGGGTATCTCGCGCCTGCGGCGACGGTCCGGCTGGATCCCGGCATCAACGCCGAGTCTGCGGCCACCCGTCTGGAAGCTGCCGGAGTCATCGCCAGCGCCCGGATTTTTGTCCGATACTTGAAATGGCAGGAATGGACGCACCGGGTGCAGGCGGGGACCTACCGGTTTCAGCATCCGATGACGCTGCCCGACGTGGCTCGAAAGGTGGTGCGGGGCGAGGTGGCGCGCGCCACGGTGACCCTGCCTGAAGGGTGGACCGCATCGCGCATGTTCCGGGAGCTGGAAGCAGCCGGAATCGGGCGGTACGACGTCTATCGGCAAGTGTGGGCGACTCCCCGACGGGTGGCCGATATCGCGCCCGAGGCGACGACGCTCGAGGGGTATCTCTTTCCCGATACTTACGAGGTGCCCGAAGGCGTGTCGGAGGATGCGATGACGGGGATCATGGTGGACCGCTTTCGGCGCGTCGCGCTCCCGCTGATCCAGGACCGCGGCGCCCGAGCCCCCCGGACCATTCACCAATTGGTGACTCTGGCTTCTCTGGTCGAAAAGGAGGCCGGTGCGCCCGACGAGCGATCGCTCGTGGCGTCGGTTTTCACCAACCGGCTGGAGCAGGGGATACGCCTCCAGTGCGATCCCACCCTGATCTATGCCGAATGGCTGGCCAAAGGCGAGTGGGACGGCGAGATCAATCGGAGCGACCTGTCCCGCCCGTCGCCCTACAACACCTATCTAAAGAGCGGACTGCCCCCGGGCCCCATCGCCAATCCGGGACGGGGAGCCATCCTGGCGGCGGTTGAGCCCGCCCGAAGCCGTTACCTCTATTTCGTGTCGATGAATAACGGGCGACACTTCTTTTCCGACAACTTGCGCGAGCACAACCGGGCGGTCCATAAATATCAACGGTAAACCGGCTGAATCCCTCCAGGACAGGCGCAGCGGTTCCGGGATGCGTGAGATGGCAGGGGGCGGTGGCGTCCAGCCCGATCAGCACTCGATGGGATCTTTCCGCGAGTCGGTGCTCTCGGCGGATTGGAAGGAGGGTGTGATGGGCATCAGGATGTTGACTTTGGACAGCTCCATCCAGGTGAAGATGATGCGGCTGATGACCGTCCAATTCGACAGGATGGCAATCACCCAGAGCACGTGTTCCACGCGGTAGAACCAGGTGCCCAGGATCAGCAACACCACGCGCTCCGGGCGTTCCAGGAATCCGACCTTGCACTTATCAATCAGGCTTTCGGCGCGGGCCCGGGTGTAGCTGGTCATCATGGAGCCCATGATGCAGATCCCCACCAGAACCACGTAGGTCATGCGCGGCATCTTGCCGAAGTAGATAATCAGGCCCAGGTAGAGCACGATGTCGGAGTAACGGTCGATGACGCTGTCGAAGAACGCGCCGAATCTAGTCGCCGTCCCCGTCAAACGGGCCACCGCGCCGTCCAGCATGTCCATGGCGCCGGCGATGAAGATGATGGTCCCGGCGATGCCGAACTGGCCCTTGGCGAGGTAGAAAGCGGCCACAATGTTGATAACAAAACCCAGCAGGGTGATCAGGTTGGGGTTGACCTTGATTCGACCGAGAGCGGATGTCAGTTTGGTCAGCAGGAATTGCCCGCCGGCGCCGATGGTTCGCGTGAATGAAAGCATGATGTCCTCGACAAGTGGCCAACATACTGGAATAACAGATGGATTGCAACATGAAAGTTGCGCCGGCGGGGCGCGGCGTGCCTATAAAGGGGCTTTTGGATTTGACAGGTCCGCCGGACAGTGGGATAATGCAGAAACTGTTAAATATCAACATGCTAACATGCGGAGTCGGCATGCTTGAACTGCACAATGCCCCGGTGATCTTGGCCATGTCCGGGATCATCCCGTGGATCCTCGCTTTCGTCGTCGTGGCGCTGGCCATCCTCGCCGTCTGGCTCGAACGAAAACGGCGCGAATCCGAACGTCGGCAGCAGGCTGCGGATAAGCAGATCGGTGAAATGACGGTGGAGTTGAGCTTTCGGGAAGCTCTCTACGATCAGGCCTGCGCCATCATCAGCGACGTGGACCGGGCCGCCCGGCGGCTGCCGGAAGCGTTCGATGAAATGGGCCGGATTCTCCGCCTGCCCTATGCCGCATTCGTGTTGAGGGATTCGGCGACCGGACAGGTGCTGGACCATCAGTATCCGGCAGCCCGGCTGGATGCCGCCCGGCTGACGGAGCGTATCCTGAGCCAGGCGGGACCGGTGCCGGAGGCCGCTCCGGAACCTGTGCGCTTGCCAGCCGGATGGGAAAACGGCTTGACGCTGGAAGAAGGGAAGGATGTGTTTCAATCAGTGATGCTCTGTCCCATCGTCCATGCCGGCGAGACGGTCGGCGGGGTGTTGCTGGCACTCCCCGCGGATGCCGTCGATCGCCGGGAAAAGGATCTGGTGCGGATCGGCAAAATTGTGGAAACGCTCTTCACCTACCGTATTCTGCAGAACGAGTTGGCCCGGCGGTCGGAAGAAGCCGATACGGTCTCGGCCTTCCTCAGTGAGATTGCGGTGTTCGCCGCGCTGGACAAGGTGATGGAGGCGTTCCACCGTTATCTCCAGGAGACCTACCCGAACGCCAATGTCACCCTGCTACTGGAAACACCCGATGGCGGGATCGAAGTCCGCCATGGTGACATGCTGGAGCAGCCTCTCATTCTCTCATTGCTGCCCAGCGTCCGGCAGGAACTCGAAAAAGGCAAACAGCTGCTATACGCCCCCGACGCCTTCGCCCTGTTGAAGAAGTATCCGCTGCCGTCGCCACCGAAAAAATTGCAGTCCGTGCTGGTTATCCCGTTGGTGACGTTCAAGCATATCTACGGGTACGTGGTTCTGGAATCCACTCAGCCGCAATTGTTTCACGCCGCATCGCTGAGCACGCTGTTGCGCCTGGTGGAGATGGGATCGTTCGTGCTGAGGAAGACCCTGTATTACCAGGGGGAGATGGAGAAACTCAACGCGGAGATCTTCCGGCTGAACCAGGCCGGCAGCCGGCAGGCGATTCAAATGTCCGAGCTGGAGATGGCGCTGCGTGAAGCCACGGAATTCAACACGGTGTACGCGGTGGGACAGTCCATCCGCGTGCACCTGGCCAGCCTGCGCGGTTTTGTTCAGATGCTCGAGGATGGGATCAAGCGGAGCCTGCGCGACGCCTATGATCCACTCCTGTTCCGCAACTGCGTGGTCGAAATCGAGAAGATCGAGCGCAGCCTGCAGAAACTGGAACTCACCCGGGTGATCACCGATCGGGAATATCCCCTCAAGATTCAGCCGGTGGCCTTGATGCCCGCGCTGGACAGTGTGTTCGTTGCGATCCGGTCCAAGACCGTGGCCAAGAGTGTGGAGATCGACGCCCGGTTCGACGCCCGGTTGGGGCAGGTGATGCTCGACGAGGAGCTCACTTTGCTGGGACTCCGTCTGTTCCTCGACCGACTGCTGGATTTTCTCTCCGGCGGCAAGCTGCAGGCGGTCTGCCTCGCCCGCGAAAATACCGCGCCGGAACTCATGATCCGCTTCAATCCCCCGACGGGCACCCGGGGCAACAAGGACAAACTCGCCGCTTTCGACGTGGCTCGGGATTTCCATTTCGTCATGCTGAACCGGCTGATCGCCCGGCAGCGCGGTCAACTGGACTTCGAGCTGACGGATGCCGGCGGATTTTTACTGCGCATCGTTTTTCCCTCGGGGCGTCAGGAGAACAAGGACAGGTGATGGATCAGGCTCAGATCGAGACCGTTGTCGTGGGTCCGCTCGAGGTGAACTGTTATCTCGTTGGCTGCCTGGAGACCCGGCAAGCCGCGGTGATCGACCCGGGAGCGGACGGCGGCCGCATCGTGGACCGTCTGCGGACGCTGGGTTGGCGCCCGGTGATGATGATCCACACGCATGGCCATCTGGATCACTGGGCCGCAGCTGCTGACGTGGCGGACGCCTTTCCCTCGGTCGGGCATCTGCATCGTCACGATGAGTACCTCCTCACCGCACCGGACATCTTCGGCCTGGGCCCGCTGCTGCATGCGCGCCCGTGCCCGGAACCGCACGGGTGGCTGGATGACGGCCAGCAGCTGGCGGTTGGCCTCCTGTCCATCCGGGTGCTGCACACTCCGGGACACACGCCGGGCGGATGCTGCCTGCTCCTGGATACAACCTGCTTCACGGGCGACACGCTGTTCGCCGGCGGCGTCGGCCGGACCGACCTGCCGGGCGGTGACGAGGCCGCGTTGCTCCGTTCCATCCGGGAACGAATCCTCCCGCTGCCTCCGGGCACGCGGCTGCTGCCGGGGCACGGCCCGGATAGTACCGTGGAAGACGAAATTCACTTCAATCCCTACATCGTGCTCTGAGCATGAACCGGGATCTTTTCGCCGAGTTTCTGCAGCACCTGACCGTTGAAAAAGGGTTGGCCCCGAACTCCGTCGCCGCGTATCGCACGGACCTGCGGCGATTCCGGAATTTTCTGGAGGCGCGCGGCCGGGAGCTGCTTCAGACCGAGCGGTTGGATCTCCTCGCGTATCTGAAAGAATTGTACACCGCCGGGTACAAGCCGTCTTCGGTGGCCAGGGCCGTGGCCAGTCTGCGGGGATTGTTCCGATTTCTGGTCGGGGACGGGCACATCGCCGGCGATCCCGCTGAATTGCTGGAGGCGCCCCGGCGGTGGCACACGCTTCCGAAATACCTGAGCCCGGCCGAAGTGGATGCGCTGTTGTCACAGCCTGATCCGGTGTCAGCGGAAGGACTGCGGGACAAGGCGATGCTGGAGCTCCTCTACGCGACCGGACTGCGGGTGACGGAACTGATCAACGTCAAGGTGCCCGACGTCAACCTGGAGATCGGGTACATCATCTGCCTCGGCAAGGGAAGCAAGGAGCGGATCGTTCCGGTGGGCGATCAGGCCCGGGATTGGGTGCATCGGTACATCCGCGAAGCCCGCAATCTGCTCATGAAGCAGCCGGAGCCCTACCTCTTCGTCAATCGGTTCGGCCGGCGGATGTCCCGGCAGGGATTCTGGAAGAACATCAAGCGCTACGGCCGTGACGCAGGAATCATGAAAAACATCACTCCGCACCTGCTCCGTCACTCGTTCGCCACCCACCTGCTGGAGAACGGGGCCGATCTCCGATCGCTGCAACTCATGTTGGGGCATGCGGATATCGCCACCACCCAGATCTACACCTTCGTGACCCAATCGCGCCTGAAGGAGATCTATAAGAAATACCATCCGCGTTCATGAAAGGCCGCCCCGGCGATTGGCCTCCGCGCGGTTGTATGGTATAAGAGGAAAATCCGACGCGTGCCTGAACGAGTGCCATGTTCTTGAACCTGATCATCAGCGTCTTGGTGGAAATCCAGGATTTCAGCCTGTTGGCGTTCAAGGCGATCCTGAACCTGTTCCGCCGGCCACGCTACATCCGCGAAACCTTCGAACAGATGGACCTGATCGGCGTCGGCTCGCTGACCATCATCATCCTGACCGGATTCTTCACGGGTGGCGTCCTCGCGCTCCAGACCGCCAGCACCCTCCGCTCGTTCGGCGCCGTGGGCCTGACCGGCCAATTGGTCTCGATGAGCCTGGTGCGCGAGCTGGGGCCGGTCCTGTCGGCGCTCATGATCGCCGGACGCATCGGATCGGGAATCGCCTCCGAACTGGGATCGATGGTGGTCACCGACCAGATCAACGCCATGCGGGCCTTGGGCACCGATCCTGTCAAGAAGCTGGTCACCCCCCGGATGATGGCCACGGTCTCCATGCTGCCACTGCTGACGGCCGTCTGTGATTTTTTCGGTCTGATCGGCGGCTGGCTGGTCTCGCTGTATGAACTGAAACTCCGGACGTCGCTGTTCTGGTCGGTGGCTTTCGACTCGCTGACCTATGAAGACCTGATCGGCGGATTGGGCAAGCCGCTCGTGTTCGGTTTCATCGTGGCGATGATCGGCTGCCATCACGGGCTGCGGACCTGGGGCGGCACCCAGGGGGTGGGCCGGGCCACCACGAAATCAGTGGTCGCCGCCTCCATTCTGGTCATCATGTCGGATTTCATCCTGAACAAACTCATCATCGAGTTTTTTCACTGAGCGCGCCATGCTGGAAATGCTGCACGTCGACAAAGCCTACGCCGGCACCCCGGTGCTACAGGATATCAGCCTGCGGGTGGGCCCCGCCGAAAGCCTGATCGTTCTGGGTGGCAGCGGGTCCGGCAAATCCACCCTGTTGCGGCTCTTCATCGGTCTCGATCGCTGCGATGGGGGGCAGGTGATGGTCGGCGACGTGGATATCTCCCGGTTGAAGGAGGATGAGCTGATCGCGGTCCGCGACCAGATGGGCATCGTCTTTCAGGAGGGCGCGCTGTTCGACTCGCTGACCATCCGCCAGAATGTGGGCTATCGCCTCTACGACGAGGGCGGCTGGGACGAGCACGAGATCGACGAGATCGTGACCCGACTGCTCGGCTTCGTCGAACTGGCCCACACCATCGACATGAAACCGGCCGAGCTGTCAGGCGGCATGCGCCGCCGGGTCGCCATCGCCCGCGCCCTGGCGGGGCAGCCACGCTACATGCTCTACGACGAGCCGACTGCGGGGCTCGATCCGGTGACGGCGCGATCGATCTGCGATCTGCTGGTCAAACTCCGCGACATGGAGGGGATGTCCTCAGTCGTGGTGACGCATGATCTGAATGCCGCCTATTTCCTGGCGGAACACACGGCCCGGGTCGTGTCGCCCGGCGACATCCGGGTGGAGCGGGAACCCGCCGACCAGTGTTTCATCCATACCTCGTTCAGCGTGCTGCGGGACGGGCGGATCGTATTTTCAGGCAACATGGACGAACTGGTCAACAGCGGGGATTCGTACGTCCAGGAGTTCATTTCCTAATCGAACGCATCGAGGAGAGGCACCGTGGTGGAAAGGCGCAAGAAGAGATTCAACTGGCACGAGTTTCGCGTCGGTATTTTCGTCATCGGCAGCTTCGCCATCCTGATTTTCATGATCGTCCGGGTTAGCGGGGGACGTGGGTTCTTTACCCCCAAATCATATGCGGTCACCTATTTGCCCGAAATCTCCGGTTTGAAAGCCGGCGCGCCGGTGTGGCTCAACGGCATCGAGATCGGCAACGTGGACGATATCAAACTGGAGAAAATCCCGCCGGACACGCAAGCCAACCGGGACACGAACGAGAAGATCCAGCAGCTCATCGCCGACGCTCAGCGATACGACGGTCTGATCCGGGACGTGGCCGGAGCGTTGGAGCGCGAACGGGCGTCGCTTGCCGCCGCCAAGGCCGCGGACGCCGACAACATCCGGGAGGGGATCCTGCTACAGGAAGAGCGGCTCGCCCGGCTCCGTAAGAACCAGGCGGCGGCGCGGCAGGATCTTAAAACCGCCCGGAGCAATCTCCAGAGCATCCGGCTGGTCCTGCAGATCGAAGACGAATTCGTCGGCTGGATCAAGCGCGATTCGGAAGTGAGCATCGGCTCCATCGGCCTGCTGGGCGACAAGTATGTGGATATCAGCATCGGACGGCTGCCGGAGGAGCCGCGCCGGACCGCCGAGGGACACATCTTCATCGAAGCGGTCAACGAGGCCACCATCCGGCAGCTGATGGTCAATGCCAACGACCTGATGGCCAACTTCGGCGACATCTCGGACCGCGTGAAAAGCATCGTCGCCAAGCTGGACGCCGGCGAGGGCACCATCGGTCAGCTCATCAACGAAACCAGTCTGCACCGGTCTCTGGTATCCACAATCCAGAACCTGGATGTGACCGTTCAGCGGGCGGGCGGGCTCATGGACGACCTGCGCAGCAGCGAGGGGACGTTCGGGCAGCTGGTTCATAACCGCGCCCTGTACGACGAGCTGACCGCCACCGCCAAGGAACTCAACCAGTTCATCAACCGGCTCAACACGTCACAGGGGACGCTCAACAAGCTGGTCGACGATCCCGCGCTGTACAACAACCTGCGGGAAGTGTCGGCCAAGGTGGACCGCCTGCTCCTGCGAATCGAACAGGGAGAAGGCACGCTGGGCCGGATGTCCACTGACCCGACACTGTTCGAGGAGGCACGGGATTCGCTTCGCAAGATCCGCCAGATCCTGGAGCAGATCGACCGCGGTGAAGGCACCATGGGCCAGCTGCTCAAAGACAAGCAGCTGTATGAAAACCTGAACCAGGCATTGGCCGAACTGGCCAAGCTGATCTACGACGTCCGGCAGAATCCAAAGGACTACCTGCGGATCCAGTTCAAGGTTTTCTGATGCAGTGGATCGTTTTACCCGCGCGCCCGATTTCGTACTACACGCGGGCGATCAGCCTTCTCGGCGTCATCGCGCTGCTGATCGCCCGCTTCTTCCCGTTCGATCGAATCCCGGTGCCGTTGTGCAGCTTCCGCGCATTCACCGGCCTGCCGTGTCCGACGTGCGGGATGACCACCACGTTCGTTCTGCTCACCCACGGACGGTGGAGCGAGGCGGTCGTCATGTCGCCACTGGGCGTGGTGTTTTTCGCGGCGCTGGTCGTTCTGATCCTTCAGGTGGCGGGGCAGTGGCTGTTGCGCTGGCCGGGATTCCGGCTGGAGATGAGCCGTACCGAGCGGATCGTCGGGGGCATCGTGCTGATCGCCGCCATGACGCTCAACTGGGTGTTCAAGCTCGGAAACGACGTCTTCCGCTGGTGGTGATGGCAAGACGGGGGTCAGCGGGTGAGCCGGCGGCGCTTGAGAGCCGCAAGATCCTCGTGCATGAACAGGATGTCCCGCTTGAAGACGAACCGGTTGGGTCCCCGTTCCACCGTGATCCGGATGAAGTGCAGATCGTAGTACTCGATCCAGCCACGAATCTCCTCGCCGGAGGTCAGCCGGACGATCATGGGCGTCTGATGCTGGCTGTGCTGCTGCAGATAGAGTGTTTCGCTGCCCGTCTCATCCGACGGCGAACGGCGTCGGGTGACGACCGACGAGTGGCTGGACAGCTTCTTCAGCCGATCGAGTTCTTCACGGGTGGGCCTGATCAGTTTTCGCATTACGCGAATTGTACCCCCTTGCCGATCTGAAATCAAGCACCCGGCGGCTTGCCAACGGCACCCGATCGGCCTACAATGCCCCCTGACCCTGGCGGTCTGCACGGAGAAACGGCGGCATGATGTCCAGTTACGCCATGCGCGATTGTGATTCCCGGGGGCGCCGGTTTCCGGAAGAGCTCGCGGACCAGGTCCGCGGGATTTTCGAGCGGGACACCGACCGAATCATCCATTCCCGGGCGTTCAAGCGGCTGGCCGGAAAAACGCAGGTGATCACGGGCCGGCGGTCCGACCATCACCGGACCCGTCTGACTCACAGCATCGAGGTGGCGACCCTCTGCCGATCCGTCGCGGACAAACTGGGATTGAACACCCATCTGGCCGCCTGCCTGGGATTCTGCCACGATCTGGGCCACCCGCCGTTGGGGCACTGCGGCGAGGAGATCCTGAACGAGATCTGCCAGCGCTTCGGTGATTCATTTGAGCATAACCGGCACACGCTCACCATCGTGGACGAGTTCGAGCAGAAATATGCGTTCTGTCCGGGCTTGAACTTGAGCTACGAGGTTCGGGAAGGCATCATCAAGCATTCCACAAACGACCATTACCGCAACGATCCCACCCTGGCTGAGTTCGATTTTGCCTGTCAGCCGCCGCTCGAGTCCCAGATCGTGGATTTCTGCGACGAGATCTGCTACTCCTATTCGGACCTGGATGACGCGCTGGAGGCGGGATTCGTCGCCCTGGATGCCATCCTGCGGGAACTGGACGATTTCCGTGAATTGTACATCCAACTGGACCGGCGCTACCCCGGGACCGACGCCCGCCTGATCTTCAACGAGACGCTGCGCCGCATGATGAACCTGACGGTGCGCGACATGACGGCAACGATCGAGCAGGACCTGGCGGATGAGGGAGTCCTGACCGTGGCGGACGTCCGCCGGAGCGGCCGTCGGTTGGTGGGCTATTCTCCGGACATGGGCCGCTGGGTGCTCCGGCTCAAGCAGTTTCTGCGCGCCCATTACTACCAGCACCCGGAGATCCAGGATCGTCGGCAGGTCGAGACGGAAAAAATCCGGCGTTTGTTTGAATTGTATGCCACGCAACCCGAGCGGCTTCCCAGCCGATACCGGGAGATGATCCGCGACGGCCGGATGCCGATGCATCGCGTGATTGTGTACTACATCGCCGGCTTTACCGACAATTACTTTGCCGAGATGGCCGACACTTTCGGCATTTAGGCCCGATCACCGGTCCGAACCTCAGCCAGGTTGCCCCGATCAGCGTTCGGGAAACAGGGCTTTCAGCTTTTCCGGATCCGGAGGCGGGGTCAGATAGGAGACCACCACCAGGGCCAGCACCGATATCAGCAGGGCGGGATAGATGCTCGGTATCCCCCACGGATCCTGGGAGCCGGCCGGCCCGCGCATCACCTCAGGGAAAAAATTGGGCACCACGATCTCCAGCAGCAGCGCGACGAATGCGCCGCTGATGATGGACACCGTCCCACCGAGTTTGGTCGCCCGCTTCCAGCTCAAGGCGGCCAGCAAGGCCGGGGTGATGGACACGCCGTACATCGTGTAGGCGAAGTAGCTGTAGGATAACACGGAGATTTTCAGCTTGAGGACAGTAGGGATGAAGATCATCAGGAAGGCGCAGACTCCCAGGACCACGATGAACACTTTCTGCAGCGCCACCATCCGTTCGGACGGCGCGTCCGGGCGGATGAACCGCTGGTAGATGTCGCGCATGATGTTCGTGCTGGGCGACAGCAGGTAATTCATTCCGGTGGAGAGCACCACCACGCAGGCGGCAGCCAGCAGCAGCATACCGGCGACCAATCCCAGCCAGCCGGTGCCGGTCAGGTTGCGGGCGGCGACCAGGACGATCGACGCCGGATCGTCTCCCATCCGGTTGAGTTTGGCCAATATGGCCTCGCGATCTCCCTGCAGCGGAAAAAGCTCGGCCTGGAACGATTCACGCAGTTCCACAGCCTGTGATGGTTTGATCTGGCCGGCTGCTTCTCTTTCCTTGACGAGCGCATCCACCCGGGCGACAAGGTCAACCGGCACCGTCGAGGCGCTCACCTCCGTCTGGAGCTGGCGGCTGATGTCGAACGTCTTCAACTGAACCCAGTTGGCGGATGCGCCGTAGATGGCAATGACCACCACCACCGTTTCAACGACGATCGTGCCGATGATCCAGAGGCCGACGGCGGTCTTGGCTTCCCGGGGGGTTTTGGCGCTGTAGAACTTCTGATACATGCTCTGCACACCCATGAGCAGCATCATGGTGGCCAGAAAATATGCGCCGCCCTTCAACCACGGATGCTCTCCGAAATCGGCACTGAAGGTTTGAAAATGGGTGGCTGGCAGCGACGCCGGCGCGGCGCTCCACCCGCCGGCGAACAGGATCACCAGCGGCACCGCGATCAGACAAGCCAGCACGATGATGATGCCGTTGGGCAGGTCGGTGTGGGCCACGGCCATCATGCCGCCCAGGGCGGTGAACACGATGACGAATGCGGCAGTCAAGGCCTGCCCGGTCTCCACGCTGATGCCCCCGGCGCTCAGCACATTGAGGATATACCCCCCGGCGCGGAACTGGTAGCTGACGATGGTGACAAACGCGATGATCAGGGCGACGGCGCCGAACAGTCGGGCGAATTTGCCGTAGCGCACCTCCAGGATGTCCCCGATGGTGTATTGCCCGAACGTACGGATTTTACCGGCCAGAAAGAAGATCACCGCGATGCCCACCCAGGCACCGGCCGGCAGCCACAGGCTGCTCCAACCGGCTTTGGCCGCGTACTCGGCGCCGGCGATGAATGTGCCGGAGCCGATCCAGGTGCAGATCAGAGTGAACACCATCACCTTGAGACTCAAGGACCGTCCGGCCACCATGAAGTCTTCGTGACTCTTTATTTTCCGGGAACGATAGAAGTTGAACGCCAGCAGCACAATCAGGTAGCCCAGGATCACATACAGGTAAACGGACATGGCTCCTCCAGACGTACAGGATGGCCAACCGACACCCGAGATGTTATGCCGACCCGTGTCGGAGCGAATCGGCATGAATCGAATTGAGACCGAGATGACATGGCGACAGGGTGACTGGTCGCGGAACAGGGAGGGAACGGGAAAATAAACCCGGAGGCCTTGCGGCCTCCGGATTGTTTAAAACGGAACGTCGTCATCGGTGATGGGCTCGTCCACGACCGGCGGCTCATCACGGGAGACGGTGGAATCGCCGTATTCAGCCGCCGCCGGTTCGGCTGCGGCGGCTGAGCGGCTTTCGAGGATGTTCATGTCGGAGATGACGATCTCCGTGGTGGACCGCTTGCCGCCGCTCTGGTCCTCCCACTGACGGGTCTGAATGCGGCCCTCGACATAAACCAGGCGGCCCTTCTTGAGATACTGGTTGCAGATTTCCGCCAGTTTGCCCCAGACGACGATGTTGTGCCACTCGACCCGGGACTGCTTGGTGCCGCTCTTATCCACCCACACCTCGTCGGTGGCGACCGAAAACTTGGCGACGGTCTGCCCGTTTTGGGTGTACCGCAACTCGGGATCGCGTCCCAAGCGACCGATCAACATGACCTTGTTCAGTCCTTTCATGACGATGCCTCCTGTCAGCGTTTTTTCGGTCGGGCAGGAGGGTCCACGCCGAGAATCTGCAGTTGCTGCATCGCGATGTTGGCCTCCGGAGAATCGGGGTATTTCAGGATCACATTTTTAAATGCATCCACAGCGGCCGGATTGTTGTTCAAGGACAGGTGGGCCAATCCGCTTTTCAACATGGCGGCGGGAGCCTTGTCCCCTTTGGGAAACAGGCTGATCACCTGGTTGAACGCCTCCACCGCATCCGTGTGGTGTCCCTGGTTGAAATAACAGTCGCCGATGTAATATTGGGCGTTGTCGGCGAGTTCGGACTCCTTGTAATTCGCGAGAAACTCCAAAAAGCCCTGCACGGCCAGTTCGAAATTGCCCTGAATGTAGTCGTTGTACGCCAGCGAATATAGCTGGTCGGCCGGCAGCGGGAGCGGTTTGCCGTCGGGCATGGTTTCCGCCTTGGGCCGGCGGGATTTCATCTCCTCGAGCGACGTCTGGGTTGCCTCCAGGCTGCGGGTCAGATTGGTGATCTTGACGCTCTGGTCGTCAATCTTTGAGGCCAATGCCCTGATCGTATTGATCAAATCCTCGATGTTCTCGTCGCCGGCGCGGGATTGCTCTTCCTGGCGGCTGTTGAGCTGGTCGACGATGCGGGTGATCGCACCCATCTGGTTGATGAGCTGTTCCATCAGGGTCTTGGATATGGCGCCGCTCTCATCCACACTTTTTTGGAGCATGCGGATCTGGTTCTGAACGGTCATGATGTCGTTTTGCAGGCGGATGTATTCCTCCTTCGTCCCGGCCGCGGCCAGGCCGGATAACAGGAACAGCAGCACTACCACCGACAGGCATCGCTTCATTTGAGCCTCCTCAAGGTTTGATCAAAATGAAGTGCGCCCGGCGGTTCTTGGCCCAGGCTTCCTCATTGTGCGCGGGATCGAACGGACGTTCTTCACCATAGGAGATGGTCTTGATTCGGGTGGCGCTCACCCCAAGCGACACCAGATAATCGCGGGCCGCGTTCGCACGCTTGTCGCCAAGCCCGATGTTGTACTCTTCGGTGCCGCGTTCGTCGCAGTGCCCTTCGATCATGATACTGATCTGTGGCAGTCGGCGGATCAGCACCTCCGCGTTCTGGCGCAGAATGTCTCTGTATTCGGCGGTGAGCTCGGCGCGATCGAAATCAAAGAAGATGTCCTGGATCTCGTTTTTGAAGATCTGCTCGACATTGAACCCCTGGTCGGTCTCATCCACCCGCGGAGTCACCGTCGTGGTTGTGGTAGTGACCGGGGCGGGAGTGACCGTGACGCGCGCCTGGGCGCTCACGGTGCCGCCGGCACCCTTCGCCACCGCCACGTATGTTGTCGAGGCTCTCGGGGAGACTACCGTCGACCCCTGGGGCGGAAACTGGCCCACGGTTTCGATCGTCACTCCCGTAGCGTTGGTGGTCGTCCAGTTCAGAGTGGTGGAAGCCCCCTCGGCGATGATCGACGGCTGGGCGCTCAACGTGATGGTCGGCGCCGCCAACTGCTGTTGGCTGGACGGCGGCGCTGCAACGGGCGTGCGCTTCTTACACCCCCCGACCAGACACAGCAGGATTACAGCCGCGCCGATGACAAAAAGCCGGTTGTTCAATTTCATTGCTCCCTCCAATCCTCTATTCATATAAACGATCCAGTCCAGAAGTGTCCGAAAAAAATTCAGTTTTTCTGTGCGTACGACGACCAGTCCGGATTGGAACATCCTTGCAGATTGGTGATTTGACGCAGCTCGCTGCCGTCGGCGAAGATCGTGTATATCTCCGACGAGCCCGACCGGTTGGATTGGAAAACAATATGGCGGCCGTCGGGCGCCCATGACGGGTTCTCGTTGTCGCCATGGCCCTGGGTGAGCTGGAGTATCCGTTTGGTCGCCACTTCGGCGATGAAGAGGTCGAAATACGCCATGCGGGAAGGCTTCCAGGAAAAGACGATGTAACGGCCGTCCGGCGACCAGTCCGGCGACGAGGCATAACCGCTTTCCAGCGTGATGCAGGTCAGATCGGCGCCAAAGGTGTCGCAGATGTGGATCTGCGGCACCCCGCCACGGCTGGAAACAAAAGCCAGCTGCCGACCCGTGGGGCTCCAGCAGGGGCTGATGTCGATGCCGGGGTGCTGGGTGATATTGCGCAGGTTGCCGCCGTCCGTATCGGCGATGTAGATATCCGTGTCCGATGCATCGTTGAGCCGGGCGGAGAAGGCCAGTTGCTTGCCGTCGGGCGAATAAGCCGGTGTGGTGAGCAGGCCGCCGCTCGGGGGAAACGCCTGGAGCTGGCCGTTGGAAAGCGAGACCAGATACAGCCGCGGCGTGCTTTCGTAGTAGGAAGTGAACGCGATCCACTCGTTCGACGGATTCCAGGCCGGAGTGACGTTGATGGAGCCGTTCGACGTGATGGGCTGCAGGTTGGCGCCGTCGTAATCCGCCAGATAGATTTCCTTGCCGGTACGGGTTTTACGCTCGAATACGATCTGCGTGGACGCGATGCCCTGGGAGGCGTTGGCGGACAACAGGCTCACGATGTGGTCGGCGATCCGGTGGGCGATGGCTCGGGTGTAACGGGGGATGGTCCGGAACTGTTTGCCCAGCACCTGCTCCTGGGTCTTGAGATCGAAGACCCGGCACTGAACCACCAGATAGTTGCTTTCGATCCGGGCGTTGCCGATGATGATGAAATCAACGCCGAGGTTCTGATCCTGCCAGTCTTTGAACACCAGGTCTTCGGGTTCGTCGATTTGCTGGGCGGGGTAGAACGAGCGCGAGAGCAACTTGAAAAAGGCCGAATACTCCAGATCGCTCCACAGCGTTTCGTTGACGATTTTCAGGTACTCGTCGACGGCCGGATCCAGGTTGCCGCTCTTTGTCTGGAACTCAGGGAGCGCCAGCACGGTCGTCTTGGCCGGACGCGGCTTGATCACGATGGATGCGTCGTCGGTCTGCGCCTGGGAAAAGATCATGCAGCCCAGTGCCAACAGTGGGAGTAGGCGGAAGCGCTTCATCACACTCCTCGAGTCAAGGTGTCGGATGTTCGAATATCGCCACGAACCGAACGCGATTCCTTTGCATTCTATATTGAACGGGCAGGGGAGGCAAGGGATCCGATGCCCGAACCGCCCGCAGAGCGGAACGTTCAAAGGCTTCCGGACCCGTGGATTCAACGATCTGAATGTCCTCAATCCGCCCCTCGGGGCTCACGGCAAATTGGATGAGGGTTCGGTGCTTTCCCGAGAACTGGATGCCCATGCGGGACTCCAGCCAGTTGCTGCCCACCCGCTGTTCCACCTGACGGGCGTACCAGGAGTCGTAGAAGCCCTCGCCCGCGCCGCCGATGGAAACACCGTGACCGGAGCCCTCGCCCTGACCGCCGGCGCCGGTGCCGCCGCGAAGCCCCGGAGAACGCTCGCCGGTACTGACCGGTCCCGGTGGGGCGGGCGTGGCGGCTGGCGCGGGAGGGGTGGGCTTCTCAGCGGCGGACTTCCGGTCCGGCTGGGTGGTTTTGAGGAAGTCGTCCGGGCGGTCAGTCTCCACGATCGGCTCTGCAGGCTTCGCCGCCGGAGCGGCGACGGGTTCCGGAAGCGTGACCGGCGGTTTGAAATACTCCTGTCCCGCCGGCAGCCCTTCGACTAGGCCGACGCCGATCGCGCGATTGCCACCGCCGCCGCCTCCGCCCAGAGTCAGCGTGGGGCCCATGGGTGCGGCGAATTGCCAAACCAGGATGATCGTCACCAGTAAAAAATGCGACACGATGGAGGAGATGAGGAATTTGCGCCGATCTCCTTCGGAGACCAGAGATTGATAATGATAATGACGGTCATCGACGGTCATGGCTTGCGTTGTTGGATCATGGGCCGCGTGACGATCTGGATGTTGGTGAAGGCGTATTCGCGGAGCGTATCCATCACCTTGACGACGACGGCGAACCGGACGTCGCCGTCCGCCTGCAGATAGATCGGTTGATTGAGGTCCTGGCCGAGGCGTTGGCGCAAGGCCGGTCCCAGATCGTTGATGTGGATCTGGCGGGTCATGAAGTACAGGTTGCTCCGCTCATCGATGGAGACGACATACTGCTGGTGCGGGTTGAAGTTCTTGACATGCCGCGTGCGGGGCAGGTTGACCTCGATGCCCGCCTGGATGATGGGAGCGGTGACCATGAAAATCACCAGCAGGACCAGCATGACGTCCACCAGGGGCGTGACGTTGATCTCGGCCAACGACGTCATGGTCCGGCCGTTGGGATTCGTGAACGCCATGGCCAACTCCTCACGTGAAGTTGCGTTCCACCAGGTTGGTCAGCTCGGTTGTGAAGTCATCCAGCAGCGACGCCATATGCTTGATCCGGGACAGGAAATGGTTGAAGAAAATCACTGCCGGGATCGCGGCAAACAGGCCGAAGGCCGTGGCGTAGAGGGCCTCGGCGATGCCGGGCGCCACTGCCTGAATGGAGGTGGTTTCCAACTGGCCGAGACCGTGGAAGGCGTCGATGATTCCCACCACGGTCCCGAACAGCCCGATGAACGGGGTGACCGAGCCGGTGGTCGCCAGCCAATTCAGGGAACGCTCCAGATGGGTGAGTTCCACGGCGGATGCCTTTCGCAGCGTTCGCTCGACGTTGGAGATGCTCTTGATGTGAAGCGTGGGGGCGGCATCGCCGTCGGGGGCGTGCCGGGCCGTGAGTTGGGCGTTGAGTTCGCTGTAGCCGGCCAGGAATACGCCCGTCAGTGGACTGTTCTTGAAATCGCTGCTCCGCTTGTAGATTTCGGACAGCTTGCTGCTCTCATGGAACAGCTGTAGAAAACTGAGGGATTGGCGTTCCACTTTGCGGAAGAGCACCAGCTTCTGGAAAATGATGGCCCATGAAAAAATCGAAAAGACCAGCAGCAGCAGGAAGACGCCCTGGGCCACGATGCCGGCGCTGCGGATGAGCTCGAAAATCCCGCCCGAGAACCCGCTTGAGCCCGCGGTGGCTATGAACGGAAACAATGCCTATCTCCTTTAAAAAAATAAGGTTAATGAATATCATGGAACCACTATCAAGTCAAACGATTCTTTTGCTATAATGCCCTACCAACCAGATGATTCGTCTGGGGAAAAGGACGGTTGTTGTGCTCCGATATCTGCACATCCGGAATATCGCCGTGATCGAGGATCTCGAGATCGAATTCGGGCCCGGCCTCAATGTGATCACCGGGGAAACGGGTTCCGGCAAGTCGATCCTGATCGATGCCGTGGGGCTCCTGGCCGGCGCCCGGGGCTCAGCGGATCTCATCCGCAGCGGTGAAAACCGGGCCATGGTGGAAGGCGTCTTTGACCTGCCGGCAGGCAGTCCGGTCTGGCCGCTGCTGGAGGCCGAGGGCATAGGCAGGGACGATCTGGAAGACGGCCTCCAGGTTCGGCGGGAACTGGCGGCCGGCAGCGGCGGGCGCGTCCAGGTGGCCGGCCGGCTCGTCGCCACGGCGTTCCTGCGACGCCTGGGTGATGAGCTGCTGGAGATTCACGGTCAGCACGATTGCCGCCTGCTGCTGCAGCCCCGCTACCACCTCCAGCTGCTCGACAATTACCACGGCCAGCGGGACACGTTGCGGACGGTTCAGGAGCTGGCGCGCCAGATCGCCGCGACGCGTACCGAGTTGGACCGGCTGGTCCACGACGAACAGACCCGGCTGCAGCGGCTGGATCTGCTGGACTTTCAGGCGGCGGAGATCGACGCCGTCCATCCCGTTCACGGTGAGGAAACTCGGCTGAACGACGAGCGGCGGATTCTCGTCAATGCGGAGAAGTTGTTCCAGCTCTCCACCGAGACCCATGACCTGCTCTATGAGAACGAGGGCGCGGTGCTGCGCCAGCTGGGGCGGCTCCTCCACCGGCACCAGGAGATGGCCGCCATCGATCCGCGCCTGGCCAGAACCGCCGAGACTCTTCAGAACGTGATCTTCCAGCTTGAGGATGCCGCATTCGCCGCCCGGGATCATGCGGCCACCGTCGAGTACAATGAAAACCGGCTCAACGAGATCGAATCCCGGTTGATGCAGCTGGATCGGCTCAAGCGCAAGTATGGGCCCACTATCGAAGCCGTCCTGGAATACAACCAGGACGTTCTGGCGGAGCGCGATCGACTGCGCGATTCGGACGCGCGCACGATCCGGCTCCAGCAGGAGGTGGGCGAACTGATCGGGCGGTATCGGCAGGCTGCCGACACCCTGAGCCAGGCACGCCAAAAGGCCGCCCGGAGCGTGGAAAGGGAGATGAAAAAACATCTCGACGAGCTGGACATGAAGGGGACCCGGTTCCAGGTGCGCATCCTGCCGATCGAGGCGGGGGATGTGCCGCCCGCCACCGGTCTGGACGATGTGGAATTTTTCGCCAGCCCCAATGTCGGCGAAGAGCCGCGGCCGCTGCACAAGATCGCGTCCGGCGGAGAGCTCTCGCGGCTGGCCCTGGCCATCAAATTAATCCTGCGTTCGGAGCCCGATGCGGTGCTCATCTTCGACGAGATCGACGCCGGCATCGGCGGCGGCACCACCGAGGTCGTCGGCCGGAAGCTGAGCCGGGTTGCCGCGAGCAACCAGTGTTTCTGTGTCACCCACTCGCCCCATATCGCGGCCCAGGCCGACCACCATCTCCGAGTGGAGAAGACGGTCGCCGGTGGACGCACCTTCACCGCCATCCAACAGCTCAGCCAGGCGGAAAAAGTTGACGAGCTGGCCCGGATGCTGGGCGGCGTCCAGATCACCGAGATCACTCGCAAGCATGCCCGCCAGCTCCTGGGCAAAGCGTGAATCCGCCGGTCACCAGGCTTGCCGATGACTGTCAGTAAGACATTCTTCATCCACACATTCGGTTGCCAGATGAACGTTCTCGACTCGGAGAAGGCGGCCGGCTTGCTTGTTTCCGCCGGGTGGCGGAAAGCCATCCGACCGCAAGATGCCGATCTCATCCTCTACAACACCTGCTGCGTACGGGAAAAACCGGTGCAGAAGGTGTTCTCTTACCTCGGGCAGACACTGTCGCTCAAGGCGAGGCGCCCGGGGCTGCGGGTGGGCGTCCTGGGCTGCGTGGCGCAGCAGCAGGGGTGGCAGATGATGAAGCAGTTTGCCGGGCTGGACCTGGTGCTCGGCACGCGAAAGATCCACCGGCTGATCCGCCATTTGGAAGACCTGGACGCCGGCCGAATCGAGCGATGCGTGGATGTGGACATGGACGATGATCCCTTGCCCGTCGAAGTGGACACGATTCTTCGCGAGACACCATTTCGGGCATTTGTGACCATCATGGAGGGGTGCGACAATTTCTGCGCCTACTGCGTGGTGCCGCATACCCGGGGGCGGGAACGGAGTCGGCCATCCGGTCGGATCCTCGATGAGATCCGCCGCCTTGCGGCTGAGGGGGCGGTGGAGATCATGCTCTTGGGACAGAACGTCAACTCCTACCGCGATCCGGCCGGAATGGTGCATGAGTTCGCCGATCTCCTCGCGGCGGTCGCCGCCGTCCCCGGTCTGAGACGGCTTCGGTTCACTACCTCGCACCCCAAGGATTTCAACGGACGGCTGCTCCAGGTCATGGAAGCGAATCCGGTCATCTGCAACCAGCTCCATCTGCCGGCGCAATCCGGATCCAACCGCATCCTGACGGCGATGAACCGCAAGTACACCGCCGATGATTACCTCGCCCATGTGGTCATGATTCGGCGAGCGAAGCGGTACATGAGCCTGTCGTCTGATTTCATCGTCGGTTTTCCGGGGGAGTCGGACCGGGATTTCGAGGAAACCTTGGCGCTGCTGCGATTCGTCCGCTATGACTCGATCTTCTCATTCATGTACTCCCCGCGTCCGGGGACGCCGGCTTTCGGGCTGCCGGATGCAATCCCGCGGTCGGTCAAACAGGATCGCCTCGTCCGGTTGCAGGCGGCGCAGGAGGCGATTCAATTGGAGAACAACCGCGCTGAAATCGGCTCGATCCGGGATGTGCTGGTGGATGGGCGTGGCCGCGAGCCGGGGCAGCTCGCCTCCCGGACCACCGAGAACAAGATCGTCCATTTTGTCGGCAACGCGAACCTCACGGGTAGTTTCTGCCGGGTGCGCATCACCGACGCCAGCGCCCACTCGCTGCGGGGTGAATGGGTGCCGGATCCCGCGGATGGCTGAATCACACCCGGTGTGGTATCATCAAACCAGTCATAGGCGGATGTCATGGACAAGATCCGGCAAATCGAATTCTTCATCAAAGGACTGATCCTGGATCCGGTGAACAACTCGCCGGTGGTGATCCTGCAGGACACCGCCGAGACCACGGTACTGCCGATCTGGATCGGCGTTTTCGAAGCCAACGCCATCGCCCTGGAGATGGAGCATATCGAAGCCCCGCGCCCCATGACCCACGATTTGATCCGTTCCATCCTGTCGAAGCTCTCCGCCGTGCTTGAGAAGGTGGTGATCACGGACCTGGTGGACAGCACGTACTATGCCGAACTTCACATCCGGTTCAACAACCTGCTTCAGATCGTGGACTCGCGGCCCAGCGATGCGCTGGCCGTCGCGATCCGGGTCGGGGCGCCGGTGTATGTCGCCGAGGATGTCATCCGGAAATCCAGGAGCTTTTCCATCGCCGACAAGCAACAGTGGTCGGAGGACGACCTGAAAAAATGGCTCGAGGGCCTCTCGCCGGAGGATCTTGGTCAGTACAAGATGTGAGTCCGCCCGATCTGCCCGCCGCCCGATCGTCTGATCCATCCAGCACTGACTGCGTTACCCGTCCGGCACGCCGCCTGAATCGACAGGCGGTGAGCATCTATCTAAGGACTGCCTGCGGCGACTCTCGAGACGTGGAGTTCCGAACATGCGATCCGGTCCTGAACCCGGCAGTCAGTCGGTCCACACCAACCGGCTGATATATGAGCGAAGCCCGTATCTGTTGCAGCACGCCCACAACCCGGTGGATTGGCACCCGTGGGGAGCGGCCGCCTTCGAAGCGGCGCGACAGGCAGGCAAACCGGTTTTCCTGTCGGTGGGGTATGCCACCTGCCACTGGTGTCACGTCATGGAACGCGAATCGTTCGACGACCCGGAAGTTGCCCGCTTGATCAACGAGACGTTCATACCGGTGAAGGTGGATCGGGAGGAGCGGCCGGATGTGGACCATGTGTACATGGCGGTCTGCCAGGCGATGACCGGGCGGGGCGGCTGGCCGCTCACGGCGCTGCTCACGGCCGAAGGGGAGCCGTTTTTCGTCGGCACCTATTTTCCGAAACACAGCCGGCCCGGCCTCCCCGGACTCATCGAGCTGATCCCCCGGTTCCGCAGCCTGTGGCAGGAGCGGCGTGGCGAACTGGTGCGCAACGCGGTGGAAATCGCTGCAGCCATCCGTGAAGAAATGGAGCCGGCCACTAGCAACGAAGCTTGGCACCCCCGTGTTCACAGCCAGGCGTACACGCAACTTAGGGCCAGCTTCGATCCTTCGGCGGGCGGTTTCGGTTCCGCGCCCAAATTTCCGACGCCCCACAAGATCATGTTCCTCCTCCGCTATTGGAGGCGCACCGGGGAGACGATGGCGCTCGAGATGGTCCGGCAGACCTTGCGCCACATGCGGCGGGGCGGGGTGTACGACCAGATTGGATTTGGTTTCCACCGTTACAGCACGGACGCAATGTGGCGCTTGCCGCATTTCGAAAAGATGCTCTACGACCAGGCGCTCATGGCCGCCGCTTACATCGAGGCGTACCAGGCGGTCGGCGATCCGGAATTCCGCACGACGGCCGAGGAGATCTTTGAATACGTCATCCGGGACATGCGCGATCCGGGTGGCGCCTTCTATTCCGCCGAAGATGCCGACAGCGAGGGCGTCGAGGGGAAATTCTACCTCTGGCAGATCGATGAGCTCCGGCGGATCATGTCCCCCGGTGAAGCGGAGCCGGTCATCGCCTGGTTCAACCTGGCTGAATCGGGTAATTTCACTGATCCCCATCAGCACACGCCCGATGGCAGCAACGTGCTGTATCTGAGCAACGGCGCTCCGATCCCGGCCGATGCGCCCGGCCCGGACCGCTCACCGCAACCGCCGACGTGGAAGCGGATTCGTTCGATTCTGCTGGACGCGCGCAACCGCCGCGAGCGACCATTGCGAGACGACAAGATCCTGACCGATTGGAACGGGTTGATGGTCGGGGCACTGGCCATGGGCGCCCGGGTACTGAACCGCCCGGACCTGGCTGAGTCGGCGATCCAGGCGCTGGATTTCATTCTCAGCCGCATGAGTCGGGCGGACGGGCGCCTTTTCCATCGCCATCGGGACGGCGAATCCGGGATCGACGGCCAACTTGACGATTATGCCTTCCTGGTGCACGGGTTGCTCGAAACCTATCAAGCGACCGGGCTGACCCGCTACCTGGCTCAGGCCATCCGCCTGACCGATCAGGCGCTGGAGCTGTTTTGGGATCCGAACCCAGGGGGCTGTTTCATGACGCCCCTCGACGGGGAGCGGTTGCTCTTTCGGGCCAAAGAGACTTATGACGGAGCGACTCCTTCCGGGAACTCGGTCAGCCTGGAGAATCTCTACTGTCTGGCTGCCCTGACCAGTCGGGCGGATTATACAGAAATCGCCGATCGGTTGCTGCGTGGTCTGGCCGGTAGCGTGGCCGGAGCGCCTTCCGCCCACGCGCGTTGTCTCGGTGCGCTTTCCGCCGCGCCCGGTGAGGAAACGGTGATCATCCTTTCCGGCCGACGCGAGGATGAGGCGTTTCAGCAGATGCGTCGAATCTCCCGGCAGGGATATCGGCCGGGCACGGTGTGGCTGTGGCTGACAGAGGACGCGGAAGGTGAAGCGATCCGGGCGCTGATCCCGCACCTGGACCATCTGCCAGCCGGCGGCGCACCGGCCGCGATCATCTGCCGCAACCGGGCCTGCCAGCCGCCCCTTAATGGGCCGGACGAGCTGGCCCGTTTTCTGGAAACCAGTTGAACTTTTCAGGCGGGGACGCCGCCCAACAGCACCCGGCCTGCCTCCCAGATCAAGACTGCAGACAGCGCCAGCAGAGCCCAGGCGATCAGCCCGATGGACGATAGACCATATTGGCCCACGAGCAGACACAGTGCCCAGACGGTCATCACCGTCATGAACACCATGGGCAAAAACACGAACAGGTTGCTTCGTCCGCGACGCTTCAGCCAGACCACCACCACCAGCAGCGCCACGCCGGCCAGGAGCTGGTTCGTGGCCCCGAACACGGGCCAGATGGCTTTCCAGGCGGGCAGGGGATTCCCCTGGGCGTCATGGAGCGGCAGCAGGATGAACAGGGCCGGCAATACGAGGCACGCCAGGGTCGCCAGGTAGCGGGCGCTGGTTCCGGAGAGATTGAAGAACTCCTCCACGATGTAACGGGCCAGCCGGGTGCCGGTATCCAGGGATGTCAGGATGAACGTCGACAGGGCGAGGAGGCCGACACTGACGCCGATGGCGTGGGGGACGCCGAACAGGGACAGGAAGCGGGCGATCCCGTTGCCGTAGATGATGAGTGGCGGCTTGCCGGCCAGTTCGTCACCCGGCGCCAGCATCATCACCGTACTCAAGGCGATGACGGCCACCAACCCTTCGATGAGCATCGCGCCATAACCCACGACGCGCGCATCCGACTCCTTGTTCAATTGCTTGGACGAAGTGCCCGAGGCCACCAGCGAGTGGAATCCGGAACACGCGCCGCAGGCGATGGTGATGAAAAGAACGGGCAACAGGTTGCCGAGCTGGGGGCTGGACCAGCCGAGGTGGGCCGGCCAGGTGGACTGCAAGCCGCCGAAAAGAATCCCCACGACTCCGGCGGCCACTGAGGCATACAGCAGGTAAGACGACAGGTAATCCCGCGGTTGGAGCAGAATCCAGACCGGTGTGGTGGAGGCGATGAAGCAGTAAACCAGCAGGGCGATGCCCCAGAACGCCGCGTGATCCAGACCGATGGCTTGGGCCAGGCGGCTGGCGTCCAGCGGGAGTACATGGCCGACCCAGATCCCGGCGAAAACCGCCGGGACGAAGATCAGGGATGCCAGCCAGATCCTAAGTTTCAGTCGATAGATGCACAGGCCAAAACCGACGGCCAACAGGATGTATATCATCGAGGCGGATGCGACGGGGCCGCTCTCCACAAAAGTGGCCGCCGTCAGATCGGCGAACACGACCAGCACATAAACCAGGCACAGCCAGATGAAGATCAGCATGAGCCGGTAGGCCAGCGGCGACATGTACTCCCGGGCGATTTCGGCCACGGAGCGAGCCTTGTGACGCACCGAAGCCATGAGCGCCGAAAAGTCATGAACCCCGCCGATGAAGATGGAGCCGATCACCACCCACAGGATGGCCGGCAACCACCCGAACGCAGTCGCGGCGATGATGGGTCCAACGATGGGGCCGGCGCCGGCGATGGACGAAAAATGATGTCCCAGCAGAACCGGGCTGGGCGCCGGCACGCGATCCACGCCATCGGAGTCGGTGTGGGCGGGGGTGGGGCGCCGGTCATCCACGTCGAAACGGCGCTCCAGCCAGCGACCGTAAAAACGGTAAGCCAGGCCGAACAGCAGCAGGCTGCCCAAGAAAATTAGCGGTAACATGATCACTCCAGCAGGATGCAATAAAGCAGCGCCGGCTTAGGAACCGGCAGAACGCAGCAGTGTAGCATGATGAACAAGCGGGGGTGTGCGGTGGATCACATCGGATCAATACACCCGAAATTCAATAAAGATCGGGTAGTATTCCCCATCGGATCCCAGGGCGATTTTATAGGTACCCCGGCCGCCCACGCAGCGGATACTCGCCCGGAACATGTCATCCCGCCACTTGGGCCGCAGGAACGATTTGCCCATGTAGTACGACCCGTCGCCCTGGACGATCTTTGCATTCGCGTCCGGGTACACGACGATCACCCGGAGTTTGTCCTTGGGCAGGTTACCCATGGATTCGAATTCAAGTTCCACCCGCTGACCGTAGCGGATATCGGCCTTGACAGGAGACATCAGCTTGCCGAGGGGAAAGGCGAAATTCTGAGTGCCGAAATACTTGGTGGCGGCATCATGGACGATTCCGATGCCGATATGGGTGAAGTCGGAACTGAGTATATTCGCCCGGTGGCCGGGCGAATTCATCCAGGATTCCATGAGATTGGCAGCGATCTCAGACTCGGTGGTGCCGAATCCGGTGGCGATGTTCTCGGCGAAGCGGATTGTCAGGAGTTCTGGATAATACTTCAGGCGTCGCTGGTCCGGAGTGCGCGCTTCATGATCGGTATGGGAAAAAAATCGAAAGTCCCGCATGTTGCCGGAGTGCCGCCGGGCCAGGTCGGCCAGGCCGTCGTCGTAGCGGTAGGGATCGAGGCCGCGTTCCGCCCGGGCCCAATTCACCAGCCGGAAGACTTCCAATTCGATCCGGGCGATATCCAGATGCAGCATCATATTGGGCGGACGGCTGCCCAGGAGTGCGGGTGCCGCCAGAAGGAGGACGCTGATGATCTGGATGATGCTCCGCGTTTTCATGGCGACTGTCGATCCTTATACTTTCCGGGCTGGAGCTTTGTTTCCCGTCTTCAGTCCGAAACTTTGCTACTCCGGCCGCGCCTCATGGCAGCTCGCGTTGGCCGGTACGCGTCAGCCGGTCCTGTTCGATATCGAACCGGTACTTCACCTCGGTCCCGCAGCAGGATCCGCTGAAGGAAAATGTGGCCGGGCCTTCCCAGGCGATAAACCGATGGATCTTGGCCGGATCAACTGCCCGGGGCGGGATTTCGTGGGCGTCTACACTCCGCCACGGTTTCCGCCAGTCGATCCAGAGGTGCCCGCCGCTGTTGATCCAGTCGGCGGCGCGGAATATTTTGAAACCGTCCCATTGACTGGTCAGAATGGCTGCGTAGTGGCCGTCGGGTGACCACACCTGAAAAAACCAGCTGCCCAGCATGGTCTCATCCGTGGGTATCCGATCGAACTCGCCGGTGGCGGTGTGCAGGATATAGACCGAGCACGTGGCCACCGGCTGGGGCGGCACCACCAGGGGGCTGTCGGACGGCTCATCGGTCGTGAACACCGCCGCCAGCGGGTAGATCGGATTGGCGACCACTGACATCACCGTCTCCATGAAGCGGACCGTGAACGTGGTGCCGTCCGCACGCTGAATCTGCAATTCCGAGGCTCCGGTCCTGTGCACGGCGAACGGCGCCGCGCCCTCGGCAGGCGAACCCGCTGGAAGCCAGGTCACCGACAGGCAACCTGCCGAGATGATGGCGACGATTCGAATCAGCATCCACGCTTTCATGACACCGACACCTGGTCCCATTCTACCCCGGCACTCAGCAGGATGCCGGAGGTGTGAATTCAGAGTCCCCGCTCATCAGATGCCGGGATGCTGGTTGGAGTTGGAGATTTTTGTTTTCGCAAGACATGAGCATAGATGCAGGCAGCAGCAAACCCCAGCGCCGCAACCAGGCTCAACCACGCCGCGGCGAGGCGCAGCGGTGTGGAGCCGAAGCGGATCTCCAAGGTATGACGTCCGGCGGGAACGGCGATGAGGAGTTTCCCGGTGCCCGACTCCGCGGTCACCGGGAGCGTCACACCCCGTTCGTCGAGGGCGAACCAGCCGGGATAGTGCCAGGTGCGCAGCGCGATGGCGCCGGGTGTCGCAGCCTGAATGTCGATCCGTCGTCGCTCGGATTCCCACGCGGTGACTTTACCGCTGATCTGTCCGCGAGCCACGGTCACCAGGGCGTCATCCGCGGGCTGAGGTGTGAGCCTGGAACCTCGGGGTGGATAATCGCCCGGCAGTCGCCGGAATGAGGCAACCTGCTCGAGGATTCGTTGGGGTGGCGCAAATCCGTTCATCTGGATGCAGGACAGGCTGAGCATGCCCATCACCAGGGTCAGAACCAGACAGAAGCCGGAGAAGGCATACCGCACCCAGCCGTAACCGACTCGGGACCGCCACACCGCGGCCACAGCCAGGGCGGTGATGATGCTGCATGGCGCAGCGAGATGGTCCAGCAACCGCCACGGGAGTTGGAGGGTCGCCAGAGCGGGAATCTCCGCCCACAGCCACCGCGAGGCGGGCGAGGCCAGGAAAACCGCCCCGACGGCGATTATCGAAACGAGCTGGAGAAGACCGCTGAACGCCGATTGTCCGAATTCGGCGGAGCCACGATTCAACGCCAATATCACCACCATTCCCACGATCGCCAGAGTCAGGGGCAACAGCGCCATGCGCTGGAACAGGTGCTGGAGTGCGGGATCCGTCCATGTGCCGGGTGGCATGAACAAGAAATTGCCCGCATAGACGTTTTGGCCGGCCTGTGGCAGCGTCACGAGATGTCGTTCAGCCAGGGCGGGCATCAGATAAACGGCCGAGATGGCCAGGGCTGCCGCAGTTCCGGCGGTCACCCGGATCATCGTGTCCATCCGGCGGCTTCTCACAGTTTCGAATACGAGCCAGGCGGACACCAGCGTCAATGCCAGCAAGGTGAACGGCAGGTTCAGGAGGAGCATGGCTGCCACGGAAATCGTCCAAACCCGAACGGGCGTGCCGCACCAGCCTCCACCGCGAGGTTCCGCCGCGATGCGCCGCAGGGAATCCAGGGCCCAGGGGAATATGCAGCCGGCCGCGTAGGCGGGGAACAACCCGGCGGCATGGAGTTCGAACACGCGAAATGGCGCCACCAGGGCGAGTGCGACGCCGGCCGCCGCCCACGGCCCGGCCGGTTCCGACAGCAGCCGGTACACTCCGGCGAACCCGACGATTGTCAGGAGGGCCAGGATCAGATAAAGACCGACCAGAATGTTGCCACCGCACAACCATGCTGCAACGCCGGCGCAATAGAACAGCCCGGGGGGGTAGAAGATCATGGTGGGGGCGCCAAAGCCCTCGTTGAAATCGGCCAGCCATCGAGGATATATATTCCCTTCGGCCAGACTAGCCCGAAATTGATCCACCATGGCCAGGTGGATATGCAGGTCATGGGATAACGGAATGCCCTGCAAGAGGGGCAACATCAGCAGAATACCCGCCGCCAGGGGCAGGGTGATGCTCCATCTGATTGGTGAAGTGGAAATTCTGACCCCGTTTGCCACGAATTGCATGGTACACCAGGAACCCGCTCGTCTCCAAGGTCCGGTCGACAGCACCCTGAGCCATCTGGAATCATCGGTCCAAGTGTTTTGCTTTCCCATACTCCGTGTGTAATATATGAACCTGCAGGTCTTGACGGAGACACTGCTCATATGATGCCTGGCGGCGATGGGTTCCATAGCGGACTGTATTCGAAATAAACCGGGGACACGTGTTCTGAACGCCATGCCGGCATTGCCGCCCGGAGAGGGATGAACAACCAACAGCGCGCCTACATGTTCGCCGTGGCCACCGTCCTCATGTGGTCCACGGTGGCGACCGTCTTCAAGCTGACCTTGCGCAGCCTCGGGATCTACCCGATGCTGCTCGGAGCCGCCCTCACATCCACGGTTTTCCTTTTGGCCGCTCTGGCGTTTCAGGAACGCCTGGGCGAGCTGCGCCGGACCTCGGGGCGGGATTGGCTGCGCGCCGCCGCCCTCGGCTTCCTGAATCCGTTTCTCTACTACGCCGTGGTGCTCAAAGCCTACGAACTGCTCCCCGCCCAGGAAGCCCAGCCGCTCAACCAGACCTGGACCATCGCCATCGTCATTTTATCTGTTCCGCTGCTGGGCCAGCGCCTGCGCTGGGCCAGTCTCGGAGCGATACTGGTCAGTTACCTGGGCGTGACGATCATCGCCACCCGCGGGGAGTGGCAACAGGTGCGGTTGTCTGATCCATTCGGGGTGTTTCTGGCTCTGGCCAGCACCTTGGTTTGGGCCCTGTACTGGATCTACAATGTAAAGGATACGCGTGACGAACTCATCAAGCTCGCCGCGAATTTCATCTGCGGCACCGGGTATTGCCTGGCGGCCGTGCTACTGTTTCCCCAGACCATGAACGGATCCTGGACCGGATGGGCCGGCGCTATCTATTTGGGTCTGTTTGAGATGGGAGTGGCCTTCGTGTGCTGGATGAAGGCGCTGCAGCTGTCGGAAAACACGGCCCTTGTATCCAATCTGATTCTCCTGTGCCCGTTCATCTCCCTGGTCCTCATTCACTATGTGGTGGGTGAACCCATCCTCGGATCCACGCTGGTGGGGTTGGTTTTCATCATGACCGGCGTCGTGTGGCAGCGCAGCCTGGCTTCCCCACAACCAGCGTGACTTTCCCACCATCGAATCAACCTGTGAAACACTCGAAACCGGAGCAAATCGGCGGTCCGGTCAAAACAACTGGCCGTCTGAACTCGTTTAATATGGGGAGACACTTTGCGGGAGGTTGGCCATGCGCCGATGGACAGGTTGCTTCATGCTGGTTCTGGCGGTTTGCGTCGGGTGGGCGGCGGCCGGGGAGCTGAGCGCACCCAAGCGCCTTACTTTTGTCATCCAGCAGGATGCGGATCCCGCGATGACCTCGTTGAATTTCAACAAGGGATTCGCGGAACTGCTCAAGTGGCTGCCTTCCGATTGCCAGGTGAGCATCTTCGGATTTTACGGTAACACGGTATACCCGGTGCGGCACGGGAAGGCCGGTGAGCTGGACTGGCCTTCCAAGGGAATGGATTTTCTGGCCATCAATCAGAATGCGGTGCCATTCAAGGATCTGCTGGCCATCCTCGCGCATTGGCGGATCCAGGATCAGCCGGTCTGCTTCATCAGCAATTGCCGCTGTCTGGCCATGTTTCAGAGCATGCAGCTCGAAGGCACCAATGTGGATAAACACGTGAACATCAAACCGTCCGTCGTCTCGGCGGTGGAGAAACCGGTGATCATGGACCAGCAGGATTTCGATCCCAAGCGGTACGAGCCGTTGGCCAAGTTGAACAGATACCTGAAGGAAAACAAAATCCGCTTGTACGGTTTTTACGTGCGGAAAAACACCGAGAAGGACCTTTTCGCCGAAGACGACCGGACCGGTTCCTCGTTTTTCACCGGTGACATGCGCTACTTTCAAAACCGTCAGATCAGCCGGGATCTGATGCTCGACAGTCTCGGCCTGACCGCCCTTCATTGGCTCACCATCGAATCGGGTGGAGTCTTGTATTACGATTTCCCTTCATTCAGCGGTGTATTCCGGTCGCTGGATAAGAAATAGATTCAAGTACCCAGTTCTGTGGTACCCAGCCGGGCACCACTTTATGGACGATCCACGTCCATTCAAATCTGTATTGTTGCCGGCTCCCCAAAATAAATCAGGCACTCCGCGATGGAGTGCCTGATCGGGGCTGTCGACAGGATTGAAGTCCAGTTAAACGCTACTTCAGGGGTTCCGCCGGAGGTGCGGCAGGTTTGGCCTGTTCCTTGGAGCACTTGCACTCGCCGGCTTTGCAGGCGGCCTTGTCGTGCGCGCACTTGCCAGCGTCAGTGTTGCAGCAGGCGGCCTTGTCGTGCGCGCACTTGCCAGCGTCGGTCTTGCAGCCGGCGGCTTTGTCGGACGCACACTTAGCATCGGCTGTCTTGCTGCACGCGGCCTTGTCATGCGCGCACTTGGCGTTCGCTGTCATGCCGCACGCGGCCTTGTCATGCGCGCACTTGGCGTTCGCTGTCATGCCGCAGGCGGCCTTGGCATGTTCGCATTTGCCGTCGCCGCTTTTGCATTTCTCACACTTGCAGTCGGCGCATTTGCAGGGGTGGCACTTGCACTCCACACACTTGCACTTGTCGCACTTGCAATCCGTGCATTTGCAATCGGGACACTTGCACTTGGCATCGGTCTTGACGACATCGCTCGAGGGATTCACGACCGATGTGGCCGTCTCCTGGGCCAGCAGGCCCCCGGTCAGCCATGCGGCCACGGCGATGGTCAGACCGAGCACGATGAGATTCTTGCGCATTGAGATATCCTCCTATTGATTTGAAATGGGCTGATGTTCTTTGAATTTAAATCTATCGGCATCGAGTTGCAGACATCTTTCTATTGGCACGCACGATGCCAAACACAAAGAAACGACCAGTTCGCCAGAAAGCATTGAAAAATCAAATAAAAACAATGACATACGATAATACTAATCGATTTGCGTTTGCGGAAGTTCGGCAAAATGTGTAGAATATTGTTCAAGTTGAGCAATAATATTCATTATCGTTTGTTTTTGTAATAGACAAGATCGTCTCAATTTGAGGTGCCCAATGTCAGGCAAAGCAATCCGGTTGATCATCGTGCTGTGCGTTCTGGCCACGACTGTCTCTATCCATTATCTGCTGCCGCATGTCGGCTTTTTTCATGCCATACACCTGATCCACCGGCGGCTGTGCTATATACCCGTGATCCTGGGCGCGCTTTGGTTCGGACTGTGGGGTGGGGTGCTTACCGCAGCGGCCATTTCACTGGCCGTTCTCCCGCTGGTCTTTGGAATGGAGTGCTCGCTCTGGGAAAATCCGGAGGTCGTTGAGATCGTTTTCTATTTCGCCATCGGCACACTGATGGGATTCATCGTCACCCAGGGGGAGCGGCAGCGCCGTCACAAGGAAGCGCTCGAGAAGGAACTGGTGACGGCGGAGCGGCTCGCCACAGCCGGTCGTACGGCGGCCGGGATCGCCCATGAGGTGCGGACCCCGCTCGGTTCGATTCAGGGTGCCGCGGAAATTCTGGCGGAGGATTATCCGGCCGATCATCCCCGGCGGTCGTTCTTCGACATCCTCAACCGCGAGATCCGCCGACTGGCACGCGTGATGGAGGACTTTCTGGATCTGCATCGTCCTCTCAACCTGGCGCCCCTCTCTTCAGATCTCACGGAGGTGGTTCGCGAGACCATGGGCGTGCTGGCGGCACAAGCCGCAGAGCGCGGTGTCCGTCTGAACTATGCGGCGCCGGAGAAGCTGCGAGCGCGATTCGATCCGGACCGCCTCCGCCAGGCGCTGGTCAACCTGGTGCAGAACGCAATCCAGGCGTCGCCGGCAAACGGTCAAGTCTGCGTGGAAGTGAGTCAACAACCGGACGGAATCCGGTTCGTGATCGAGGATGAAGGGTCCGGGATTCCGCCGGAAAACCTGGAACGCATCTTCGAACCTTTTTTCTCACGACGCCCGGACGGTACCGGGCTCGGCCTGACGCTGGCCCGCCAGATCGCCGAATCGCATGGCGGTTCGCTCACGGCGGACAACCGCCCGGGGCAGGGGGCTCGTTTCATCCTGAAGCTGCCGGCCGAGCAGCAGCCGTCGGAACAGCGGTGAGGGAGGAATCAGCATGAGACGCGTGCTTCTGGTCGAAGACGATGCCAGCCTCCGAAGCGTGATGTCCTATCACCTGCGGAAGGCAGGCTACGAGGTGGCGGAGGCCCCTGACGGCGCACGCGCATTGGACCTGGCTGTCGGGCAGACGTTCGACCTCGTCCTCACCGACATTCGGATGCCCCAGATGGACGGTCTGGATCTGCTCCGGCAGCTTCGGGCCCGCGATTTGGACGTGCCCGTCGTGATGCTGACAGCTTTCGGAACCATCCATGACGCGGTTGAAGCCATGCGCGCGGGGGCGTGTGACTATCTGACCAAACCGGTAGAGAAAGACCAACTGCTTCACGCCGTGGATCGTGCCCTTCGGTTGGGGGATCTGGAACGGGAGAATCGCCGTCTGCGGGAGGAATTGGCCGGGCAGAAACCCCTGGAAGCGATCATGGGAACCAGCCCGACGCTTCAGGAGGTGATGAACCTCTTGCGGCGGGTGGGACCCTCCGATGTCACGGTCCTGATTACAGGCGAGAGCGGGACGGGCAAGGAACTCGCCGCTCGCGCTCTGCATGAGTTGTCGCCCCGGGCCCACGCCCCCTTCGTAGCGCTCAATTGCGCCGCCGTGCCGGCGGATCTTCTGGAAAGCGAGCTATTCGGTTATCGGAAAGGAGCCTTTACCGGCGCTTTGACGGATCACCGGGGGAAATTCCAGCAAGCTGACGCGGGGACGCTCTTCCTCGATGAGATCAGCGATATGGACATCCGGCTGCAGGCCAAGATCCTGCGCGTGATCCAGGAGCGCGTGATTGACCCGTTGGGCGGCACAAAGCCGCTGCCGGTTGATGTGCGGCTCATCGCCGCGACGAATCGTGATCTCCAGACGATGGTGGCGGCAGGAAATTTCCGCGAAGATCTGTATTACCGGCTCAACGTCATTCGCATTCACCTGCCACCTCTCCGGGAACGGGGCGAAGACGTACTGATCCTCCTCGCGCATTATTATCGGCACTTCGGAGGAGGCGAACTGACGCTGCATCCGGATGTGCGGCAGGTGTTACGCACATACGGCTGGCCCGGCAACGTCCGCGAAGTGGTCAATCTGAGCCAGCGTCTGGCGGTGCTCCATCCGCGTCAGGAGGTGCAGGTGGGCATGCTGCCTGACGAAATGGCCGGGGACGCAGTCGCCTCGCCGCCCGTCGAGACCGAAACCGGTCGAGGCTTGTGGGCCATGGAGCGGGATGCCGTTTGCCAGGCGCTGGTGAGCCACCATTGGAACCAGGCGGCGGCCGCCCGCGCCTTGGGCATTCCGCGTCACATCCTGATCTACCGCATGAAGAAGTACAACATCACGCGGCCGTGATCCGGGGCAATCCGGTTATTTTTTAATCGGAACCGGCCTGTCCGGCGCCTGCTTGTCGGGAGGCGGCAAGAGCTCCGGTTCCTGCCCTTTGTCCCGGATCATTTGGATGTATTTGTCGGGATCGCTTTTCATCTTTTTCGAGCAGTAGTCGCTGCATGAATAGAGCCGGTACCCATTCACGTCCACATGCTTGTTCGTGTGGTCGACGGTCATGCCGCAGGGCGGACAGAACGATTGCGGAGGCGGAGTCTTGGCCAAAGTTATGCCCTGCTTGTTCAAGGCATCGAGGTACCGCTGTGGATTTTTCTTGAATTTCTCGATGCACGCCGGGCTGCAGAAGTAGATCCGGTCGCCGTCTCGGTCGATGTAAAATTGCTTGTCAACGGCTTTGCTGGAGATCGGACATCGAGTTTGCGGTCGGACGGACTCCGCGTCGTGCCCCAGTACCAGCACCACCAGGCCGATCAGATACAGCGCGCAACCCAGCGGACGCAGGAACCGGATGATGCACATGGAGACCTCCAGGAAACGCTGTAGCTCGAACCAACTTCAATCACATTATATGCAACCAGCTGCCTGCGGGCAATTCTGTCGTCCTTTTCAGAATCTCGACGCACCCACATATCATCTGTGCGGTATGATGGCAGCGATGTGAAGGAGGATACGACATGACCTATTACTTCAACAAAACCGTTCAGATGCCGTTTCCGGACGCCGTCGCGAAGGTCATAGACGCACTCGCGGCCGAGGGATTCGGTGTGCTCTCGGACATCGACGTCACTGCGACCATGAAACGCAAGCTGGATGTCGAATTTCACAACTATCGGATCCTGGGGGCCTGCAATCCGCCGTTCGCTTACCGCGCGCTCCAGATCGAGGACAAGATCGGCACCTTGATGCCATGCAACGTCATCGTGCAGGAACGAACTCCCGGGGAAGTGGAAGTCGCTGCCGTCAATCCGATGGTCTCCATGCAGGCAGTGGACAAACCGGAGCTGCGCGGAGTGGCCGAGGAAGTCACTGCGCGCCTTCGGCGTGTGATCGGCCGGCTCTAAAATCGCATTGGCTTTGGGTTGCGTTGACGTCCTGTTACGCCGGAGCGATCCATTCAGCGTAGCTAAAGGCATCCCAGCAATGTTTTCTGGATCAAGAAAATTCTGTTGACAATGTGAATTACCCTTCACTATCATGTGAACGACCGTTCACATGGAGCTGTTGATGACTCAGCGTCTGGATTCCAAACAACGCAAAGAGCAGCTTCTGCATCATTCGCTGGACATCATCTCCCGGTCGGGCCTGCGGGGGTTGAGCATGGCAGGCTTGGCCCGGCATGTCGGGCTGGTTCCGTCCGCGATTTATCGGCATTATCCGAACAAGCAACGCCTGGTCATGGCGATTTTTGAACATCTGAAAGAGCATGTGTTCGACAACATCGAGGAAGCGTGCGCCAGCGTTCACGATCCGTTGGAGCGCCTGCATGTCATCCTGATGCAGAACATTACGCTGATCCGGCACTTTCAGGCGATCCCGCGCATTCTACTTTCGGACAGCGTCTACAGCGGCTCTCAGGAGAGCCGCCGGATGGCGTACGACATGATCAGGTCCGTCCAGGCCAGATTTGCCAGGATAATCGTCGAAGGCCAGGTACATGGCCAAATCCGTTCGGAATTGAATCCACACGATGTCGCCGTCCTGTTCTGGGGGATCATGCCCCCGACAGCCATCCTGTGGATATTGAGCAACGAGCGATTCGATGTGAACCGCCACGTGGAACAAGCCTGGGAACTGTTCCGTCGGGCGATCACAACCCGATGAGAGTCTAACGACAGGCAGGAGTCAGTTATGTATCGCCATGCCGCAACCCTGTTTGCTTTGTGCGCCTTGGCTGTTTGGATCGTCGTGCTCGGAGGCTGTGGTTCGGAAAAATCCGGCACGGTCCGCTTTTCAGGCAATATCGAGGTCACGGATGCCGATGTGGGCTTCAAGATCTCCGGCCGGGTGCTGGAGCGCGCCGTTTCGGAGGGGGATCCCATCAAGGCCGGCCAGCTGGTCGCTCGCATGGAGGATGCCGACATCCGGCAGGAAGTGGCCATGCGGCAGGCGGAGGTGCTGGCCGCCCAAGCCTACCTGGCCGAACTGGAGGCCGGTTCCCGGCCGGAAGTCATCGCCCAGGCTGAAGCCGCGGTTCAGCGCGCCGCCGCCCGGTTGAAGGAGCTGCAGACCGGCAGCCGGCCGCAGGAGATCGCCTCGGCCGAAGCGGCCGTGGCCAGCGCCACCGCCGACTTGGAACGGACCCGGCAGGACTACGAGCGCCAGCGGGTGCTCTTCAAAAAAGACGTCATCTCGGAGCGGGAATTTCAGGCCTACCAGTCGTCGTACGACATGGCCCAGGCCCGGCTCCGCGAGGCGGAGGAGCGGCTGAGCTTGGTTCGGGAAGGGCCGCGCACGGAACAGGTGGAGCAGGCCCGTGCCGCGCTGAAGGAAGCCGAGGAGCGCCTGCGGGAAATCCGCAACGGTCCCCGCGCGGAGACCATCGAGCAGGCGCAGGCCCGGCTGCAGCAGTCGCGCGAGGCGCTGCAATTGTCCGAAACCCGCCTGAGCTACACCACGATCGTTTCGCCCCTGGCCGGTGTTGTGTTGACCGACAGCATTGAAGCCGGCGAGTTCGTGGCGCCAGGCACGCCCGTGGTCACCGTGGGGGACCTGCACCATGTCTGGCTGCGGGGATATATTGACGAGACCGACCTGGGCCGGATCAAGGTGGGGCAGGTGGTGCGCGTCACCGCGGACACGCATCCGGACAAGGCGTATCAGGGACGGGTGACGTTCATCGCCTCCGAAGCCGAATTCACGCCGCGCAGCGTTCAAACCACCAAGGAGCGGGTGAAGCTGGTGTACCGCATCAAGGTAGACATTCCCAATCCCGATCTGGAACTCAAACCCGGCATGCCGGCGGACGGCGAAGTCGACACCACGGGGGCCGGTCAATGACCGAAGCCGTGCGCGCCAGCGAGCTGACGCGTCAATTCAACGGCCGGACCGTGGTGAACCGCCTCAACCTGGTGGTGTCGGCCGGCGAAATCTTTGGCCTGGTCGGCCCCGACGGCGCCGGTAAAACCACGACCATGCGGATGCTGGCGGCGATCTTGAATCCGTCATCAGGCGACGCCTGGACCGCCGGCCGCCACACCGTGCGCGAAGCCGAAGCGGTGAAAGAGCGGATCGGCTATATGAGCCAGCGCTTCGGATTGTATCCGGACCTGACGGTCATGGAAAACCTGTTGTTTTATGCGGATATATACGGCGTTCCCCGACAGGGCCGCGAACAGACCATCGACCGGCTGCTGGAATTCAGCAACCTGGGATCCTTCCGGGAGCGGCGCGCCGGCCGGCTCTCGGGCGGGATGAAACAGAAACTGGCCCTGGCCTGCGCGCTCGTCCACACGCCCGAGGTCCTGCTGCTGGACGAACCCACCAACGGGGTCGATCCCGTCTCCCGACGCGAGTTGTGGCGCATCTTGTACTTGCTCATGCGGGAAGGCGTGGCCGTCATTGTCACAACGGCTTACCTGGATGAGGCGGAACGGTGCAACCGGCTGGGACTCCTGCATAAAGGCGGTTTGGTGGCCAGCGGCACGCCGCAGGAGATCAAAGAACTCATGCGCGGCCAGATCCTGGAAGTCCGCACCTCGGATGCGCGGCGCGCCGCCGAGCGACTGCGCCGGGATCGCCCGCAAGCGGTGACCCTGTTCGGCGACCGGCTGCATGTGGTAGCCGATGTCCAGGCATCCACCGCGGTTTGGATCAGACAAAGTCTGAGCGCGGATGGGATTGAGGTTTTGGAAATTCGACCCGTGGAACCGGCGCTCGAGGATGTATTCATTTCGGTGTTGTCGGATTTTGAGCGGGAGCAGGCACGCGATGGCGACCGGATCCAATGAAGCGGCGGTGGTGGTCAACGATCTAGTGAGGCGGTTCGGCGCGTTCACGGCGGTGGACCGGGTCAGTTTTTCCGTGCGCCGTGGGGAGATCTTCGGTTTTCTGGGACCCAACGGCGCCGGCAAGTCCACCACGATCCGAATGCTGTGCGGGCTGCTCCGGCCAACCGCCGGCAGCGGTTCCGTCGCCGGCTACGACATCTGGACGGAATCCGAACAGATCAAATCGAATATCGGCTACATGAGTCAGAAATTCTCGCTGTACGAAGACCTGACCGTGGAGGAGAACATCGACTTCTACAGCGGGATTTATCGGCTGGCCGCCGGCCGGAAGGCCGCCCGAAAGGAATGGGTGATCCGGATGGCGGGGTTGGAGGAGCACCGCCGGTCGAAAACCGCCACTCTGTCGGGCGGCTGGAAGCAGCGCCTGGCCCTGGGATGCGCGATTCTGCACGAACCGCCCATCCTGTTCCTCGACGAACCCACTTCCGGCGTGGATCCGAACAGCCGCCGGCGATTCTGGGAACTCATCTACGACATGGCCGGGGCAGGCGTGACAGTGTTCGTCACCACCCATTACATGGACGAAGCCGAATACTGCGACCGGGTGGGATTGATCTACCGGGGCGAGCTGATCGCCAACGGCTCGCCCACGGTTTTGAAGACGGAACACATGCCGGAGGATGTGCTGGAGATCTGGTGCGATCGGCCGCAGGACGCCATGGCGCTCGTGGAGCGCCAGCCCGGGGTCAAGGAAGCAGCTCTCTTTGGACGGGCGATGCACGCCGTGGTTCATGACCGCGAAATCTCGACGAACGCCATCACCCAGGCACTGAATGGCGCCGGCTTCCGCCTGGAACGGTTGGAACCGGTCACTCCGTCGCTGGAGGACGTTTTCGTGTCCCTCATCGAGGCGCGGGACCGGCGCGATAGCGGCACGGAGGCGCAGAAATGAACCTCCGGCGTCTCTGGGCGATGGCTCGAAAAGAGTTTATCCATATCTTGCGGGATTTCCGAAGTCTGGGGATGGCGATCGGACTGCCCATGTTCATGCTGCTGCTGTTCGGGTACGCCCTGACTCTGGACGTGGATCGTGTGCCTTTTCTCGTCTGGGATCAACATCCGTCGCCAGCCAGCCGCAACCTGCTGAGCGCATTCACCGGCTCCCGCTACTTCAAATTGGCCGGCAGCATCCGTCACTACAAAGAAGCCGTGATTGCCATCGACGAGCGCCGGGCGCAGTTCGCGCTGATCATTCCCGCGGATTTCAGCGAACGGCTCGAAGCCGGACGGACAGCGCCGGTTCAGGTCCTGCTTGACGGCAGCGATGCAAACACCGCCACCATCGTTCTCGGTTATGCGGAAACCGTTGTCCAGGCCGCCTCCGGCCGGATAGCGTTGGAAGCCACGCGCCGGCAGGCGATGTCGCTGCGTTTGCCCCGGTTGGAGATGCGTCCCCGAATCTGGTTCAACGAAGACATGGAATCCCGCAATTTCATCATCCCGGGATTGATCGCCGTGATCTTGTCGATCCTCGCCGCCCTGTTGACCTCGCTGACCGTGGCCCGCGAATGGGAAACCGGCACGATGGAGCAACTCATCTCCACGCCGGTCAAGCGGATCGAGATCGTTCTCGGCAAGCTGATTCCGTACTTTGTCATTGGCATGTTCGATGTGCTGCTCGCGGTGCTGCTGGGCAAGTATCTGTTCCAGGTGCCTATCCGGGGTCGGGTCGATCTCATCTTCGGTTCGGCCGCCCTGTTTCTGGCCGGAGCGCTCGGCGTGGGCGTGCTGATCAGCGTCATCACGCGAGCGCAACTGCTGTCGAGCCAGCTGGCCATGATCCTGACCTATCTGCCGGCGCTCATGTTGTCGGGTTTCGTGTTCGCCATCCGGAATATGCCGGAACCCCTGCAGTGGATCACCTACGTGATCCCCGCGCGGTATTTCGTCAGTCTGCTGAAGGGAATCTTCCTGAAAGGGCTTCGGATTGAAAATCTGTTCATGGAACTGAGCCTGCTGGCCGTGTTCGCCCTGGCGATGCTGGTGCTGAGCACAATCCGCTTACGCAAAAGGTTGGACTAGCCATGCTGGAACGAATCCGCCACATGCTCATCAAGGAGTTCATTCAGGTGCTGCGCGACCCGCGCATGCGCGGGGTGATCTTCCTGGCGCCGATCTTTCAGCTGCTGATTCTGAGCTATGCCATCACGACGGACATCCGGAACATCTCCCTGGCCGTGTTGGACCAGGACCGGACAGTCGCCAGCCGGCAATTGGTGGAGCGTTTTTCGGGTTCCGGATACTTCGTTGTGGAGCGCCAGCTGGCTGGCGAGCGTGAAATTCGAGAGATGCTGGACGGGTCACGCGTGCAAATTGTCCTCCGGATCGGCCAGGGCTTCGGCGGAGATCTTGGCGCCGGACGATCCACAACCGTCCAGGTGATCCTGGATGGAACTGATTCCAATACCGCCAGCGTGATCCTGCAGTACGCCGGACGCGTGATCGCCGGCCACTCCCGCCAGATTCAACTCGAAGCGGTCCGCCGCCAGGCCGGAGCGGTTGTGCCGGCCGGCCACATCGATCTGCGACCGCGCGCCTGGTTCAATCCGAATCTGGAGAGCCGCATTTATTACGTGCCGGGCTTCATCGCCATCATCGTCACGCTGGTCACCCTGATGCTGACCAGCATGGCGGTGGTGCGGGAGAAGGAGATCGGCACCATGGAGCAGCTCTTGGTCTCGCCCATCACGCCGTGGGAGTTCATCCTGGGCAAGTCGGTGCCATTCGCCATCATCGCGTTTGCCGACGTCGTACTTGCCACCGCCGTCGGCGTCCTCTGGTTCGATGTGCCGGTGCGGGGCAGCCTGCTCCTGCTGTTCCTGGCCACCGGCATCTACCTGCTGAGCACGCTCGGCATCGGGCTGCTCATCTCCACCATCAGCCGGACGCAACAGCAGGCCATGATGACGACCTTTTTCTTCTTCATGCCGGCCATCATGCTGTCCGGATTTATGTTTCCCATTGCCAACATGCCCGAGATCATCCAGTGGATCACATACGCCAATCCGCTGCGCTATTTTCTGGTCATCATCCGGGAGCTGTTCCTGAAGGGTATCGGCCTGAACGTGTTGTGGCCGCAGCTGGTGGCGCTGCTGGTCATCGGCGTGACGACACTCGGGTTCGCCACCCGACGATTCAAAAAGACCATGGCCTGACCGCAGCGACAACCGGCGGGCCATGACTGCCAGTTTGTCGGCGACAAAGGAGGAGGCTGCGATGTACCGTTTCCGCACGCTGCTTGTCGTAGGATACCTGATCGGAGTGCTTGCATCCGTCGGCTGGATTTGCGGCGAGACGGTGCCGGAGCCTGACCGGCTCAGGCTGGATGACTGCGTGCGCCTGGCGGTCGACCAGAATCCCATTCGGGCAGCCAGCCGATCGGCAGTCGAGGCCGCCCGGCATGGGGTCGGGGAGGCGAGGGCGCCGTATTATCCCACTGCGGACTTCGGCACCGGATTCAGCCGTTGGCAGCGGCACGCCTTCCTGCCCGCAGACCTGCAAGCGTACCTCCCGGTGGACGTGATCGGTCCCACCGATGACTGGTTTATGAGCGTTTACGCCCAGTACGTGTTGTTCGACAGCGGCGCCCGGCGGGCGGGCCTGAAAGCCGCCCGGGCGCTCGAGACGAGCACGTCGGCCGACGACGAGGAGACGCTCCGCAATCTGGTCGCCCAGGTGGAACAGGCGTACTTTCAGCTGCTCGGCGTCGAGGCGGAACTCGACGCCGCCCGTAAGAGCCGGGAACGAGCCGGCGAACATCTGCGGCTGGCCCAGGAGCTCAAGGCTTCGGGAAGCGTTCCGCTCCTCGACGTGCTTCGAGCGGAGGTGGAGGTGTCCAACGCCGACCTGTCGGTCATCGAGGTCGAAAACAGCCGACGGATCGTTCAAGGAAACCTGAACTCCCTCATGGGACGTCCGGTGGAGCAGCGGATCGAACCGGTGCCCATCACGGAACCACTCAGTGATCCGGCGGAGATCCGGCTGGCGGAGGCCATGGCCCAGGCGGTTGCCCGACGGCCGGAGATCCGATCGGCTGGCGCCCGGATCGTGGCCGCCCGGGCCGGGGTGACCCAGGCGAAAAGCGCATACGGTCCCCGGGTAACCGGCGATGGGCAGTTTGGGTGGCACGACGACGAGTTCGCGCCTTCCGACCAGGAGTGGGCGTTGGGGCTCAGCATCCGGCTTCCGCTATTCACCGGCTTTGCCAACGAACACCGGCTGGGAAAAGCCAAAGCCGAAGCCAACCGGGCAGAGGCCTTGGCCGCCAGCCAGGAACTGGCGGTCCGCCGGGAAGTTTGGACGGCCTACTCCACGCTGCAGAAGAGCCATGCCGCAGTGCTTACGTCGGATGTGCAGACCCGCCACGCAGGGGAGAGCCTGCGTCTGGCCCGGGAGCGGTACACCGTGGGCGCGAGCACCATCACGGATCTGATCGACGCGCAGACGGCACTCGCGAGGGCGGAAGCCACCCAGGCGCGAACGCGATGGGAATACCAGGCCGCCTGCTCGGAATTCCGTCGCGCCACTGCAACCACCGCCATTCCTCCCGATGCGACGCCCTGACCTCAGGGCGTGACCGGATTGCCTGAAATCCGCTGCCGCAGGGACTGGAACTCCGGGAGGTGCTCCAGACCGGCGAATGCCGGATCGTCCAGTGCCGGCGCATTGTGGAATCCGTGCGCTGCTGCATCAGCCAAACACCGAATCGCTCGATCTGTGTCCGCCAGCCGGGCATAGGTCTTGCCCAGAGAGAACAGCACGATGGGATCGTCCGGACTGCCGCAGCGGGCGATCTCCAAGAGAAGTGCGGTCCGTACATACTCCCGTTGTCGGGAATACAGGATGGCTTCCTCGTAGGCTCGGCGCCAGACGAATTCATGCAGCCGCAGATACAGCCTCCGCTCGTCGACATCCCGGCTCGTGTCACGCCGGTTGCGGAAACCATTGATCTGCCGGCACCAATCCTTCACCGCACCATCAATCGCGCGGCTCTCCATGGGCGTGTTCCGAATCTGCACGAATTGCCGGTCCAGCTTGCGCAACCACTCGTCTTCCTCGGTGCGCAGGTGCCGGTCCCGCTTCTCGGATTGGCGGTAGATGGAATCGCGGTGAAGCTGATTCAGCTGAACCGTGACGGCGCCGATGTCGATCAGCCCGTCGAAATCCTCAATGAGCTCCGCATAGATCCGTCCGGCCTCGAGGAGGTTTTCGGACATTCGGGCCCTTGCGGCCGATTCGAAACGGCGCTGAAATTCATCTTTCAGAAAAGTCGGATCCGGTGGTTCGAGCCCGTCACGGATGGTCCGAAGCCGCAGCCAGGCCAGGACGTCAAGGAACATATCGGCCGGGGGCCAGTCATGTCCCCCATCGAAGAAAAACAATCGATGAGGCACCTGTGCCTCGCGCAGGCTGCTCTCGGCGTCGCGCATCTCCGGGTAATTCATGTCTTCCAGTCCGACTATTCCTACGAAGAGAGCAGGCCGGCGGTTGTGGGGCGGATGCTTGGGATCGAATGCCGCGCCGCAGGCGATCACGCCGGTAAAATCCCGTGAGACCACCGCCAGTCCGGAAGCCAGCCTGGCCCCGCCGGAGAAGCCCAGGGTGTAAACCCTCCGGGAGTCGATTGACAAGCGGACATGGCTGTCCGCCCACATGGCGTCGGCCGCTTCCACCGACAGTTTCGGCTCGAAATTCCGTGAAACATTGGAACCGATGACGATATAGCCGAACCGCTCCGCTGCCGCCTGCAGCCGCTGCACCGGCCGGACACCTCGGGCGCCCGGATCGAAGGCGTAGATGACCGGCCAGCTTCGATCTGGAGTATACGCTGACGGGAGGTAGATTGAGTAGGTCTGACCGGGATCCTGAATGCAGGCCACGGATTCGATGACTTGACCCGTCGCCAGGGGAGGGCGATCAGCGGCGCGGGATCCCGCTGAGAGCGAGACCAGCAGTCCGGCGGCGATTCCCAGGATAACTCGGATTTCAGTTGATTTCACGGCAATACCCACCATCATCAGGCGTCCTTGGTCTCTGCTGCATTATTCGTTCCGGGCCGGATTGGGTTTCAGAAAGATCAGCCGTCGGTCCATCGCCACCTGAACCGGAGCGGACAGAAGGGCTTGATAAAAAATAACTTTAAAATTACAATCATTTTCCACTGTATCGGTGCATTTCAGCCGAACAGGTTGCGGGCGGATTCGTAACCTGTGGTGGTGATCGCGGCAGAAAAATATGGCGAGAGGTGAACGCATCATGGGTCGCACTTTTGAATCCATCCTGGATCTGATCAAGGAACAACGCGTTGAGATGATCGATCTGAAGTCCATGGACCTGCGGGGCCGTCCGCATCACGTGACGCTGCCGGTGAAACACTTCACGCCGAACATGCTCAAGGAAGGGATCGGCTTTGACGGTTCCAGCTTCGGGTATTCCAAAGTCGAGTCCAGCGACATGGTCCAGATCCCGGACCTCGATACCGCTTTCATCGATCCGTTCCGCGAGATTCCCACATTGAGCTTCTTCTCCCGAATTCACCTGACCGACTCACAGCGCTCCCGATTCCCGCAGGATCCCCGGTGGATCGCCGAAAAAGCGGAGCACATGCTCATCGAGTGCGGCGTGGCCGACTGCTCGTATTGGGGGCCGGAATACGAATTCTACATCTTCTCGAAAGTGGAGTATGACACCCGGGTCAGCGCCTCGTTCTACCACATTTACCCGGGCGAAGAATTCCACCACAACGCATATCACGCCTGCAATCCGCAGGATATCTATGACGATTTTCGCGACATGGCCAGCCGCATGCTGATGCAGCTGGGCATGGACGTCAAGTATCACCACCACGAAGTGGGCGAGCGGGGACAGCAGGAAATCGAGATGATGTTCGACAGCCTGCTCCGGAGCGCCGACCAGGCGATCTTGACGAAATACGTCCTGTTCAACCTGGCCCACCAACACAACCTGCGAGTGACATTCATGCCCAAGCCCATGTTCCGTCAGGCCGGCAGCGGGTGGCACGTCCACCAGTTCCTGACCAAACAGGGGCAGAATGTCTTCTACGAGAAGGACCGCTACGCCAACATGAGCGAGACGGGTCTGTTTTACATCGGCGGTTTGCTCCGGCACGCACGGGCGTTGTGCGCCCTGACCAACCCCAGCACGAATTCATACAAACGGCTGGTGCCCGGTTTTGAAGCGCCCGTGGCCATCACGTTCGGCATGGCCAATCGCTCCAGCGCGGTTCGGATCCCATCGTACGTGTCCGACCCGCAAAAGGTCCGGATGGAATACCGGCCGCCCGACGCCACCGCCAATCCATATTTCGCGCTGAGCGCCATGCTGATGGCCGGCATCGACGGGATCGTCAACCGCATCGATCCGCGCCAGGAGGGTTACGGGCCGTTCGACACGAACATCTTCAGCGAAGCGATGAAAGACAAGGTTCGTTTCCTGCCTCGCGATCTGGACGACGCCCTCGAAGCGCTGGAACAGGACCACGAGTTCCTGCTCCGCGGCGATGTGTTCCCCCAGGATCTGCTGCAACGCTGGATCCAGCTCAAGCGGGACGAGATCATGGAGATCGCCACGATGCCCAATCCGTTTGAGTACAAGCTTTATTTCGACATTTAACCGGCCGGGTCAGCGCCCCAGTCTAATCTCGCGGGATTCGATCTCGCCCAGCCACCGCAAGCGGTAGAGTTCGCTCCGGCAATGTCGCTGGGAATGATTGAACGCGCGGGATTCTTCCACCATTTGGCGATCCAGGGTGACCGACACCAGGCTCGCCGCCTGAGTGGCGGAAGCCAGCACCTCGCCGGCGGGACTGACGACGCGCGAATACCCCCCATAGGACTCGTTCGAGTCCTTGCCACAACGGTTGATTCCGGCGATGAAGAGCTGGTTTTCCAGCGCCCGTGCCTCCAGAAGGGTACGCCAGGCCTTGGATCGACTGGACGGCCACTGCGCGGGGATGACCACCAACTGGCAATCCAGGGCCGCCTGGATCCGGAACAGCTCCGGGAAGCGCAGGTCGTAGCACAAGGCGAAGCCGATCCGCCATTTCACGCCGCTGACGACCAGGTCCACGACCGACAGCTTGTGACCGGCCGAAAAGAGCACGGGTTCACCCATCGGCGGGAACAGATGGATCTTCTGGTAGAAGGGGATCATCTGCCCGTCGTGCAGGAGCACCAGGGAGTTGGCGCACGATTCGCCGGATCGGAGGGCGACGGAACCGATCAGAAGTGCGTGGGGGTGTGCTTTGGATAATCGGGCCAGTTCCTTGGCCCGGGTGGAACCGATGGTCATGGCGGCGCCGGGCAAATCCGAGTAGTTGGCGTGAAACAGTTCGGGCAGGCACACCAGATCGTGATACGGAGCCGCCTCGTCGACGGCGGCGGTCAGATTCTGGATATGGCGGTCCCAATCGGATGAAACGTCATGCTGGATGAGGGTCACTCTCAAACCGTCACCTCCAAGATCGACTGATCGTCGAGACCACACCTGCTGGGTTCATTGTAGCCGGAACAGGATGTCGAGACAAACAGTCATATATGATCCAGCGGTTTTCGACCGGAATCCACAGCTGTAGGTTCGCTGAATACCGTTGCGGACGGTGGATTTATCGTTTAGAATTCCTGCCGGATTCCGCCATGAACCCTCTCTGGATCGTCTCCCTGTCTGCGATCGGTGCGCTGGTGCCGATGACGGTCTACACCCTGCTCGTCTGGTGGCTGGACCGTCACGAACGGGAACCTCTCTGCCTGGTGGTGCTGTCTCTGCTCTACGGTGCCGTACCCGCGGCCGCCGTCAGCCTGGCTGTATCCGCGCTGGTGGAGCGCCTGCTGGTGCCCGCGGTCCTGCCCAACCTGTTCGACCTGCTGGCGGTCACACTGTTCGTACCAGTGATCGAAGAGACGGCCAAGGCATTGCCATTGTATTGCCTCCGCCGCCAGACCAATTTCAACAATGCCACCGACGGGATCGTCTACGGTTCAGCAATCGGCTTCGGATTCGGGATGACCGAAAACATGATTTATTTTCTGGGCTCTTTCCTGGCCGGTGGGTACCAGCACTGGGTGTGGACCATGCTTTTACGGACAGTCTTCTCTGCGACCGTCCACGCCTTCACCACCGGACTGGCCGGCTATTTCATCGGCCGGATCAAATTCTCACGGACCGCGCCCGGTCCCATGCTCGGTCTGGGACTGGCGGTCGCGGTGCTGGGGCATGTTTCCTGGAATACGATGATCACCCTCGTTGCCGGCTCCCGGGCCGTGAGCCATTTTCAGGTGCTGCTGGTCGTCTTTCCTGCTGTCTTCCTGGGATTGTTCATTTTGATGCAGTACTCGCTGCACGAAGAAGTCCGGATCATCCGTCAAGAGTTGGCGGAAGAAGCGACGGTCGGCGTTCTGTCTCCTCCGCTGTTGCGACAGATCATCGCCGCTCACCGTCCGTGGGGCAGGGGACGGAAACATTCCAACATCACCCGGGAACTGCTGACCATCAGCACGAAGTTGGCATTCAAAAAGCGGGAGCGGCGCTGCCGGCAAGATGCCCTGGATGTGGACACGCTGGAGCAAGAGATCGACGGGCTCCGTGACGGCTTGCGCCGTCTGTGCCCCCATGGTGATAATTTTTGAGTTTTTGTCATATCTTTTGTATCATTACTTCGAGGTTCTGATGGTTGGGATGGGGTGGGGCGCGCCGGCATGATTCAAAAACGGGAACAATTCCGAGCCGATGTCCTGCTCGTGTTTGACGTGCTGGCGGTGATCGCCGCCTTGCCGCTGGGGTACCAACTGCGCATGTCGCTGTACTCGGTGATGGACACCCTGCTCCACAACGTGGTGAATCCCGTTTTGGAGTCCCTCCCGTATTATTCATGGTTCTTCGTGGTCGGCATTCCGGTGATCATCGTTTTTTCGCTTTCGAGCAACCGATTGCGGCCGGTGTACAAATGGCGCAACCTGGGCCGGCAGGTTCTGTTCCTCCTGGAACCGGTCGCGCTGATCGCGTTCATTTTGGGTTTCGCCTCGTTTCTGTTCAAGCTGGAGGTCAGCCGCACGCTGATATTGAGCTATCTGTTCGTGCTGTATTTCCTCATGCTGTTGGCGCGGGCGGGCTTCCTCGTTTTCGTCAATCTGAGAGGCAACCGGAACGGCCAGCGCCACGTGGTGGTCGTGGGCAACACGCCCCGCATATTCGAGATCGGCAAGAAGATCGAACATTACGCCGAGTTCGGCTACTTGATCGAGGGCTACCTCACCGAGTTGGCCCCGCCCGGCAATCCGCACCCGGTCACCGTGTTGGGACGACCTGAAGATTTCCAGACAGTCATCGAGAGCCAGGTCATCGATGAAGTCGTGTTCATTGGTTCCGGGAATGAGGATCTGAAACTGTTCGAGAGCATCTCGATGCAGTGCGAAGAGCAGGGCATCCCCACGCGACTGCCGCTCGATTTTTTCCCACATGCCATCTCGCAGCCTTCCCTTGATTTCATCGAGGATCAGGCCTTCTTGACCTTCTCGCCTGTTCCCCACCAGATTGCCGCCCTGGTGGCGAAGCGGTTTATCGACTTCATCGGCGCCATCGTGGGCCTCATCATTTGCGCCCCGCTGTTTCTCGTGGTGCCGATTCTCATCAAGCTCACCAGCCGCGGTCCCGTGATTTATCGGCAGATTCGGTGCGGTTTATACGGGCGGAAGTTCGTCCTGTACAAGTTCCGGTCCATGATCGACGGGGCGGAAGATGTTCTCTGGGAAATCCGCCATTTGAACGAGATGAACGGACCGGTCTTCAAAATGCGCAACGATCCGCGCATCACGCCGCTCGGGCGATTCCTCCGTAAAACCAGTATCGACGAGATTCCGCAGTTCATCAACGTGCTGAAGGGTGAATTGAGCCTGGTGGGGCCGCGCGCACCGCTACCCGATGAAGTTCGGGAATACAACCGCTGGCAACGGCGACGGTTGTCGGTCAAACCCGGGCTGACCTGTCTCTGGCAGATCTCCGGGCGCAACGAGATCGATTTCGATGAGTGGATGAAACTGGATCTTCAGTATATCGACAACTGGAGTCTCTGGCTGGATCTGAAGATCATTCTGATGACGTTTCCCACCGTTCTCTTTTGCCGCGGAGCCCGCTAGAAAATCCCGAACGACGCCATTTTCCCTGCCACGACAGCTCCCTTAATCGTTCGACTGCGGCGTGCGATGGTCGGGCTCATTTCGATTCGGGCGGCTCGATCGGCAGGAAGAAAGTGAAGACAGTGCGTTGTCCCGGTGAGCTTTCCGCCCGGATGTCACCACCCATCGTCTGAACGGCCAAATGACAGAACGCCAGGCCCAGGCCGGTGTCGGATTTTTGACCGAGTTCCTGTCCTTCCACCACCGAGTACTTTTCAAAGATATGATCGATGAATTCCGGCGGGATGCCTTCGCCGTTGTCGCTGAGCCGGAACTGCACGCCTTCGGGCTCGAGCCAGTCCGCCAGTTCGAGCACGATCTTGCCGTCGCCTTCCCGGGTATGCTTGAAGGCGTTGCTGATCAGGTTTTCGAGGATTCGTTCAAGCAGTTGTCGATCGCACCGGAGCACCGCATGTCTCGTGTTCACGAGCACTACGAACTGCTTGCGTTGCCGTCTCGCCAACTGGAGCCACGGCTGGCTGCGGTCTTCGATCATCGGCTGGAGCGGCACATCCGAGTTCTTCAGCTCGAGCCGACCTTCCTCCATCCGATTGATATCCAGGAGGTTGGAAATAATGGTCTCCAGGCGGCGACAACCGCGCAACACCAGCGCGGCGAGTTCTTCCTGTTCCTCGTTGAGCGATCCCACCTTCTGCTCCTGGAGCATCTGCAACGAGCCGATCATGAACGACAATGGGGCTTTCATGTCGTGGATCAGCATGTGGAAGAGTTCGTCCTTCTGTTTCTCCAAGAGGGTCGAGCGTGCATGCTGCACCTCGAGGTTCGAGTTGGCCTGGCTCAATTCGCCGGACAGGCGGGTCATTCGGAGCAGGAGATGCACGATCAGGACAACCGCCCCCCCCATGAGCAGCAGGGCGAAAAGGAGCTGAACCCAGGCGCGCTGGCGATTGCTCTCCATCAGGCCGGCGGCCGGAATCCGCACGCTGATCGCGCCGCCCAGGTCGCCGATCGCCATGCCCTCCCGACGGTATCCGGTGATGTCCATGGAGCCTGCGGGCGTCCCATGACAAGTCAGACAACTGGTGCGGATGTCAAGTCGCTTGACGTAAATATAGGTGCGTTCGGGCTCCACCGGTCTGAACCGCTCACGAATCCCGGTATTACGTGCCATCTCCTCCAGGATCGGGCGCTCGATCTTGTCCGGCAGGTTGGAGGGGACACGTGGATGTAAGCTGATCAATCTGAGCCGATGGTCGGTGGACTGGTTGAAGAGCGCCGAAACCTCACGGCTGAATTTTTCCGGATTGAGCCCCTTGAACTCGATGTGCCCGTCAGTTGACCGGTTGATGAGCTCCTGGCTGCGGGCCATGTATTCCTGCATGGCTTCCACCAAGCCGGCGATCGCCCGGGCCTGCTGATAGACCAGCTCTTCTTCTTCATTGTGGCGGATATACAAATTGTAAAAGAAATTGACTGCCACGATCAGCGCGACAATGATCAGAACGTAGATCGCTAATCGCCGCATCCGGCCGATTGAATCAGCAGAATTTCTCCGAGATTGTCGATTGTATTTCAATGGAGGAGGTGACATTGCCTTAACCGCTATTTATATAAAAATAAAGTATATCAGTACTGTCCCGTTAAAAGTCGAATAATTTGAGCTGTTTGCACGGAGTATACCGGTTATCATTGTCAGTATAATTTGTAAGTGCTTCCCGCAGAGAGACTTTCTCGAACAGGTGGACGCTGAGAAACTGTAGAATGGTGTAGAGGCTGTGGTCCAGCTGCAACCGCTTTTTGATGATCGCCACGAGCACATAGACCGAGATGGCCACCCAGATCTGCGTCTTGACCGCGTTGGGCGAGGTGCCGAAAAACTTCTTAATCCGCAGGTGCTGCTTGATCCATTTGAAGAACAACTCGACCCGCCAGCGGGCGCGGTACAACTGGGCGATGGTCAGCGCCGGGAGCTGAAAGTTGTTGGTCAGAAAGGTGAGCCCCGTGCGGGGGTGCGGCCCCGCCACCCGAATGCGGCGCAGTTGGTTGGGATAGGCGTCGGGTTGGCCAGGCAAGGTGATCGTCTGGTCGCAGCGCACGCCGGTGGCACGGTCTACCCGGTGGGAGTACACCCGGTGAAAGCACAGGTTGCGTTTGGCGCGGATCACGAAGAAGGCCCGCGCGGCGTCGATCCGGAACAGCCGGCCGAAATCGAGGTAGCCCCGATCCAGCACGTAGAACGCCCCGGGCTCGGGCATCACCGCATCGAGCAGCCGCACCTCGTGGACGATGGCCGGCGTGATCACCACCCACGTCGGGATGCTGCCGCGCAGGTCCAGCAGGGTGTGCAGCTTGATGGCGGCCTTGGTCCGGCGGAACTCGGCCCAGGGGAACAGGGTCAGGCACAGGTCGATGGTGGTGGCATCCAGGGCGTAGGCGGTGTGGTCGAGAGTGGCACCGAAATCGTCGTGCAGGTACAGCGGCCGGGCGATGCGGATCAACTCGTGGGCCAGCTCCTGGTAGATGCGCCAGTCCCGGTTCTCGTTGGCTTTGGCCAAGGTGTTGCGGGCGACGTGACCGCGAATGCCCAAATGGTACAGCTTGCGGCCGGCCGTGCGCAGGCACAGCTCGATGTCGCGCAGGCTCTCCCGCCAGGTCAGCTGGGCGAAGGCCAGGCAGAGGAACTGATCCCAGCAGGAGAACGAGCGGACGCGGTGGTCGCCCTGATAGCGGGCGACGCAACGGGTGAACAGGTGGTGCGGGACGTGGTCCATCAGTTGGGCGAATATGGTGCGGCCTTCGTTCATGGTCAGCGCCTCCGAGCGGGAAATGTCCTGCCGGAGATGCTAACCGAAAGTTCAAATCGTTTCTGGCGAAAATGCCCAGTAAGCCATTCATTTATTAAATGTTAGAACGCTTTGAAAATCCGTTAACGGGACAGTACTGATGTTTCCTATAAAACCATTTAAACAGTCAATTTGAATTCCTAAGGAATCGCTTTGGAAGAATCTCCCGGTTGAAAAAGAATAGAAACGGTTCAAATTGAAATGTAAATGACTCTCAAAATCGTAATACTGTCCTGGAAATCTGATTGTATTAGAGTAATCCGAATGAATGATATTAAGTTCGCCATAAGTTTGCCAATCCGTCTGCCATGTTGTTTTAAAAACAGAATCAATTATTTTATATGGTGTAAACAAATGATCGCAAATGTAATAACCTTCTTCAGACAAAAGAGAAATCTGATAAATAGGATTGGTAGACCACGGCTTGTCCGGCTGCCAAGTGTATTTTGTAAGGATTGAGCCGGAGCCGTCATATTCAACCAACAGACCTTCTTGTCCATAGACAAACCATGTGGAGACTGTTGGGGATCCATCCGTGAAGAGATCCTTTCGGATCCGCTGGGACAGGTGGTCGTAGAAGTACCGGGCGGTCAATTCGCTGTCTCTTCGAACCTCGCTCATCCGGTTGTCGAAGTTGTAACCGTACTGGTCGGTCGTGCCGGCGGCGGGATCGGTTTTGGAGACGGTGGAACCGTTGGCGTCGTAGGCGAAGGTGAAAGCGGGGACGGCCGGCGGGGTCTGACCGGAAGGGTCGTGGGGGCCAGCGCCATACGCGAGAAGCTGGTTGGCGGCGTCGTAGTGCCAGACCGGGTGGCCGGCGTCGGCGGTGCGGTTGCCCACCGGGTCATAGCTAAAGGTCTCGTCGGCCTTCCAGTCGTAGTCGGCCAGGACCAGCCGGTCCAGGGCGTCGTAGCCGTACTGGACCAGGCCGAAATCTGTGGTTTTCGACAGGATGTTGCCGGCGGCGTCGTGGGTGTAGGCGAAGTCCGAGATCACCGTGCCGTCGGGCTTCGTGTACTTCAGGTCCACCAGCCGGCCGGCCGGGTCGTAGATCCAGGGAAACCGTCCCATTGACACCGTCAACATCGCTCAATGGCAAAATGTCAGCGAAGATGACTAATAATACAGGAAATCAATTTGTAACCACATGCTTTGAGGCGGAGTAGAATGTTTGAGAACGCCAGATTGTTCTCTACTGTGATGAACGCTGAATCAATTTGGCGACTTTGCATCTTAGTCGATTGAGAGATCTGAAGATTAGAGGAAGAAGCCAAAACCATTGGAAGTAACCAAGAAATCCGATTAGCAAGAAAAACACCCACTCAATCCAAGTATCTTGCGGGTAGGGCAAGCCGAGTTGAACATAAACCATACCCAGCAAGCCAATCAACCAACTTGGTAAAAAAGCAATGTAGTACAAACAAATACCAAGAAAAACACGCCCTTCAAAGTCTATTGTCCCATCAGGTAATCGAAAGGCAAAAATGGTCCAAGCGAACAAAGCAACAACCACGACAACATAAGCTACTTGGAGTAATTGCTTTACTATCATTTCATTTTACACTCTTTTTTACACTTCTGAATACCCTCATCCACCCATTCCTGACAATTCTGTGCAAAAGGAATCATTGGCTGCAGATTGTACCACGGCCTACGACTGTTGCCATAATTTGTTAAGCACTTCTCAAAGCAGCAGTTGCTTGGAATTTCCCAACACCGGCGTGGATCGTAGACATCCCCGTCCTTCGGCGTAGTTGGTCTTCCTCGGCTACCAAGTCCCACAGGCATGCCGGATCCTGCGTGTCCATAACATTTAGTCGTCCCTCCAATAGTAACACAATAATAACTATGATATAGAGGATTCCCCCATAGGTCTGGGCCATATCGAACGTTGTCCGATGGCGGCCCATGATCTCCTAATGGTCTGATACAACGGTAAGCTTTTAAACCTAAAGGGTCGAAAGCAATTACTGGATTGTTTAGTACGTAATGATAATCAATATAATCATCGGTCAGGATTTCAATTCCGTCCTTGAAATAACGATTAATAGGATCTGGTTGCATGTAGGTTCCGGTCTCTCGTGAATAGAATCGGTGAAAATTATAATACAAATCTGTTTCTTGATCGAAATACTGACCAGGAAATGCAAATGGATTCTCAATGATTCCCGTTGCGATTTCTACCCCGAAAGAATCCCAATCAGCTTCCCAGGAAAAACCGAGGTCATCATCGATGAGGTATTGTGGTGTAGCTAAATGATCATTAATAAAGGTGAAATTTGTACCTTGGTCATCTCTCTGCCATAGAGGATTAGTTCCCCATTGATGGTCTGGATGCCATAGATACTTTTTCAACATCACCTGATTACTACTATATTCAGCCAACAAACCCTCATTGCCATAGAGAAACCATGTACAACTCAGCAGCGAACCATTCTCATGGATTTCTTTCTTAATTCTCTGATTGGATGAATCGAAACAATAGGAAGCGCCAATGGTTCCATTCGATTGATGAAAGCCGGACATTCTGTCTTCATTATTGTAGGAATAGTAGTCAACAGTGTCAGTGATATTGTCAGACATCGATAACACGGATCCATTCGAGTCGTATTGAAATGTGAAAGATAGTTCTCCCCCCGTTCCATACCCGAGTAACTGATTGGCTGAATCATACACCCACAAATCATTGTCTGCTGTGGAAATACGATTGCCGACTGGATCATAATTGAAAAATTCGTCCGCTTTCCAGTCGTAATCGGCCAGGACCAGCCGGTCCAGGGCGTCGTAGCCGTATTGGATCAACCCGAAGTCGGTGGTCTTCGACCGGATGTTGCCGGCGTCGTCGTGGGTGTAGGCGAAGTCCGAGATCACCGTGCCGTCGGGCTTCGTGTATTTCAGGTCCACCAGCCGGCCGGCCGGGTCGTAGATCCAGTTAAACCGTCCCATTGACACCATCAACATCGCTCAATGGCAAAATGTCAGCGAGATGCTTAGTTATACATCTGGATGAATGGAATTAGAGCTCTTTCAATTTCACTGTTTTTGATAATGGTGGCAAACTTTAAAGCATCAAATCCAGTGTACTCCCCCTTTCGCACTTTTTCCTCCGGCTTGGCCCCATTCTGAAGCAGAACTTTCACCGTATCGAGGTGCCCATTCCATGCAGCAAGCATCAAAGGAGTATAACCAAAATTGTCTCTTAGATTGAGTATTTGAACAAACTGCGGGTAATCACTAATAATCTCAGATGAACCATATCTTGCAGCATAATGAAGGGCGGTCCAACCATCTTTATCTTTTAGATTTACATCTGCCATATGATCTAGAAGCAGTCTGGTAATTTCAGAGCTATCTTTCTGGATCGCTTTCATCAACGCAGTTTCACCAAAATCGTCCTGCAAATTACAGTTTGCTCCATTTTCTATTAAGAAATTACATATCGTAAAATCCCCTCCATGTACTCCTGCCATTAAAGCAGAAAGCCCGTTTGCCGATTGGTAATTAATTTTAGCACCTTGATGGACAAATTTCTGAACCTGTTCGTAATCTCCATTTAATGCAGCAGAAATTTGGGCTTCTTCCTTAGTTAAGACTTGAGTCCGACTATTTGTGCTCTCATCAAAAAAAAAGAGTTGCTTTCCTCGATCATAGCATGGGCATCGATCCAGTAAGACCTTGAACCAATTTTTAAATACATTTTGGAGAATCTCATCCGAGGTCTTGAGCGTGAGAAGAGAAAATTTGTTTTGAATCAGAATAATAGATAAATTTGGATCGGAGATAATGCTTTGGGTATTGTTATCTCTGAATCTAAGTTTGATATTTGTCAAATTTCCAACTACCGCTCTTGTTTGTTTATTTGTTTTGCCTTCAATCCTACATGTATGCAGTAATAACCTTGCACGCTTGTCTTTCCACCCGGCTCCGGGGAACTTTTCCGTTAAACGACCTTCTTGATAATTGAATGAGGCAGCTTGCGGAAAAATACATTCCATTGAATAATTCGATTTGTCTGATTCAGGAAGATCTATTTTCAATTCCAAATAGTATTCCCATAAGAAGCTCGGGACAGATCGGTAGACTATTCTCACACCCATGGTGTTGTCGAATTGTTCCGTGATTGGAAAAACTGAATCGATTATTTTTTCATAGTCTGTCAGCTCCTGCGACGAATCTGACATATTCGCGCAATACCCATAGGATGTGAGCATGATTGTAGCCAGTACGAAATAAATGAAATGTGCTCTTTGTCGTGACAGGATGATCATTTAAACCCCCAATTAGTGATACCAGGACAAAGTCGTTTGTACCATTCACCTGTTTCTAAACGAATGCTCTTACCTCTTTTCAAGGTGTTATCTGTTCTCCAGACTCCATCCTTTGAAAGTACATAGTTTGGAACTATAATACCGGGGAAACCAACTTGTTGTTTTTTTGTGCATGTATCACTCGAGTCCCAATCTGCAAGACTGGGTCGTTGCCATGCAACGTGATAACGCCTACCATTAATATATTCAATGGCTCTCGGATGGGTATGGACCAAGGCAATCGTTTTTAAACCCGTGCTGAAGTTAAATTCACATTTCATCGGAGCCTGGCCGCCCCCCGCAGGTCCCGGCCCATCATCCTTGAATTTTTCCACACCAGCGCAGTCCGTTATATGAGCCCCTCTTTCAGTAAGGGGACTCGGATGATTGGAATACAATTGAAACCAATTGCAGATGTCGGAAATATGCCTAAGAAGGACAGCATCAAGAGTTAGACCCGTGTTGTCGAAAAAGATAATTGGATTATCCTCAGAATATAGATAATCAGCAGTAATACCAATTGGGTCTGGAGTCAGATATCTTCCGATATTCGTTGAGAAGAAACGATTAAAATTATAATAGTTGCGTGATTCGCCGTCATAATATTGACCGGGAAATCCCCAATTGTTTTCTTCTGAATCACCAATAATCCGCCTACCTCCGAACGCATCTAAATCTAACTGCCACTCCGTCTCGCATGCGGAGTTAATCAACTGTTGTGTTGTAAACAGATGGTCGTTCACTGAAAATAAACGATTCATCATTCCGTCTGTCTTCCAACAAAGATCTGTGCTCCATTTATTATCCAGTTGCCACGTGTACTTAGTGAGACAATTGCCGCTAGAATCAATTTCTGCCAGCAATCCTTCAGTACCATAAAGATACCAAGTGCTATTTCCCAAAAATCCCTCATTATACGTGTCTTTTCTGATCCTTTGATGTTGATGGTCATAATAGTATCTGGCCACAAGGATATCGTTTTGTTGAAATTCGGTCATACAGGCATCGTAATTGTACTTATATTGATCGATGGATCCCGAAGCACTCTCTGTTGAAGCTATGGTCAAACCGTTAGCATCATAGCTAAAAGTATCCTTAGCAGCAATCGGGGGTGTCTGACCGACAGGATCGTGAATACCATTTCCATAGGCAAGGAGCTGGTTAGCCGCATCGTACTGCCACACGGGGTAATCGGCGCTAGAAGTGCGGTTACCAACCGGATCGTATGTAAAAGTTTCGTCAGCTTTCCAATCATAGTCGGCCAGGACCAGCCGGTCCAGGTCGTCGTAGCCGTACTGGATCAGCCCGAAGTCGGTGGTCTTCGACAGGATGTTTCCGGCGACGTCGTGGGTGTAGGCGAAGTCCGAGATCACCGTGCCGTCGGGCTTCGTGTACTTCAGGTCCACCAGCCGGCCGGCCGGGTCGTAGATCCGCTCGACATGCTTGCCGAAGCCGTAGTCCATCGTCGCCAAAGAACCGTCGGCGTTGTAGGCGTAGTCCACCGCCGGCGGCGGCTCGCCGCCGGGCCCGGGCTGGTCGGATTCCAAATGCACGACCTGGCCGCGGGAATCGCGGGTGTAGCTGATGGTCTCGCCGTCCGGATACGTCAGGGCCACCTTCCGCCCCCGTTCGTCGTACGTGTAGCCGACGGTTTTCCCGATTGTATCATTGGTGATGGTCAGTTGCAGATTGCGGGCATCGTAGGTGTAGCTCATGGCGACGGCGGGATTGATCGCCTGGAGCAGGTTGCCGTTTGAATCGTATGCGTAGGTCTCCTGGGTGGCGTCGGGGTAGTGCTTGGTGAGCAGCCTGCCGGCGGCGTCGTAGTCGTAAGTGATGGTCTGCCCCTCGGCGTCGGTGGTGGATGACAACCGCCCGGCCGCGTCGTAGGTCCGCGAGTGGATCCGGTTCAGGGGATCGGTCTCGGTGAGCAGCCGGTTCAGTGCGTCGTAGGTGAACGCAGTCGTGTGGCCGTTGGCGTCGGTCACCGCGGTGCGGTTGCCGGCGGCGTCGTAGGTGAATTCCGTCCGGCCGCCCAGGGCGTCCACCTGGGCGGTCAGGCGGCCCGCCGGATCGTATTCGAAGCGGATGACCCGGCCCAGGGGGTCGGTCCGGGCGATCACCCGGCCGGCGGCGTCGTAGTCCATGTCGGTTCGGGGACCGTCCGGGCCGCCGAGGACCTGCGGATCCGGGCCGATCACGGCCGTCTGGCGGTTCGCGGCATCGTACACAAACCGGGTAACTCGGCCCATCTCATCAGTTACAGCGACCAGGTTGCGGTTCAGATCATATTCCATCGACCGGTAATGTCCCAGCGCATCGGTCTGCCGGACCAGGTTGCCCACGCCGTCATACTCGAAGGAAGTGACGTTTCCCAGCGGATCCGTTATGGAGGCCACCTTCGCGCTCTCGCCGCTGCAGCAGGAACAGCTCGAGGCGTTGGTCCCGGCGCAGACGTAGCTGAAGGTGGTGGTCTGGCCGTTGGGATCGGTCTGGCTGATCTTCCGGTTCATGATGTCGTAGCTGAAGGTGGTGGTCTGGCCGTTGGGATCGGTGACGGCGGTGATGTTGCCGGCCCCGTCGCGCTGGTAGACCGTTTCATGCCCGAGGGGATCGGTCACCTTCGCCACATTTCCATATGCGTCGTACTCGTAATGCGTTCCGTGGCCCAGTGGATCCATCACCTCCTGCAACAACCCGTTTGTTTCGTACGTGTAATGGGTTGAATGATTCATTGGATCGATCTGCTCGATTTGATTGAGTCCTTCATCATACTCATATGTTGTCCGACGTCCGAACTCATCCTCGCTGGCGGTCAGCCGATGGGGCAACAAATTATAAAAGTACCGCCGCGTCAAACCGAGTGGTTGTTTGGTCATCCGAATCAACTGGCCATATTCGTTGTACCAATATTCATCCCATGAACCATCAGGATACTGGACCGCCTTGACCAAACCCCGGCCATCGGGATGCTGCAGTGTGACTTGACCCAGGGCATCCTCAGTGGCCAGCACATGGCCGTTTTCATCGGTCCAGAGATAACGGGTGTGACCTGCTCCGTCGATCACAGTGCTCATATTGGCGGCATCGGCAGAATACGGGTTGGCCTCTGTCCAAGAATCAGGATCCAGAACCTGCCCCTGATTAAGCGCCGGCAGATATTGCCGCAGCTCTCCGGTCGGGGCAATAACCCGGGCCAGAGTGCCATAGTCCGGCTCATATTCATACCGGAAGCGGCTGCCATCAGCCATGGTCTTAGCTGCCAATCGATGGTAGAAGTCATATTCAAACTGCAGGAATGACAGATCCGGTTGTACTATCCGGACAAGATCACCTGCTCCATCCACTACGAATTCGGTCACCCGTCCCAACGGATCCTCCACCTCGGTTAGGTACCCTTCCGCCGAGTAGCGTATGAATATCGTTGCTCCCAGGGGATCGGTGATTGTGGTGAGCAACCCTTGGGTATTCCAGCCATACTCTGTCCGATTGCCGTTGCGATCTGTGCAGGCCAAAGGATGACCATTGGCATCAAACTCCCATGTGGCCTTCTCACTGCGGTCAACCAACTGGTTGGTCAAGCGGTCATATTGGTAGCGGTGCCTGGAATCGAAGGCGTACATTTGGCGGCTCATTTTGTACAGATGACCATTTTTGGCCATGAAATAAATATTCTCAAAGTCATCGTCGAAGAAAAACGACCACGGTTCCAATAAATTCAGGTTAAACGGTTCCATGACCGAATCATCACCACCCGCCGGCAATCCGCCGTTTCTGCGGAAGTCGGCTACGGTCCAGACCTGGCCTGCCGCGTCAATCTTACGCAACCGGTCGCCCCATATCCCTTCAGAAAGGAGGTGATAGTACTCCAGATAGTAGAAGTTTCCATCGCTGTCGGGGAACATCTGCAAAATGCCATTGATTTTCACCTTTGCGGCGGGTACTCCTTCTTCGAACATCGCTTCGGCGGCAGTGCCGGCGGCGTCATAGCCAGCCATTGGGTAGGCATCACCGGCCGGGGTAACTTTCCAGATTTCGAGGCCCGAAGCCCGATTGACATTAACCCAAAGATTCAATTCCCGATCCACTCTTAGATCGCAGGCAAAGTCGCCTGTATCGAACTGCAGTTCGCCAATCCGGACCACTCCACCGTTGGCGATAACCTTGTGAATCACGGTGGACTGACTGGTGTAATCCCACGACAGCGTGTAGACATTGCCCATGTGATCGGTGCAGAGTTCATTGATATCCATTGGCATAATCGCCACCAATCGGACCATCTCTTCCCGATCCAGTTTAAACAGGCGATTCCAAGCGCCTCCGCTGCTGGCGAAATAGACATTTCCCTGTTCGTCATGTCCCAGAAAGTCATTGCCGCCGCCACTCATATTTAGATACAGATTTTTTACCAAGTTGGCCGGGATGGCATCCGTCTGGGACCAGTCCACATCGGTATCGCCCCCGCCGATGAGTATGCGGAGCTGTCCCTGACAATCCACCTTGCGAAGCTGATGGCAATATTCCGGATTGTTTAGGCTAAGATTGTAGAAGAGCTCGCCATGATGGAAATACATGCCTTCGGCTCCCAACGCGTTGTTGGCGATGCTGTCGTCGGGTTGTATCTGACAGGCAGGTGGGCGAACGTCGGTAGCGGTTCCAGACACCTTTTCGATCATTCCGGCATGAAGTTCCACCGGTTGGCCGGAGTCTTCCTGGATGTAAATCGACTCGCCATCTGCCGAGAAGTGCAGGTATTTCAGCGTATTCAAACCTAACGACCATCCGGCACCGTATGGGGAGTGAGTCAAGTCGGATCGTTGCAGCAAAAAGTTACCCGAAAATCGCACTCGTTGACGATAAGGTTCGCGCATCGGCACTCCGGTGTCCGTCAACGGTTCACAAGCGAAGCAGGCCGTGGACCAGTAATTGTATGTGCGGTAGCCGTTCTCAACCACGCAGTCATACGGATGAATCCCGGGCTGCAGACTTTGGCCCTGGGCGTCCGTCAGAGGAATGCGGATTTTAAAATAATTGACAGCCTGATCGCTGCTGAACGTGGTCCGGTAGTGCCGATCAGCGATGTCAAGATATATGGTGGTGAAGTCCGGCCGAATGACCTCGGTGTTGTCAACCTTGACTGTGAAAACAAAGTGATCGGTCACCGATTTGCCGTCGTAAGACAGAGTCAGACTGGCGTCCCCTCCCATCACTTTATAAGGTACCGTTTGATAGCTAATGCGGAGGTTGCCGGTATCGATACTGATCTCCGACATGCCCCCGTCGATTTTCTCGCATTCATCTTTAGGGTTTTCTCCAGGGCCGGTGGGAGCGGGATCTCCCGGAGGAGCCACGGCATTGGGATCGCGAACCGAAAAATGGGTGATATAAAACTCCATGTAGAGTCCATCCTCACTAATGACCGACATGGAGTCGTGCTCCCAGCGGTGCGCCCGGCGGTTGTACCAGCCCACGGGGATGGGCGTGCCCGGCTCGAAGCCCAGGAAGTTCTGCACCCGCACACGCACCGGCAGGTTCAGCACCTCGGTGGTGTCGCCGGTGACGTCGAAGGCGAATGTCCACACCGAGGGTGTGGGCATGGCGTTGGGCAGGGCGTCGCCAAAGGGGATTTCGGTCAGGGTGACCTGGAGCGGCGTGTCGACGGCTCCGGCCGGAAAGTCCATGGTGATCCGGCCGTTCGAGTTGACGGCGGTGCCGCCGGCCGTCGGGATGGTGGATACCACGGGGTCTGCCGGAACCAGGAACACATCGTCCACCCGCGGATAGCGGCCGCGCTTGACCATGACCACCCGCTGGGCGTCCAAATGCTCCGGTGCGGTGATGTTGAGCACCACGGTCCGGGCCGGTCGCTCGTCCGACAGGTCAGCAATGGGAAAGCGGATCGCGCCGGTGGCATCGGTGTAGAGCCGCGCGTCGATTCCTTCCACGGTCAGACGGGCGCCGGCGAGAGGCTGCCGGTCGGCGGCGCTGTACACCGTGCCGGTGATCCATCCGCAGGTATCGCTCACCGGCGGATCAACCTCCGGGGGCGCATAGTGCACTGTAACCGCAGCGCTGGCCTGGTTGCGGGTGGCTCGATCCGTGGCGGTGGCCACCAGGCGGTTGCGGCCGTCGAGCAAGCGGACAGCGGGGGCGGTGAAGGTGTCGCCGTCGAGCGCGGCGGGTTGGCCGTCCACGAGCACGGACACACCCGTCGGATCAAAGGCGCCCAGTATGCGCCCCGTGACCGTGACGGCACAGGTGTCGAAGGCCTCATCTTCCAGCGGTGACAGAATCTCGATGGCGAACACCGCCGGGCGACGCTGCACCAGGACCGACGTGGTAGCCTGAGATTGGCGCCAGCCGTCGGTGACGGTGAGCCGAAACACCAGCAGGGCATCCCGGTCCACATGGTTCAGCCCAAACTGCGGCTGGACCAGGGTCGCGTCGTCCAACACAACGGCGGGTCCAGATAGCTGTTCCCACTGGTAACCGCTGATGGGGCCGGAGCTGGCCGAGCCGTCCAGGACGACGGCATCGCCCTCGAGCACCGCCTGAACCGGGCCGGCGTTGGCCACCAGCGGCGGCACCGGCGGCACGGCCAGGGTCACCGTGGCGGACCGCCCGCCACCCGGGGCCGGGTTTTCTACCGCCAGGTCCACGCTGCCGCCGGCGGCTGCGCCGACGGGCAGCACCACGCTCAACTCTGCGGTGGACTCGAACACTGGCGCATATACTCCACCGTCGACGTGGACCGCCGAGCCGTCGGGCGCGGGCTGGAAGCCGCTTCCCTGGAGTCGGACCTGGAAGGTGGTGTAACCGGCCAGGTAGCCCTCGAAGACGGCGGTATCCAGGACCGGTGCCGGGTTGAGCACCCGGAGCGCGACCGGTTCGGACACCAGGCTCCACGGGGTGGGGTTGTAGACCTGAATGGGGAGAAAACCACCATGTTCCAGTAGGGCGGCGTCCAGCTCGGCGGTGAGCCAGATGCTGTCGCCGTCTTCGTGGTAGATGGTGGGCACTTCGTAACTATCGGTCCAGACCACCGAGTCGGCGTGGAACGGGCCGCCGTCGACGCGAAGGGTGACGCCGGCGCTACCCGCCTGCACTTCGGCGGGGGTCAAGGCGGCGATCATCGGCACACCCGCGACCACCTGGATAACACTGGGAGGCGACTCGCGCAGGGGCGGACCCGGATTGACCACCGTGACCTGGAGCGCGCCTAGTTCGGTCAGCAAGGCATCGGGCACCCAGGCGTCCAGCGTCGGTGGCATGTCGAAAGTACGCCAGAGATGAGTCTCGCACGCGATGTCGTTCACCCAAACGATGCTGTTGGAGTCGATGGGGTCGGCCAGGGTATTGATGACGATATCCAATCCCCCCTGGGGCAACTCGCGTGGATAGACGTCCAGAATCATAGGATCCCGGTCGACGATCTGAACACTCACCGCCGCCGAGTCGGCCGGCGGCGGGCCGGGATTGCGCACCGTCACCGCACGGGCGCCGGTGGTGGCCGTGACGTCCGCCGGCAGCACCGCGGTCAGCTCGGCCGGGTAGCCGCCATCGGCCGGGATGAGGGTTGTCGGCAGTTCGACACCGTCGAGGAGAATCGTGGCGCCGTCCTGAACCTGCCAGGCGAAGACCGTCAGTTCCGGGCCGGCGGAGCCGAGGGGCACCTCCGGCGGCGCCAGGCTGACGATGACCGGCGTGCCAGGATTGTCCACCACGGTGAAGGGCACCGGGTCGGAGTCGCCGACTGCCGGATTGTGGAGAACCACCTCGTGGACACCCCCGACGGCAGTGAACGAATCGGGTAGCATTACTCCAAGAGCGGGCGGCAGCCAATCGTGGAAGGTCGCGGCCATGACATTTCCGTCGATCCGGACAAGGCAGGTGGCGTCAAGCGGCCGGCCGTAGACGAGCAGCTCCACGCCGGTTGAGCCGGCCGTTACCTGCGCCGGGGTGAGGAGGGTGATCACAGGCTGCTCGGCGCCACCGGTGATGGTGAGCATCGCCGGGGCGGACTCACCGCCGCCTGGACCAGCGTTGACCACTGTCACAGGAAGATTGCCAGGTAGAGCCAGCAGGTTGTCGGGCAGCACCGCCGTGAGAAATGCCGGGCTGTCATCATGATAGGTAGTGGCCAGCTCTGTCCCATCCACCCGGATGACCGAGCCGGGATAGAACGGAGCGCCCTGGACGCCGAGCACCACGCCGGTGGAGCCGGCCGGTACTTGCGCCGGGTCGAGCACGGTCAGGACCGGCACGCCGGCCAGCACGGTGAACGTTGCCGGGGTCGACTCGCCGCCGCCGAGGCCGGAATTGATCACGGTGACGGTCCGCAGGCCCGGCAGCGCGGTGGCGGCCGCAGGCACCGCCGCGGTGAGCCAGGCAGGATCACCGGGGTGATAATCGGTCGGGAGAATCGCACCATCGAGCGTCACGACGGAATCGAGGTGGAACGGCCCGCCGTCAACCTGCAAGGTTACGCCGGTGGAGCCGGCCAAGACTGCGGCCGGATCGAGCGCGGTGATGGCCGGTATGCCGGCAGTCACTTGACACTCGAGGGGCGCCGATTCCCCGCCGCCGGGTCCGATATTGACAACGGTGATGGACAGGACACCGGTAGTTGCCATGAGCGCATCCGGTAGCACGGCGGTCAGGTACGCCGGGCTGCCGGCATAAAACGTGGTGGCCAGGTCCGCGCCGTTGGCTCGAATCAACGAGTCGGGATACAACGGCCCGCCATCGGCGCGCAAAACGACACCCGCGCTGCCAACGGGAATCTCGGCCGGGTCCAGCGCGACGAGAGACGGGATGCCGGCGGTCACGGTCAGAACAACCGGAGCGGATTCCCCGCCGCCCAGGCCAGGATTAATCACGGTCACTCCCCGGGTGCCGGGCAGCGTGAGCAACCCGTCGGGCAGCACCGCCGTAAGGTACGCCTGGCTGCCGGCATGGTACGTCGTGCTCAAAAGCGTCCCATCCAGGGTGATGACCGAGTCGGCGTGGAACGGGCCGCCGTCGACGCGGAGGGTGACGCTGGCGCTGCCGGCCGGTACCTGCGCCGGGTTGAGCGCGGTGATGGACGGCACACCCGGCACCACGGCCAGAGTCAGCGAAGCGGAAGTGCCGCCGCCTGGCGGTGGATTCTCCACCCACACGTTCACGGCGCCTGGCTGGATCAAATCTGCCGCCGGAATGATGACCGTGAGCTGCGTGTCCGTTTGGCCGGTCACACTCAACGGCGAGCCGTCGGCAAACACAAGGCTGTCGGGGATGAAGCCGGATCCGTGCAGCGTAACGGCGAGGTCGGCGCTGCCGGCCACCGCTGCGGCCGGTTCCAGCGCGGTGAGCACCGGTATGGGATGATCCGCAATTGCAGGTGCCAAACCCCATCCGGGCACGCCGCCGACAGTCGTGATCGCCGTATGCCAGGTCCAGGCGAGGATCGGTCCATCCGCAGTCACAGTGATCAGGCTGGGCCGGTTCCAATACCAGTCCCAGAACAACTCCAACGGAGTCGAGAGCCAGATGACCCGGTTGGCGTCCGGCGCCACCGAATAGACGGGTTGGCGAACGACCTGTCCGGAACTGTTGTACTGAGTCACCATCACCGTGGCGGGAGCGGCACCTGGGTTGTGCACCGTCAGAGGAAAATACGTCGTGTCCTTGACCACGTGCCAGGTGGGATTGGCCGTCGCCGGTCCCATGGCGGCGGGTATCGGGGCCGCCGATTGCTGCGCGCCGCAGATCACGGCTGCCGCCAGGAGCGAGGTCGGAGCATCGGTGCGGAGAATGGCATGGGTTTGATAGAGCAGGAAACTGATCCCGTCGAACAACTCCTCGCAGCTTCGGCGAACGAACCCGTTGACCGGCACGTCGATGGTGCCTTGACCCAGCCGGGTGCCGGCGGTGGTGACCAGATCCACGGTCAGGCTGACCGGTGCCGGGCCCGGATTGGCCAGCCACAGCGTATCGGCGGTTCCGAAGCGGGGGAAGGTGTCGTATTCCGGCACCAGCCGGCCGTCACTGTCGATCCTTATTGTGGACTCAGGAACCGCCATGAGGCCGCTGGCCGCGGGATACCATGCTACGGCCAGGACACTCCGGTCCGCGGTGAGGCGAAGCACACCGGTGTCTGGCAGACCGGATCCGTTGAACAACTCACCCTCCGCGGCCACCCACCGGACTTCATGGCCGGCGAGGGTGAGAGCTGCGGCGATGGGTACAGTGGCGCCGGGAGAGTCGACGCGCAACCCGACCTGAGCCGGAGTGGCTGTTGGATTGCCCAAGAGGAACCATGTGCCGGTCACCGCTGCCGGTCCCTGAAAGAACGTGGTCCAGGCGGTCTGGGGTGCAGTCGGGTACAGGGGATAGAGTGCGATGGGGTCGGGTGGATTAATCGATTTGTTGGAGAAGGAATCCGGGCGGGCTTTGCCCGTCACGGGAGCGGTTGGCAGACTAGCAAGGAGCACTTCAGCGTGGACCGAGTCGGTGGGCGTGGTCACCACGAGATAGCCGGGGCGGCCGGCCGGCGGATCGGATAACGCCACGGCAAGCGCGCCGATGGATTGCACCACAAACCCGTGGGGCGGGACAGTCAACGTGGCCGGCTGATCCGTGTACAGCCGTCCATGGAGGAAAAAGCAGATGGTCGCATCCTGCGGTGTGTCGCTGGCATTGATCAGTCGCAGCACGCCATCGGCCGAGGATCCCGATACCGCCGGCAGCGGGTAATGGACTTGCGTTCCCAACAGGGTGCAGCCGAGCAGGCTGATCCAGATTGCAAAACAGACAACGCCCCCCATTCGCCTCATGGTGACATCTCCCCAAATTGTGGATTCAATCGTAATCCCGGGCAACATTCCACAACACCGGGCGATTGTCAACCACAAATACACGCACAATGGTTTTTGTAATCTGTTGAAGCTACAGCTTTTGTAATATCATGAAATATAGATATGCTCGGTTGCGGATTGTTATTGACAGATGGTTTGAGTCCGATGGGGCTGGGTACACCGCTGCCCAACCGACTCCCCGGGGTGCGACTCCGGAACGCAGGGAGTTCTTTTACTGAATACCCGGACTGATCAGTTCAATAGGTGTCTAACTCAACACGCGGCAGCATACTTTAGGACGCGATCCTTGCCATGGGCAGTTTATAATGACATGCCTTCCGTGTGACGGCAGACGTTCGGATGGACAGCGCCCGCCTTCTTCCCGAGACAACCAGCACACAATTACGGGCAGGCTTTACCACGTGCTAACCGCGTCACACTGGTGTCACACTAAACCACAAAAACTGGCGATAATCGGCGATCTCCAGCCGCTTCCGGTGGCAGTTCGGTAAATCGGGATAACTTTAGATTTTCCAATCACATTGGCATGACTTGGTATTGCTGAATACCACCCGGTGTTGGGGCGATCAGACCCTCCCTTCGATCTTCGGAACCGCCGGTTGCAGGTTCGAGCCCTGCCGGGTGCGCCAATATTATCAGTGGTTTGCGAGAAATTACACGAACACTGCAATCGTTGCCGCGTGCTGTGGAAGCTCGCCGTCTGATGCGGTGTGTTTAGGGTTACCTGGCCGCACCGAGCATCAATGCAGGGTATTGTGCTTGAGCGAGTTTTCAAACAAGCATCTGTGCCGAAACACGCCAAGCTTCACCAGGTGATCCTGACAGGCAAAAGGGATGCTGAGTGGCTTTCAGATGGGGAAACCATATCCTGCAAGGCCTGGAGCCCGGCGAGGCGAAGTGGTCCCTGGCCGGCATAGCATTTCGGTTGTTTAGAAATTGGGGGCATCCCAGCCCGGATCAATCATGCATCGAATTTCTTCCAATACCCGCCGGACTTCTTCCTGATGGGGGACGAGGTGGCCGAGGAAAAGACCGGCATGCTTCGACTCCTTGACACGATGGAACCGAAAAAGCGGAAGTCCCTGCGCCGGATCATTTCAGAGTCGCAGATCACCGACTACAAGGTCATCGAGGATATCCTCAAGTTCGCCCGACGGTTTTTTTTAGCTGGCCGGAAAAGCTCGGAAAATGATAGCTCTTCACGCCGGTGATCATCGCATCTAAACAAACAACTTAAAGCCTTGCGGAGTCAATTCCTCGTGTTGTAATCTGTAAAAAATAGTTCAGCGACCGAGGTGAATCCATGTCCAGGAGCTCTTCTCGGAGGATCATCCCTGCTCTGCCCAACCGCTTGCGAATATTCTGGATGTTGGTATTCCTGATTATCCCATCCCAACTTTTTGCCATCATCCCGGCCTCGGAACGGGAGGCCCTTATCGCGATCTACAACGCCACCGGAGGCCCGAACTGGCGAAACAACTACGGATGGCTGGGTCCTTGGGGCACTGAGGGGGGATGGTACGGCGTCACCGTGGATGAGCAGTACGGTCATGTGATCGGGTTAGACCTGGATGACAACAATCTCATCGGCACTGTCCCTGACGAAATTCGAAAACTCAATCAAATTTCTACCTTGGATCTCAGTGGTAACAAGCTCGAAGGGCCACTGCCGGCGGGGATGGTGGACCTGTATCTCTATATTGAAAGACTGGACTTGAGCGGCAACCACTTCTCAGGCCCGATCCCCGAATGGCTCAGATACTACCGCGTATGTCGTGATCTGAATCTGGGAGATAACCAGTTTACGGGTCCGATACCCGAGTGGATCGGGGAGTTGTGGGTCAATTTAAACAGGTTGGCATTATACGGAAACAACCTGAGCGGGGACTTGCCGCCCACAATCGCTTCGTTGACTCGATTGGAGATCTTGGAGCTAAGTGGGAATTCAATCGGAGGGACCATTCCCGCTGTGATATCGAACTTGTCCAGCTTGAGGGGTCTCGGATTGCAAGGCTGTGAGTTGGGTGGAAGCATCCCGGTGTGGGTCGGAGATCTCATAAATTTGAATTATCTGTTTTTAGGGAGCAACCACTTGACAGGATCCATTCCCACCGATCTTGGGAACCTACATAATCTGTGGGGTTTATATTTAAACGATAACCAACTGACAGGAACGATCCCAGCGAGCCTTGGAAATTTAAGCAATCTGTCTTATCTCCGCCTTGAGAACAATCTTCTTGAGGGACCGATTCCTCCTGAACTCGGGCAATTGACAAATATTACTTCTTTGGAACTGCAGCATAACAATCTTTCTGGATCAGTCCCATCCAACATTTTCAACATGTCTCCCACTGTTGGGGCGAATGTGGATCTGTCCTATAACCAGTTGAACGGCATCTCCGATGACATCCAGCCGAAGACCGGATTTCTGAATATCAATCTGGACATGAACCTGATCGAAAGCCTACCCGGTACGCTCGGTAATTGTAACCATCTCAGAGGATTGGTTCTGAGTCGCAACCTCCTGTCGGGGCCATTTCCACTTCAGCTCACGCAGCTCACACAAATCAACTATTTGAATTTGGCTCAAAACCAGTTGGAGGGGGCCATTCCCCATCAGATCGGGGAGATGAGCCAACTCAGTCATATTGAATTCACCGGCAACATGTTTTCCGGGGAGATTCCGCATGAGATCAAGAGTTTAACCAATTTGGCTGGAGGGGGATTAGGACTCTCATACAACGCGCTTTTCACAACGGATGATACTGTCCGCGTGTTTGTGAATGATCACCATTACGGTGATTTCGAAAGCACCCAAACGGTCCCACCCGATCAGCCCCGCTGGGGATTCCAGGAACCCGACACGCTCCAACTGACCTGGACTCCGATCGAATACGACGAGGACGACGGTTTCTACCAGGTGTACCAGCGGCAGGAATCGTCAGGGGAGATGGTGTGGCTGGCCGAGACGCCGGACAAGACGGCCGCCGGGATCATCATCGAAGGCGTGTCGCTGAATGCCGGGACCCGTTTTTTTGTGCGGACGGTGACCCGGCCGCACCAACTCAATCCAAACACAGTCTACAGTGAGTATCGCGAGGCTCATCTTCAGAACTCCATCTTCCTGGAGGAGCTGCACGCCGACCTCACCCCGCGCGGAGCGGCCGCCAATACCGCCTATCCGGACACTCGGCTATACCGCTACTACAAGATCCTGGACGTGGACCGGCAGCCGGTGCCGGTCCAGCCGGTGCAGCTCAACCTGAACTCGGACAAGGCCGAAGTGAGTGTCCAGGCCGAGATCATCAAGCCCGGTGTGCTGCAGGTGAAGCTGGACCTGGAGCAATGGGGCGTGCACGCCGGCGATACCCTGAATCTGGACTTCCCCCGAACCATCCGCCTGCAGGAAAACGGCGAGTGGAAGGACTATTTCCTGCTTGAAAAGGACCTGGACTTCAACGTCCGGGTGCAGCAGAAGCGGCCTTGGCGCTCCAACTACGTATTTGCCCTGGGCGGCCCGGTCTGGGAGGCGAAAACACCTGATGGCGGCGAGCAGTCGGTGGCGTCGGCCAAGCTGTCACTCGGAGCGCAGGCCGGCTACACGGTGAAGCTGCTGGCCGCCGACACGCCTCAGGGCGGCGTGGTCCAGGGGCTGGGGCGGCAGGGGGATTTCAGCCTGTCGGGTGAAGTTTCGGCCGATCTGGGCCTCCCGGGCGCCCCGAAAGCCGAGGCCTCGGGTTCGATCGGACTGAAGGCCGGCGCGTATCTGGGCGGGGAGCTCGATTACAACGCGGGGGGCTGGACCGGCGCGGCTCGGAACGCCGACGTCACCGGCGCCCTCGCCTTCTTCGGAAACTTCGGCGGCACCCCGGTCCGGTTCCTGGCGCAGCATGTCCAGACGGCGACGCTGATTTGGCTTTCCTCGCAGGGATACCCCACGGCGGAGTTCGAACCGGCGCGGTACTACCAGAGCGTCAAGTACGGCGCCAGCGCGGAAGGACGGGCGACTGCGGGTGCGTCTATCGAATTGGGGCCACTGTCTCTGAACGGCAATGTGGCATTCAGCGGCACGCTGCAGGAAGGACGCCAGTTCAGCCCATCCGGGCAGGGGGATGTCTCCGACTCCCTGGCGTTGGGATTGTCGTCCGGCGCCGGTGTCCAGCTGAACCTGGCCGAGGAGCTGGAATGGCTGGACAGCCTGGAAGGCGTCAACCGCACCCACTCCAACACCGTCCAGTACGAGGTGACCAGCCAGGGGCCCGAGATCACAGGCATCGGCGGAACCATTGAGACTACGGAGACGGTGGGCGCTTCCTGGCTGCTCTTCAGCGGCCAGTCGTACGCTGGTACCCGGATCAAGTGGACCACCAGTGATTCGAAGGCGATCTTCACGGTGGGGCAGAACCCGCAATTGCTGGCCGGGACGCTTTCCCAGGTGGCTGTCGGGCATCAGCCATCCCTGACCAACTTCACACCGGCGTGGCTGTCCGGAGACATCAAGGATTTCCTCACCACGGTGGAGGCGGCCGATCCGTCCTCGTTGACCCGGAGCGGCGCCCAGTCCGTGCGGGGGCTGCGGGCGGAGGCGGCCCTGAAGGTTCCCATCCCGCATCTCAAGGGGTTGAAACTCTCTCTCGGCCTCGGTTTGTACCAGGAAGTAGAGCAGGATATCGCGCGTGGCGTCGTGTTCGAGGACAAGTCCTATCTCCTGGCCGACTACCGGAAACATGACTGGGCGCCGAGTCCGGCCGTTTTCCTGAGCACGGTCAGCAACAGCCTGATGACGACCGTTCCGTTTCTGTCCGACATCCTCCGGCGGCTCATCCCGGTGGCGGAGGTGGTCTTTGGAAAGAGCGGTACCACGGAATTGGCGTCCGTCACAGGCGTACCGGTGGGGACGCTCCAGACTTGGGCGACTCAGCCCGCGGCGCGCCTGTCGGCAGCGGTGATGGACACGGCCGTGCTGGCCGACCGGATCACCGGCACCACTGGCGATAAGGGCGGGAAACGCTGGCTGCCCTGCCAGACGACGTTTGTTTCCCCGCAAGTAGCGGCCGTACCGGTGGGCGATCCGGAGCGGTTCTATCACCGCACCGGCATTTGGAGTAATGACGCCTGGGTGGCCTTGCCCGCGACCCGAAAGGCGGCCGTCATCGATGAGTTGACGCTGGTGGGCCATGCCGTCCACCTATCGGCCGAGGATGAGGCCGGGGAACTGCAGCCGGAGTTTGCCGCTCCCGTCACCCTTGCGCTTGTTGTCACGCCTGAAGATCTAGCCATCGCCGGGGCCGATCCATCCGTCCTGGGCGAGTTGGCCCTCTACCGCTACGAGTCGGAGACGGGCATCTGGTCCGTCGTTTCCGGGAGCGTCGCCACCGGTGACGGAGCCAGCGGGGACGTCATGCAATCGGGGTTGTACGCCGCCGGCTGGCTGCAGGCAGTGGATCCGGAGGCCGATCCGGACGCCGACGGCCGGACCACGGCGGAGGAAGACGCCAACGGCAACGGAGTGATCGACCCCGGCGAGACGAATCCCCACGCATGGGACACGGATGGCGACGGGTACACCGATGGTGAAGAAGTGGCCGCGGGATCCGATCCACTGGACCCCACCTCGCATCCTGCGGCCTGCGTGCTGCGCGTTCAGTCGGGTGCCCACGGGCTGACCTGGCCGACCCCGGGCAGCTACACCTACCCGGACGGCTGGACCGTGCGGGTGGCGGGCCTCCCGGATCCCGGCTACGTGTTTTCCCACTGGTCCGGAGATTACGAGGGGAGTGAGAATCCGCTGGTGTTGGTGCTCGATCACGATTATGAGCTCGTCCCGCATTTCATCGTGGATCCGGACCTCTTGTTGGGTGATTTGAACTTGGATGGAGTGGTCGACGCGGTGGACTTCGAACTGTTCGCCTTGTACCTGTCCGAAGCGATCGTCTGGGGAGAGGCCGGGTTCATCGCGCCCATGGAGGCCGCCGACCTGAACGCCGACGGACGTGTCGATGTGCTGGACATGGTGTGGATGAGTCAGGTTTGAGATACATCAGATTGTCAGGCGACCGGGACTGGCTGATCGGCGATGACGGATGAACTCCAGCTTGTAGATCCGATCAAGTACTGCTCAGACCTGTGCACCTCAAGGGGCGGGGTGAGGAAACCGCTGCTGCCATTTTGGGGGATTTCATTTTCCCATCATGGAGAATTTGAAAAATTAAGTTGCTGCTATAGATTCTATAGATATAATTTAACACATGGATGAGATTGGAGCGAAAGAACTCGACGCCGACTTGCTGGCGCTCCGGCCGGCGCGCGAAGAAATCCAGATGGCCGCGCGTTGGACGATCGGTCATGATGTGTCCGCACCCTTCCGGGACAGCCTGCGTGCCTGTATCCAGGCGCTGGGGTATGACGATGTCGCTGCAAACCTTTAGAGAAGAATACACCGAGTGCTTTCTGTCCCGGCTGTGGCGGCAGTGGGCCGCCCTGGGCGTGTTCGCCGCCGGGACCGCTCCCGAGGTGAATGCTGACCAAGAGATCGCGGTGATCGATCCGGAAGCGCTGCTGCTGGCCAGTTGGGAGCTGGGACGGCTGGATCCCCGCCTCTACGACGAGGTGCTGTCCTGGCTGGTGTCACACGGCGAGGTGATCAACCTCCAGCGCCTGGGAAATCTGGCCCGCCGGCAACCGGAGCTGGACCGCTCCCTGGTGGCGGCGCCGGCCGCCTGGCTGTTCAATACTTTCGGAGACACCCGCTGGAAACGTCTCGCCGGGATCTCGCGTCCGGAAAGGCCGGCCGCCTTTTTTCTCGATCCGCATGGGCAGCCGCTGCCCGGCTGGGGGGAACAGGACCCGGCGTTCCAACGGGCCGGTTGGTTGCGCGGCCCGGTCCGTTTGCGTGACCTGAGCACTGGGGTCTCGACGAAATCCGCCGCCACCCTCTGGCTCAGGTTGCGGTACCTTTTCGGTCTCAACATCCGGGCCGACGTGATCGTGTACTTGCTGACCCACGATTCGGCCCACCCCTCGGAGCTGTCCCGCGGGGTGCACTTTTCGCAACCCAGCCTGTTCAGGGTGTGCCAGGAATTGGAATCCTCCGGTCTGGTGCATAGCTTCCGCCAAGGCAACCAGCGCCGCTACCGGCTGATGCCTGAGCGATGGCGGGACTTTCTCGGGACGGGGCCGGTCCGCTGGGTGAACTGGGCGGCGCAGCTCCACTTTCATCAGCACATGTGGCGGTTCTTGTATGGGCGGGACTGGACCGGAGTCTCTACCTATCTTCAAGCCTCGGAGCTGCGCGCCGCTCTGCAGGAAGCTCTGTACATCAAGGAAATCCGGGAACTGCCGGCCGAGTTCCACAACGTGTTCGACCTGCCGGGGGAAGCATTTCTCGCCCCGGCCACCGCCCGGCTCCGGGAATTCGCGGTGGAATAGATCCTTTGAGATGATTTTCTGAATGACCCGAATTCTTCTTGTCTCCGACACTCATGGAAAGCTGTCGCCGATCAACCGGCTAGCGTTGGAAAACGGCTGCGAGGCGGTGATCCATGCCGGCGACTTCGGATTCTCTGATGAAGAGAGCCTCCGCCGCTTGAGCGACCGGGAAGTGGCGCTGCACCTCCGGCACTCCGAATGCTGAACCTCAACCTGCCCGATGCCACCGTGGGGCACGCGATCCTGGAGACAGCGGGATCAGAAATACTGATCACTCCCGCCATCTCAGCAAAAAGAAATCTTGCAAATTCACCATAAGTTGGGCATAATATCACCATGTATCGGCGCTATATCCAAAATTCTATCCAACGCTCGCTGGCAGACACTCCGGTGGTGCTGCTCAACGGCGCCCGCCAGACCGGCAAGACGACACTTGCGCAGATGATGGCTACCCATTTGGGAGCCGTCTACTTGACGCTGGACGACGCAGCCACCTTCGCCCTCGCCGCGGGAGACCCGGCCGGGTTCATCCGCAACTTGGACGGCCCCGTGATCCTCGACGAAATCCAGAAGGTGCCCGATCTGTTTCCCGCCATCAAACTCGTGGTGGACCAGAACCGCCAGCCCGGCCGCTTCCTCCTGACCGGCTCGGCCAATGTGATGACCCTGCCGCGCCTGGCCGAGTCGCTGGCCGGGCGAATGGAGATCTTGCCACTATATCCGTTGTCGGCCGGAGAAATCGCGAGTACCGCCGAGGGATTCTTGCCCCGGCTCTTCGGCAGCGAATTCGCTCAATGGAAACCGCCGCTGGCGGACGACAACATTCAAACTCGGTTGACTCGCGGCGGCTATCCTGAAGCCGTCCAACGCGAAGATCCAGACCGCCGGGGGGCCTGGTTCGCATCCTATATCTCGGCGATCCTGCAGCGGGACGTGCGGGATCTGGCCAGGGTGGAGGCGCTGCATACCCTCCCGAACCTGCTGCAGATTCTGGCTTCTCGAACGTCCGGACTGTTGAATGTGGCGGATGCGGGCCGCGACGCGGGCCTGCCCCACACCACTATGACCCGCTACCTGGCCTTGCTGGAGACCGTCTTTCTCGTCCACCGCCTGCCGGCCTGGTCCCGCAACCTGGGGCAGCGCCTGGTCAAGGCGCCCAAACTGCACGTGGTGGACACGGGCCTCGCCTGTCACCTGGTAGGCGCTGACGCCCGGCGGATCTCCGTGGAACGCCAACTACTAGGGCGAATCCTGGAGAGTTTCGTGGTGGGCGAACTCCGCAAGCAGGTTTCCTGGACGGCCCCCCGGACGGCGCTTTACCACTTCCGGGCTGCCACCGGTATGGAGGTGGATGTCGTTCTGGAAAAGCCTGACGGTTCAATCGCGGCCATCGAGGTAAAGGCCAGCGCCACCCTGACGCCAACTGACTTTGCGGCCCTCCGGGCGTTGCGCGATCAGGTCGGCCCCCAATTTCACAACGGGGTGGTGTGCTATCTCGGAGACCGGATCATTCCGTCCGGTGACAAGCTCTGGGGCATTCCGCTTCCGGCACTATGGGCGCCGTGAACGCCTCATGGCCGTCCGCTGATGCTAGCGTTTCGTGATCCAAAATCGGTGAAATCCTTTCGCCTGAACAACCCACCCCGCCTACTTTGAAAAATTCTCTTTTCAACTATCGCAGTAGATAAACGTCAGTTGGATTTGCTTAGAGGCTTTATTGATATTTCCGTAGCTCCCTTTTCGCGTCACACTGGTGTCACACTGAACCACAAAAACTGGCGATATTCGGCGAACTCCAACCGCTCCTGTTGGTGGTGCAGGAAATTTGGGTAACTCCAGATTTTTCAATCACCTTGGCATAACTTGGTGTTGCCGAATACCATCCGGTTTTGGGGCGATCGGATCCTCCCTTCGGTCTTCGGAATCGAAAGTTGCAGGTTCGAATCCTGCCGGGTGCGCCATATTTTCAATAACTTACACGATATTACATTATAACTATACTTGTTGCCGACCGTGGTGGGGTGTGGCTGGATATCATTGCATGCTGTGACACGAAGGGACTTTTGAAAAACCGATGCTCTGATGGATCTAAATTCTCCCGGCATACTCGCTCACTTTAAAAATCGAAGTTGACTTTTAATTTTTCAGTGAAATAATGCTTTTCAGCAAATGCTGAAAATAGGTGCAATAATGAAAGTCAAGGAAGCTGCACTCGTCCAACAAGCCAAGGAGTTGCTTCGTGCCTGTCTTCTCCAAGTGCCTTCCTTGCGGATGGAAAGAGAGAGTGCCACAGCCGGGCAGGAGGCCGCTGGCGCCGATTTCGCGATTAGCACGGACATCCAGGGTGTGAAACAGCGCCTGATCGTGGAAATCATCACCAGCGGGCAACCACGCGTGGCGAGATATGCGATCAATCAGTTGGCCCAGTATCGCGCCCAGATGCCGGATTGTTACGGCATCATCTTCGCCCCTTATATTTCCGAGCGGACGGCCGAAATGTGCCGTAAAGAAGGAGTCGGCTACCTGGACCTGGCCGGGAACTGCGTCCTGAATTTTCAGACGGTCTTCATCCAGAAGGTGGGGGCGCCCAATCCCGCCCCGGCCCGTAGGGAATTGCGTTCGCTGTATTCACCGAAATCGACCCGGGTACTCCGCGTGCTCCTGGCGAGTGCCCGGCAGGACTGGCGGTATCAAAAGCTGGCCCGTGAGGCGAACGTCAGCCTGGGGCAGGTCGCCAATGTGCTCCAGGGCCTGCGTGATCGGGAATGGCTGACCGACGAAGGAGACGGAGTGAGATTGTCCGCGCCGGCAGAGTTGTTGGCCGAATGGTCGTCCAGCTATAATTTCAGGAAGAACCTCGCCACGGATTATTATTCCCTGGATCCGCCGGACAAAATCGAGCAGACACTGGGATCGGTGTTGAATGAACAGGGAATCCGGTATGCCCTCACGGGATTTTCGGGCGCGGCCCGGGTTTCCCCGGCCGTGCGCTATCAGCGGGTCATGGCGTTCGTGGAGGCGATGCCGGAGGATGCGCTGGCACACTTGAAATTGAAACCCGTGGACAGCGGCGCCAACGTGACGCTGCTGACTCCGTACGACGAAGGGATATTCTACGGATCGGCGACAATTGGCAATCTCCAGGTCGTACATCCGATCCAGCTATACCTGGACCTCCGCAACTTCAAGGGGCGGGGTGAGGAAGCCGCCGAGACCATTCTGGAGGAGGTCATCAAGCCGTCATGGTGAGTCGCAGAGATTTTCCCAGAGATGAAGTCGAGGCCGCGCGGGCCGTCTTGATCGAACTTTCGCATGTCCTGGCCGCCTACCGTTCCCACATCGTGCTTGTCGGCGGCTGGGTGCCCGAGATGCTGTTCTCGAACAAAACCGCTCCACACGTGGGCAGCCTGGATGTGGACCTGGCGGTCAACCACCTCCACCTGACCGAGGAGCATTATCGAACGATCCGGGAACTGCTGCTGGCGAGAGGCTATTCTCCCGGGAAACAGCCGTTCATCTTCTTTCGGGAAGTTCCGGCGGCCGCGCTCCCGATCAAGGTCCAAGTCGATTTCCTGGCAGGCGAATACCAAGGCACGACGGCCGCTCACCGCCACCAGCGGGTGCAGGACATGATGGCCCGGAAAGCCCGGGGGTGCGACCTGGCCTTTGTAGCTCCGGTCGAGATCCGGTTGGAGGGATCGCTCCCGGACGGCGGCCTGGACACCGTGATCGTTCGAGTTGCCTCGATCCCGGCTTTCATCTCCATGAAGGGGATGGCCCTGGCTGACCGGATGAAGGAGAAGGATGCCTGGGACATTTACTATTGCCTCCGCTTCTTCCCAGGCGGAATCGATGCCTTGATCCATGAACTCAGGCCATGGATAAACCATGGTTTGATCCGAGAGGGACTGGCGAAAATCGCCGAGAAGTTTGCGTCGGAGGACCACGTCGGTCCCAAAATGGTGGCCGATTTCGAAGAGATCACGGATTCCGGGGAAAGAGCCAGAATTCAGCGCGATTCGTATGAACGGGTGCAATATGTCTTGGAGAAATTAGATCTACTGAATAAGTGTCCTGAATGACCCGAATTCTCCTTGTCTCCGACACTCATGGGAAGCTGTCGCCGATCAACCGGCTAGCGTTGGAAAACGGCTGCGAAGCCGTCATTCATGCCGGCGACTTCGGATTCTCTGACGATGGGAGTCTCGGCCGCTTGAGCGACCGGGAAGTGGCGCTGCATATCTGGCACTCCGACCTGAATCCGGAGAGGAAGAAAGAGATCCTCGCCCAACCACTGGCCGAACAAATGGAGTTCGTGAGACGCCTGCTCCCCTTGAGTGAATTACCCGAATTTCTCCGGGGCGAGAAGCGCTTTGGCGTCCCCGTGTATGCAGTTTGGGGCAACCACGAAGACGTGGAAGTCATTCGGCGGTTCCGTTACGGTGACTATGCGGTAGACCAGTTGCATCTTTTGCACGAAAACGTTTCGTTCCACCTGGGCAACATCCACGTTTTCGGCCTGGGCGGGAATTTCCTGGTCGGCAAGAAACTCTGGCAGACGCCCATCGCCGGCAGCCGGGGCAAGGTGTGGAGCGTCCTGCCACAGTACGCCCGGCTCCTCGAGACCGTCCAGGCCAATCAACAGCAGGACGAGATCCGGGTCTTCGTCAGCCATGTCAGCCCCGGCAAGGAACCGTTCGTCACCCTGATCGGCGCTCAAACCGGATGCAGCCTGATCGTGAGCGGACACATGGATCCATCGCTACCGATGATCTGGAACGAATTCGCGATCCGGGAACCCCAGGAAGCGGTCGCGCGTCTGGAAGGACGGTTGCGGGAGATCGAGGCCACTTTCGCCGCTTTGGACGATACGGCCAGGCAAGCCATGGAAACCGATTGGGCACGCGTGCAAGCGATCCCCACCGGCACCGTTTACGTCGGCAGACGCCACCACGTGCCTGAGTGGTTCATTCGGATGCTGAACCTCAACCTTCCCGACGCCGCTGTGGGACATGCGATCATGGAGACCCGGGGAACCAGGTTTCACATTTACCCATCCTCCGGGCACGACAATCTGCCGATGCCGCTTCAGGGTGAAGGCGACGGTATCCAGGGATCCCAGATCAATGAAGTTTTTGGAGAGAACATTTAACCCGGCCACATTCGTAGATTTTGATAAAGACTGTTGTCCCTGAGTTTTGCAGGATTTTTTTGTTATTTTTTGACCCGAAAACCTATCAAAATTTGTGTCAAAAACACTCATCCTTTCGGCGTGTCGAGCAGAATATTGAAGCAGGGCCATCCAGTGTGACTATTCAGGCCGTCTCAGCTTCCACCGGAGTGTCACTGTCAGCCGGAGTTGTTACAAGGGAAGGCCTATTGATTGATCCGGGGCTCCCGTTTCGCGTCACACTGGTGTCACACAGAACCACAACAATAGGCGATTTTCCGCAATCTTCGGCCGCTCCCGGTGGCAGTTCGGCAAATCTGGATAACTTATTATTTTCCAATCACATTGGCATGACTTGGTATTGCCGAATACCACCCGGTTTTGGGGCGATCAGATCGTACGTTCGGTCTTCGGAACCGAGGGTTGGGGGTTCGAGCCCCTCCGGGTGCGCCAGTATTTTCAATCATCTAAAACAAGCTGCCATTAAAACAAGCACCATCTGGAGCCGGTGCGCCGGATCGACTGACAACCGGCAACGCCCCCCCAAACTTTCGAACTTGTGAACCTGCGAACGTTCTCGATCGGTGATGGTGCCAGGCTATGTCACAAATCAACGGTGAATAGTCAGGAGATAGGAGATAGGGGATGGGACCTGGGGGCTGGGACTGGGAACTGGGACCTAAGAACTGGGGCCTGGGTGCTGGGACCTGGGAACTGGGAACTGGGAACTGGGTTCCGGGACCTGGATCGCAGAACCTGTCCGCCTCAACCATCGACTGACAACCAGCAACGCCCCCCCAAACTTTCGATCTTGTGAACCTGTGAACCTGCGAACGTTCTCGATTCACCCATTCATCGATTCACCCATTCACCCATTCACCCATTCACCTATGACAACAATCGCCTTCTTTGCGCCTCCGTGTCTTGGCGCTCCATTCCTCTTCCGCGTCCGGAGCGCCCCGGCGGTGGATCTTGCCACCAACCGGCGCGCCTCGACGATCGACGATAACGCACGGTCAGCCGCCCGAAGGTCTTGCGTGTACAATGTAAACGTTGTATACTTGCCGCGGAGGTGCATCACCATGGCCGACAAAAAGAAGGTGATCTCCGCCCGGTTGCCGGCCGGCGTGGTCGCCGGCGTGGAGGCGGTCGCCCGGGAGCGCCAGCGGAACCGCGGCGATATCGTCCGGGAAGCCCTGGAGCTCTATCTGGACACGTGGGCGGACTACCAGATTGCGATGGAACGGTTGGGCGATCCCGCCGATCCGGTCCAGACGGAGCGGGAATTCCTGGATGAGTTGGGCTGGGACATCTGATGTACGCGCTCCGCTTCAAGAAGAGCGTGCAGAAGGATTTTCGGCGGATCGGCCAGGCGGCCGCCCGCCGGGTCCTGGCCGCCATCCGCGAAAAGCTGGCCCCCGATCCGCGGGGCGCCGGCAAGCCGCTCCGGGGACGGCGCGGCACCCTGTGGAGCTTCCGCGTGGGCGATTGGCGGGTGCTCTACACGTTCAGCGAGACGGAGGTCTGGATTCTGGTGGTCCGGGTGGGCCCGCGCCGGGACGTGTACGACAAGCTGGAGAGGAGTGAGGAGTGAGGAGTGAGGAGAGAGGAGTTGGGAACGAACAGTTCTCGTGCTCGTAATTCGAAATCGTAATCGTGCTCGTAATCGCGACCGCAATCGCGGCTCGGGGTTCGGGGCTCGTTCCCAACGATCAACCATCAACCGTCCCGGCCCTCACCACAGAGCCACAGAGGACACAAAGGTTGATATATGTTCTAAACCTTAATCGTGAACCGTCTCCCGTCTCCCGTCTCTCGTCTCCCGTCTCTCATCTCCCATCTCCCGTCTCTCCTTTCCCGTCTCCCGATTCACCTATTGACCTATTCACCCATTTACCAATAATCTCCGCCCCATCCTTCCTCGTCCTTCCATTGAAAAAAAACGCCTTCTTTGCGCCTCCGCGTCTTAGCGTGCCCTTGCTCATCCGCGCCTTGGCGGGTAATCTCCCGTCCCAAATTTCCCTTGACATCCCCCCCGACGGCCTATAAAATCGCGCCTCCGTTGAATGGGTTACCTGGATTGCCGTTCAACGCCGATCCGTTCGGGTTCTTTGAGGCGCGCCACCCGCGCGCGAAACCACGGCGACCCGGCCCTCGGGATGCCGGCCCAAATCCAGGGCATCGGGACTGACGGCTTTTCCTCGATCGCACCGTTTGTTCTCGAACCGCGCCGGAAGCGGAGGCTCAGGCATCTTGCCTGGGACGAACCGAGCCGGCGAATCGGCGGCACCGTTGGGGCGAGCCGGCGAATCGGCGCCGGGCGCGCGTCGCCCGGCCATGATGCAGAACAGTTACTTGCGGAGTATACAATGAAAACCTACGTTCCCAAGAAAGACGACATCCAGCGCCAGTGGTTCGTCGTGGACGCCAAGGGGCAGGTCCTCGGCCGGCTGGCCACCCAGGTCGCCCACGTGCTCACCGGCAAGCACAAGCCGGGCTACGTCCCCTTCCTGGACACCGGCGATTTCGTCGTCATCATCAACGCCGGCGAAGTGACCATCACCGGCAAGAAGCAGGAGCAGAAAATGTACCGCCGCCACACCGGCTATCCGGGCGGGCTGAAGGAGACCCAGATGAAAAAGGTCTTCGCCCAGAGCCCCGAAACGGTGATCAAGGAGGCGGTGTGGGGCATGATGCCCAAGACCAAGCTGGGCCGCGCCATGATCAAGAAGCTCAAGGTGTACAAAGGCGCGAACCACCGGCACCAGGCCCAGCAGCCCGTCGAGCTGAAAATTCAACAGTAAGGAGAGAGGACCTTGAGCAGCGTGCAATACTACGGAACCGGCCGGCGAAAGACCTCGGTGGCCCGCGTCTTCCTGCGCCCCGGCTCCGGCAAGATCTTCGTCAACCGCCACAACTACGAAGAGTACTTCAAGACCAGCTCGCAGCGGACGCTCATCCGGCAGCCGCTCCTGCTGACCGAGAACATGGACAAGTTCGACATCCAGGCCACCGTCGTCGGCGGCGGCCTGATGGGCCAGGCCGTGGCCGTGCGCCACGGCATCGCCCGCGCGCTCGTGGAGTTCAACCTGGAGCTCCGCCTGCGCCTGAAGCAGGCCAAGTACCTCACGCGCGACCCGCGCAAGAAGGAACGGAAGAAGTACGGGCAGCCCGGCGCCCGCCGCCGCTTCCAGTTCTCGAAGCGCTAGTCTGTGGTTCAGGCGTCCCGCCTGAGCGAACCGAACCGGCGAGCCGGCGAAACGGCGAACCGGGGAAGCGGCGAGCCGGGGAACCGGCGAGCCGGCGGTGGCCCGATTCGGGCTCACCGCCTGACGAGACAGGATACGCAAATCACCCGGGCCCGGGGCCCGGAACAGATCAGGAGGCACCGTTGGTTGCTGTAACCATGAAAGCACTGCTCGAAGCGGGCGTCCACTTCGGGCACCAGACCCGCCGCTGGAATCCCAAGATGAAGCCCTACATCTTCGGTGACCGCAACGGCATCCACATCATCGACCTGCAGAAGACCCTGCAGCTCTTCAAGGAGGCGACCGACTTCGTCGCCGACAGCGCCCGCCAGGGGAAGCGGATCCTCTTCGTGGGCACGAAGCGGCAGGCGCAGGACGCGGTGAAGGAAGAGGCCGAGCGCTGCGGCATGTACTACATCAACAACCGCTGGCTGGGCGGCCTGCTCACCAACTGGGCCACCGTCAGCCGGTCGCTGGAGAAGTACAAGACCCTCGAGGAGAAGAAGGAAGCCAACTACGCCGGCGAGATCTCCAAGAAGGCCGTCGCCCGCCTGGAGCGGATCCGCCGCAAGCTGGAGAAGAACCTGGCCGGCATCCGCCACCTCGACCAGATCCCCGAGCTGGTGATCATCGTCGATCCGAGCAAGGAGCAGATCGCGGTGCTGGAGTCCAAGAAGAAGGGCGTGCCCATCGTCGCCCTGGTGGACACCAACTGCAACCCCGAGCTCATCGACTACGTGATCCCCGGCAACGACGACGCGCTGCGCTCGGTGCGGCTCATCGTCTCGAAGCTCTCCGACGCGGTCATCGAGGGCGTGACCATGCGTAAATCCGAGCTGGAGCAGGCGGTCAAGGAAGAGGCCACCGGCGAAAAGCCCGAGACGCCCGCGGGCGTGCTCGAGGAGGTCGCCGTCGCGCCCGCGCCCGCGCACCGGCCCGCCGGTGACCGGCGCCCCGTCGGCGACCGCCGCCCCGACACCCGCCGGCCCTCCGACCGGACGCCGCGCGCCCCGCGGCCGCCGCGCAAGCACGTGCCGCGCGAGATCATCGGCGAGATGCCGCCGCCGGCCGTTCCGGGCGAAGCGGCGCCCGCGGTTGCGCCCGTTCCGCCGGCCCCGCCGGCCGAGCCCCCCGCCGAGTAGACCGGCGCGCCCAGACGCCGGTTTCGGCTCGCCAAGGCGCGAAGACGCCAAGCGGATTTTGAGTTTTTGTCTTAGCCCGATGCGTCTTGGCGCCCGATCACGCGCCTGGGCAACCCGACGCGTGAATAGGCCCACGAAGACGCTCAGACGCCAAGCAGATTTTGGGTTTTTGTCTCAAGCCGGTGCGTTTGGGCGTTGGAGGGCGGAACCGGAAGAACCGAAACGGGAAGTGGCGCACGAAGGCGCCAAGACGCCAAGCGGATTTTGGGTTTTTGTCTCGGGCCGTTGCATTCGGGCGTTGAAGGGCGGAACCGGAAGAACCGAAACGATCTTGTCCGCCCGAACCGAACGGGATTCAAAATCAAAAAAAGTGTTTTCTTAGCGTCTTTGCGTCTTAGTGAGCCGTTGAATGGGACGAAGGGAATTTCAGGATCATGGTCGTGCGCCACGGTCCAACGGGATTCAAAACAAAAAAAGTGTTTTCTTAGCGTCTTAGCGCCTTTGCGAGCATATTCCAGGCGCCTTTTTTTAAAAGTTCTTTGATATTGAGTTGAATTATTTTCGGGCCGGGATGCAAAAACCGGCGGAAAACGTCGGACACCCGCCGGGCCGATCCGTTGGATAGGGTATATCCCTTCGAACGGAGGCGACCCATGACCGAAGCCCGGGTGATGACTGCGAACGACGTGGCCCGCGAGGTGGTGGACGCCGCCCTGCAGGTGCACCGCGCCCTGGGGCCGGGCCTGCTGGAACGCGTCTACGAGGAGGTGCTGGCCTACGAGCTGGGCCGCCGCGGCCTGGACGTCCGGCGCCAGATGCCCGTGCCGGTGGTGTACGACGGCCACACGTTCGACCTGGGCCACCGCCTGGACCTGGTGGTGGCCGACCGCGTGGTGGTGGAGATCAAGTCGGTGGAGACGCTCCTCCCCGTCCACTTCAAGCAGGTGCTCACCTACCTGAAGCTCACCGGCCTGCACCTGGGGCTGCTCATGAACTTCAACGAGGCGCTGCTCCGCGACGGCCTCCACCGTCTGGTCATGGGCCTGCCGGAGTAGAGGCGCCTCGCGGAGTTTCGTGCACACCAAGACGCAAAGACGCCAAGCGGATTTTTTGTTTTTTGTCTCAGTCCGTTGCGGCTTGGCGCCCGATCACGCGCCTGGGCAACCCGACGCGTAAATCGGCGCACCAAGACGCAAAGATGCCAAGCGGATTTTGTGTTTTTGTCTCAAGCCGTTGCATTCGGGCGTTGAAGGGCGGGACCGGAAGAACCGAAACGATCTTGTCCGCCTGAACCGAACGGGACTCAAAACAAAAAAAGTGTATTCTTTGCGTCTTAGCGCCTTCTTGAGCTGAAAATATAATTGTTCTTTGCGTCTCTGCGTCTTGGCGAGAAATGGAATTCTGAGTTTAGGAGATACGATATGGAAATCACTGCAGCGATGGTGAAGGAGCTTCGCGAGAAAACCGCCGCCGGCATGATGGACTGCAAGAAGGCCCTCATGGAATGCGGCGGCGATATGGACAAGGCCGTCGACTACCTCCGCACCAAGGGGCTGGCCGCCGCGGCCAAGAAGGCCCACCGGAGCACCAACGAGGGCGTCGTCGCCGCTTGGACCGATGCCGGCCAGACCCTGGGCGTGCTCGTGGAGATCAACTGCGAAACCGACTTCGTCGCCCGCAACGAGAAGTTCCGCGAGCTGGCCGCCAATCTGGCCTACCACGTGGGCCAGGCCGCGCCGGCCTACGTCCGCTGCGAGGACGCCCCCGCCGGCGCCCACGACGCCAAGCAGTGTCTCATGGACCAGCCGTACGTCCACGACGCCAAGCTCGCGGTGAAGGACTACGTCGCCGCCTCCATCGCCGTGATCGGCGAGAACATCGTGGTGCGCCGCTTCGCCCGCCACCAGGCCCCGGCCGGTGGGTTCTTCGCCTCCTACATTCACTCGAACCACAAGCTGGGCGTGCTGGTGGAAATCGCCGGCGCCGCCGGCGACGCCGCCCGCGAGGCCGGCCGCAACGTGGCCATGCAGGTCGCCGCGGCCAACCCGCGCTGGGTCCGCCGCGAGGACGTCCCCGCCGACGTGCTGGAGCACGAGCGGGTCATCTTCCGCGAGCAGATGAAGGAGAGCGGCAAGCCCGCCCAAGTCATCGAGAAGATCGTCGAGGGGAAGCTGGACAAGTTTTTCAAGGAGAACTGCCTCGTGGAGCAGCTCTACATCCGCGACGACAAGCTCACGGTGAAGGCCTACCTCGAGTCGCTGGCGCCCGCCGCCGGTGCCCTCGACGTCCGCCGCTTCGCCCGCCTCCAGGTCGGGGAAGAATAGCCTATCGAAAACAAGCCGTTTGAACGTTTGAAGGTTCAAAGGATTGAAAGTTGGCCGGCCCGCTCCATGGGGCCGGCATTTTTTTCACCACAGAGACACAGAGGACACAGAGGAATTCACCTGTCTTTGTCGGACATCGGACATCCGATGTCGAGGCTCGAGACTCGAAGCTCGTTCCCGACATGTGGACTTCGGACATCGGGTCTCGGAAATCGGATCTCAGAGAGTTTGTCTTCACCACGAAGGCACATAGAGCACAAAGGCTATTTCTGTTCTGAATCCGAATCGTGAACCGTCTCCCCACCTATTCACCCATTCACCTATTCACCCATTGACCTATTCACCCATTCACCTATTCACCCATTCACCCATTGACCCATTCACCAACTCTGATTGACCCATGAATTCCTCTGTGTCCTCTGTGCCTCTGTGGTGAAATCTCCCCATCCCAACCCTCGGATTTCTTGACTTTCCAACGCTTTCCACTAGAATGATCTGTTCGATTTGTGCCCCGGCGCCCGATCCGCCGGGGGTACAATACGAACGGTCGTGTATGCGGATGACGGCACAACCCACCGCCCCCTTTTTCTTGAGCCCCGTGCTCTTGACGGCGGAGCTACGTACTCACCACAGAGTACGCTGAGGACACAGAGTATTCTTGGGTTATTGAGACGGAATGCAGATCTCTTGATGAAAAAAGTCGTTGAACGTTAGCCCATGCCCCATGTCTCAAATCCAAAAAATACTCTGCGCCCTCTGTGCCCTCCGCGGTGAATGATTCCTGTCTGCCCTCTGTGTCCTCTGTGCCTTTGTGGTGAATAATCGGACATCGGACATCGGACATCGGATATCGTCCCGACACAATCTGCCTCGACACCAGATAGCCAATAAAATATAAGCAATCACCGATAACCAATAATCCGAAATACCCAATGAATTTCTCTGTGCCCTCCGTGTCCTCTGTGGTGAATAATTCCTGAAAAATCAACGAGGTCTCCCATGCCGCCCAATCACTTCCAAGACCTGAAAACCAAAATTGACGCCAAGACCGCTACGGTGGGCATCATCGGCCTCGGCTACGTGGGCCTCCCCCTGGCCATGGCCTTCGTGGAGCGGGGCGTCCGCGTCCTGGGCTTCGACGTCGATGCCGAAAAGCCCGCCCGCCTGGCGCGCGGCGAGAGCTACATCAAGCACCTGGGCGCCGACCGCGTCGCCGCCATGGCCCGCTCGGGGCTCTTCGCCGCCACCACCGACTTCGCGCGGTTGAACGAGCCCGACGCGATCCTCATCTGCGTGCCCACGCCGCTCACCCCTCAGCGCGAGCCCGACATGACCTACGTCACCGCCTCCGCCCGGCAGGTGCGCGCGTCTTTGCGCCCCGGCCAGCTCGTGGTGCTCGAGAGCACCACCTACCCCGGCACCACCGACGAGCTGGTGAAGGGGATCCTGAACGAAGCGGGCCTCGAGTGCGGGCAGGACTACTTCCTCGCCTTTTCCCCCGAGCGCGAGGATCCGGGGCGCGAGGACTACACCACCACCACCACGCCCAAAGTGGTCGGGGGGGTCGACGCGGCGTCGGGCGACCTGGCCCAGGCGCTCTACGACCTCGTGATCGCCCGCACGGTGCGCGTCTCCTCGGCACGCGCCGCCGAGTCGGCCAAGCTCACCGAGAACATCTTCCGGGCCGTGAACATCGCCCTGGTCAACGAGCTCAAGATGGTCTACGACCGGATGGGCATCGACGTCTGGGAGGTACTCGATGCCGCCGAGACGAAGCCCTTCGGCTTCATGCGCTTCAACCCCGGCCCGGGCTGGGGCGGCCACTGCATCCCCCTGGACCCGTTCTATCTGTCGTGGAAGGCGCGGGAGCACGGCGAGTCGCCGAAGTTCATCGAGCTCGCCGGCGACGTGAACCTGCGCATGCCCCACTACGTGGTGGGCAAGCTCCAGGGGGCGCTCAACGACCGCGGCCGCGCCGTGAAGAGGAGCCGGGTGCTGGTGCTCGGCATCGCCTACAAGCGCGACATCGACGACCCGCGCGAAAGCCCCGCCTTCGAGATCATCGACCTGCTGCTGCACCTCGGCGCCGAGGTCTCGTATCACGACCCCCACATCCCCGCGGCGCCGCGGATGCGCACCTGGCCGGGCCTCCCGCCCATGGAGAGCCTGCCGTTGAACGAGAAGACCCTGGCCGCCCACGACGCGGTGCTCATCGTCACCGACCACCGCAACGTGGACTACGCCCTGGTTGCGAAGCACGCCCCGCTCGTCATCGACACCCGCGGCCTTTATCGGCAGGATTTACCGAATGTGGTGAAGGCTTAGCCCTCCCCTCGTGCTCGTAATCGTGTGAGGAGTGAAAAGTGAGGAGTGAGGAGATCCAGAGCAACAAATTCACCGTCGCGACACAGGAATCATTCACCGCTGAGACGCAGAGGCGCAGAGAAGACTTTCTTAATGTTTGAACACCAACAGTTAAACATCACTACAGTACAAGCTGTGAGTTGAACATCACCACACCCCAAGCTAATAAATAACAAATAATATATAAGCAATAATCAATAATATATAATCTGAAAATAACAAATGATAAATAACAGATGATAAATGATCCATGCTGTCTGAAAACAATAAATATTCTCTGCGTCTCTGCGCCTCTGCGGTTAAATATTCCTGTGCCTCTGTGGTGAAAATATTCTGATGTCTTCCCCGATCTCCCCCGAATTCAAGCTTCTCTGCTCCCTCCTCCCGGTCCACTTCCGGGGCGAGCTGCCCTGGCCCGATACTTGGGCCGGCGTCGATCCCGCCGCCTTCTTCGGCTACGTCCTCAAGACCCAGGTGGCCCCCCTGGCGCTTCACCACTGGGAGACGCGCTGCCCGGCGCTCTGGGCCGCCACCCCCTTCGAGACCCGCGCCCGGATCGTGGCCTGGCAGGAGCTCTTCCACCACAAGCAGGTGGCGCGCTTCGCGTCCTGGCGCGAACTCCTCGCCGCCTTCGCCGCCGCCGACCTCCCGGTGATCCCCCTGAAGGGCTTTGTCCTCTCCCATCACCTCTACGCCGACCCCTTCCGCCGCCACTCGTCCGACTTCGACCTGCTCATCCGTCGGGCGGACTTCGCCGCCGCCGACGCGCTGCTCCGGGGTGAACTCGGCTGCCGCCGGGTGAAGTGGCACGGCCCCCGCGCCGCCTGCGAGGCGGGCTACACCCGCGCCGGCGCCGACCCCGAAGGCGCCTGGAACGTGGACCTGCACTGGGACGTGGTTCCCCACTGGCACTTCCTCTGGCGCCCCTTCGAAGGGGCTTGGGATCATGCTATTTCATTCTCACCACAAAGGCACGAAGAACACGAAGGCTCGGACTCATCAGAGAGAAACAGGGAGCACGAAGGGCCGGACTCACCACAGAGACACAGAGAACACAGAGCAGATCCGACCACTGTTCAAACACCCACAGAATGCCAACCGAACCAAGACGGGCCTGTTGTTCTTCAGAAACAAAAAGAGTCTTCTTTGTGTCCTTTGTGCCTTTGTGGTGAATCTGCCAATCCGCAATCTGCAAACCCGCGAACCGGCGAACCGGCGGCCGGGCAATCTGTTGATCTCCAAAAACAACAAGAGTCTTCTCTGCGTCCTCTGCGCCTCCGCGGTGATTCCTCTGAACTGCAATCGGCGAACCTGCGAACCGGCGAACCTGCGAACGGGCAATCTGCTGATCTCCAAAAACAACAAGAGCCTTCTCTGCGTCCTCTGCGCCTCTGCGGTGAATCCTCCACTCCCGATCTCCTCACTCCTCACTCCTCACTCCTCACTCTCTCCCCCGCCGACACCGCCTGGTTCGCCCTGGTGAACAACGTCTCCGACTACGGCCTCGGGAACCTGCGCGGCTGCGTCGAGGCGCTCGAGCTGCTGGCGCTCCTCGACGCGGCCGAGGCGGACCGCTTCCGGGCGATGGCGCGCGAGGGGCATGTCGGCCGGGCGCTCGCGGCCCTGGAAGCGTTTCGGGCGCGCTTCTTCCCCGGCTCGGCGGCGGGCGCCGTGGCGCGCCTGGCCCCCGCCCGGCGCCTGGCGGCCGCGCGGCACTTCGCCGATGAGCGCCTCTACATCTCGTTCGGTTCAAATGGCCACGCCGCCGGCGCTTCGACCAACGGGTCCGCTCCCCATCGGGCGCCGCTTTCCCAGCGGGCGGCCGTCCGCCTGGCCCTGGCCGGCCCCGGGCCCCGTTTCGCCCGCTTCTGCGCCGGCAAGCTTTACGAGGCCTGGAAAATCCGGGAGGCGGGGAGAAGTGAGGAGTAAGGAGTGAGGAGTAAGGAGTGAGGAGTAAGGAGTAAGGAGTGAGGAGTTAGGAGTTAGGAGTTAGGAGAGAGAGAATGTCAGGAACTGACATAGTACTCGGTTGTCAGATGGGTGCCACGGCAACCACCAAACTGCCGCCCCCTCACTCCTCACTTCTCACTCCTCACCCCTCACCCCTCACTATTCACTCCTCACTCCTCACTCCTCACTAACCAACGTCCAATGAAAACCTACCTCGTTCTCTTCGCCGTCGCTTCGCTGGCCAGCGCCCTGCTCACCCCGGCGGTGATCGCGCTCTGCCGGCGGTTCGGGCTCTTCGACCGCCCCGGCGCGCCGCGCAAGATCCACGACCGCCCCGTGCCGCGCCTCGGCGGCGTGGCGGTGGTGGCGGCGTTCCTGGCGGCGTTGGCGGCGCTCTTCTTCTACGACAACGTGGTGACGCGGATCTTCACCGACATGGTGCCGAAGATCGGCCGGATCCTCCTCCCGGCGCTGGTGGTGTTCGCCCTGGGGCTGGCCGACGACCTGCGCGGCGTGCGGGCGCGCACCAAGTTCGGCGTCCAGGCGCTGGCGGCGGTGCTGCTGTGGGCGCTGGGCTTCCGCATCGGTGCGATCACCCTGCCGTTCGCCGGCGGGGTGGACCTCGGCGCCGTGGCCGGCGCGGTGCTCACGGTGCTCTGGGTGGTGGCGGTGACCAACGCCTTCAACTTCATCGACGGCATGGACGGCCTGGCCGCCGGCATCGCGCTCTTCGTGTCGCTGTCGGTGATGATCACCGCGGCGGTGATGGGGAACAAGGAGGCGCTCATCCTGGCGGTGCCCCTGGCGGGGGCCGCCGCCGGCTTCCTGCCGTACAACTGGCACCCGGCCAAGGTCTTCCTCGGCGACGCCGGGAGCTACTTCCTGGGGTTCGTGCTGGCGGCGTTGGCGGTGATGAGCTCCACCAAGTCGTCCATCCTGGTGGCGGTGGCGGTACCCGTGGCCATGCTGGGGATTCCGCTGCTGGACACGGCGCTCGCCGTGGCGCGGCGATTCATTTCCGGCCAGCCGCTCTTCGACGCCGACGGCGACCACATCCACCACCGGCTGCTCAAGGCGGGCCTGAGCCAGCGGATGGCGGTGCTGCTCCTGTACGGCCTCACCGTGGTGATGGGGGTGCTGGCGCTGCTGGGCATCCTCACGGGGAACCAGCCGTCGGCGGTGCTCATCCCCGTGGGGCTCGGCGCCCTAGCCCTCCTGGTGGTGCGGCACCTCGGCTACGACGAGTTCGCCGAGGCCTGGGCCATGTTCCAAAAGGCGCTCCGCTTCCAGCGCCAGGTGATCGGCAACCAGGTGCGCCTGCGCCGCTTCGTCCAGGACATCGGCTCCGCCCCCGACGCCGCCGCGCTCTTCCGCCGCCTGGAGGAATTCCTCGCCGAAGCCGGCTTCTCCGCCTGCTCCGTGGAGCTCTGGCCCGCGCCGCCCTCTTCACCACAAAGCCACAAAGAACACAAAGACGAACCGGAATCTGAAAATCTGGAATCAGCAAATCTGGAACCCTCAACTCTCAACTCTCAACTCTCAACTAATGAAATCAACCCTCAACTCTCAACTTATAGATGGAACTGGGGCCACGATTCTGCCACCGAGTCTGAATGCTGGCGCATCCGCATCCCCCTGCGCGACGCCGCCGGCACCCACCGCGGCTGGGTGACCCTCTCCCGCCGCCTCGCCGGCGAGCGCGTCCTCTTCCAGGTCGCCTCACTCCTTGACGCGTTCGGTGGCCACTTTCCAGCTCGACTATCTGCGCTTAACCCTGTCTTGATAATGGATCAATTGCAACCTTTCAACCAGTCAAAGCAATGAACATATAAATGGAAGGAAGCATTAAAACAATCTTTCGTTTTTTTGGAATCGATCGAACAGTGGGATTCTTAATCCTTGGACGCTGTTGGAGTGTAATCGCGGGTCCCGTTTCCCTTATTCTGATTCTCTCTTGCTTAAACAAGGTAGAGCAAGGCTTTTACTACACTTTTTTCAGTATCAGCGGATTGACAGTCTTTTTTGAACTTGGTCTGGCCTCTGTAGTCATGCAGTTTGCCAGTCATGAAAAAGCCAATCTCTGTTGGGCCCCGGATGGCACAATTCAAGGGAGTGAGGATTCTAAATCAAGACTGGCTCAATTATTTAAAAATAGCCTCAAGTGGTACTTCGTGATCGCTGTCCTCGTTCTAATTTTTCTGGGAATCTTCGGTGCAATTTTCTTTCAACACAATTCACGTGATTATGGAACAGTCACCTGGCTATATCCGTGGATGATCCTTGTTTTATTTCAATCTCTTTCGCTTCCTCTTTCAGCATGTGGGGCTATTCTTGAAGGTCTCGGCCTCATCCAAGAAATCTCCAAGCTCAGACTGGTACAGACAATAACGAGTGCTCTATTTACCTGGTCGGCACTGCTCATAGGACTCAAACTATTCTCTACCATTTTCATGAGCATGGCAGGGGTTATGATCGGTTCTTGGTATATACTTCACACGAAGAGGGAAGTTTTTATCGATTTATGGCAGACTTCGATTGAACATAGTAGCTTGAACTGGCTGAAAGAAATCTGGCCGATGCAATGGCGGGTCGCAATCAGCTGGCTGAGTGGATATTTCTTGACACAAATAATCACTCCTATTTTCTTTGCCTTAAGAAATCCCATCGACGCAGGCCGATGGGGATTCACTTATGGAGTGGCCTCGGTAATCGTCTCCGTGTCGTTGTATTGGTTCAATGCCCGAGCTCCTCAATTCGGAGTGCTTGTTGCAAGTAAGAAATATTCAGAATTAGATGTTATATTTTTCAGGACTCTTAAGCAATCGTTGACCGTCTCGGTCCTTGGGCTGACGTTGTTTGTTGTGCTGACAGTCTTTGTGAACGATATAGCGACAATACTTAGCAACAGGATGTTGACAATTACGAGTGTTGTTTTTTTAGCATTGGCAGCAGTTGCATATCAAATCCTCATGGCGGGATCGGTATATCTTCGCGCACATAAAAAGGAGCCGTTATTCCTGTTGATGCTGATCTTAGGATGTATCAATGCGGTTGTGGTATATCTGCTGGCTGACAAAGTTGAGATCCATTCCATTGCTGCCGTACATTTCTTTTTAATTCTTTCTATAGGAGTTATAGGAGGTGGCTATATATTTCAGCGGGACAGGACGCGATGGCACATTTACACGGATACAATGATGTGAGAACACAACAAACGATATCATATTCGCAATATAAGGAAGACTTATTACTAGAGGAGTATTTTTGTAATAAAGACACGGGAACATGTGTCGAGGTGGGCTGTTATGATGGGGTGACATATTCAACAACTTATCTGTTTGAGAAGATAGGCTGGAAATGTGTGTTAATTGAGCCGAATCCACTGTTGCACGAAAAAATAGAGTCTATAAGAAAATCTAAACTATATAAATGTGCCGCCTCCAATCAATCTGGATTTGCTACTTTGCATATAGCCGAAGGAATTGAGGAGCTTTCGACTCTTAGTTCAGACGTAAATCAGATGCAGAGAGTTCAAAGACAATCGCAGCGAGTTCAATCCATAAATGTTGAAACTTGCACTTTAGATGAAATATTACTAGAAGAGGAGATTTCTACTGTAGATTTCATTACTATTGATGTTGAAGGCTTCGAGTTGAATGTCTTGGAGGGGTTTTCATTAGAGAAATGGCGCCCAAAAATCATTATTCTTGAAGATAACACCAATTTTAGAGATGAGACGAACTGCGAGTATTTAAAGCAGTATGGGTATACCCGTTTTCGTCGTACAGGATGCAATGACTGGTATTCAAATAAAGGAGATACTAGCCTAAGAAAACTATTGCCACTATTAAATTTACACTTGATCAGATTGAGATTTCGATGTGTGTACTGGTTGGCGAGATATCTCAAGCGAAATTCTGCTTTAAAAGAAAGGATGAAATGAAACCAAGTTTGGTCAGTGTTGTAATCCCATCGTTTAATCAGGCAAACTTCTTAGAGAAAACGATTAGATCAATAGTAAGACAAGATTATAAAAATATTGAGATAATTGTAATTGATGGAGACTCCAATGATGGGAGCAAGGACATCATCAGGAAATATGAAAAGAATCTTGCTTTCTGGGAGAGCGAGCCAGATTCAGGGCAGTCGGAGGCCATAAACAAGGGATTCCGCGCAGCATCCGGTGAGCTTTTTGCTTGGTTGAATTCAGATGATTTGTTGACTCCTTCTGCAATCAGGCTGGCTGCATCATTTTTAACTACTGACCCAGACTTGGGTTTAATTTATGGCGACCGGATTCACATTGACCAGAAGGGAAACGTAATCGGAATCAATCGTTGTCCACCATTCTATCGTGCTATGTTGTCCCGAAATATAACTATCCCGCAGGAAACCGCGTTCTTCCGTCGCGAGTTCTTTGAGCTCGTCGGTGGCCTGGACGAAAAGCTGCATTTCTCTATGGATTTTGACCTTTGGTGCAGGCTGCAAAAATGCACCAAATTCAGGCATATTCCAGCCTTTTTGGGATTCTATCGAGAACATGGGAAATCCAAATCGACTATTGCTTCATTTAAGGATATCGATAATGCAGGCAAATTCCTGGATGAACATCGCATGGTGTTCAAAAGACACTTCCAAGCAGACCTCCCCAATGCATTTCGAATGAAATATTATCGCTTGGTTCACAAAATGCGAGAACAGATATACCAGCGTACGGTTTCTCATAAGTTGGATATCCAACAAATTCAGTCAATCATCAACGAGGGTTAATAGAAATTTCAGTGGTATTTATGAGTAATCCAATATGACTCCCAATGACAATATCACGGTTGGCTTGGTTTCTGTGATTATTCCCGCATACAACGCTGCCCCAAGTATCAGGCGGTGTATCGAAAGCGTCCTCAACCAAACATATTCACTAATCGAGCTTATTTTAGTGAACGACGGATCAAAAGATGAAACGGAAGAAATTGCCAAGTCATATGGCGAAAAATTGCATTATATTTACCAAGAGAACCAGGGCGAAACAGCGGCCAGAAATAGAGGTTTCAACGAGGCAAAAGGCGAATTTATCACGTTTATTGACCATGATGATTATTGGGAATCTCGTTTTATTGAGTCGACAGTCTGCTTCCTCAGAACTCATCCAGATACTGTTGCTGTAAGCGTTGCCGTGGAGCATCGATCCGCACTGAGTGATACTCCATTAGTCCGTCCTGAATACCTTATTCTAAAAGAAGATTTAAAAAGGCTCCCAATAATTATCGGAGATTTTTTTAGCTTTTGGGCAGATCACGACCACGTTTGCGCGGGAGCTGTGATGTTGAGGCACTCGTTAGTGCAGGAAGCGGGAGGGCAGAGAACCGACTTAATACTCAGCGGGGATATGGAATATTGGGCTTTTCTTGCGACCTTCGGCAATTGGGGCTTCATTCCGGAGATCCTTCTGCATGTTGATGGTACACAGGTGCCGAGAGGGAATCTCTATCAAAAATACTATCAGCGATATCTGAGATGCGCCACGGTCGATGATTGGGAAAAGAGAATCAAACCTCGAATCAGGGACGACGAAATAGATGGGTTCAGTCGGATTCGTGGCCGCGTCGCGACTTGGTATATTTTTGCCTTTGTGTTCTGTGGCCGGGATAGGGACGGGTTCAAGACAGCGATCCAGTTTAGGGATTCATTGGAAGGAAAATTTGGCAAACTCTGGAGGTTAGGACTACTTTTTGGATTTCTAACCTGGAAGCCCTTGTGCGTTCTAGTGCGAATGAGGAACAGAGCTCAATATTGGTATAGAGATCGTCGAAGAAAATAACAATTTCAACTTAAGATGAATTTGGCAAATATAGCACTGGAAAGTCCAATCTCGAAAATCCAAGAGGACATCCGTACTGAAAAGATTACTTTCAAGAGATTCTTGTCTCAACTGAGCTTCCCTCACTGGTTGTTAATATCATATCCAATAATACAAGCGCTTCTTTCTCGTCAGCGTTCGGCTGAATCAGCGTATGATGTGGATACCTCCGCTTGGCTCCAGATTATCTTTACTGGCTGTGTCGGCCTGATCATGCTAGCACGATATCTTCACGCCTTGCGTTCGTTTAATAATCTCCTGTTTCATCGTCCTATAATCTGGTTTACTCTCTATTACCTGATCGCTATTTTGAGCAGTATATGGTCCGATAGACCAGACTACACTCTTTATCGTGGTTTTGAAGCATTCATTTTCCTGATAATTATTGTTGACGCGATGCGTTTGAGTGCTTCTGTAGGAATGAGCTTGCGATTATTATTGACTGTCGGACTCGTAGTTGCAATCGTCGGTGAAATTTCGGTACTACAGTATGCGTTTTCACTTGATTCTCTCCATAATTCATTAGTACCAGGAGCTATCATTCCGATGGTCTTTGTCGGCTGGGGAATCTCCAAAGGATTATGGCGATGGATTTACTATGTACTGATAGCAGCGGTAATCCTGGCCACTTCCGCAGCTTCATATCTGAGCCTGCTTGTTGGAATAGGAATAGCTTTACTCTTTGCGAAAAAGAACAAACCAATAGCAATCCTTGGACTCATATTTGTATTAGTAGCCTTGACACTGTGGAAGATCGATTTGGAGAAGTACATTTTCTGGGGGAAGTCAGACTATCAGATTCAAAGCGCTACGGGCAGGGTACCAGTTTGGCAGTGGGTGCTCGAAGAGAAAGTACAGGAACGACCTCTTATTGGTTATGGATTTGGAACGGGCGAACTTCTGGCCCGTTTGTACAACATCCAAGCTGGAAGACTCCGTATGATGCACATGCATAACGTGGTTATGAGTTCCTTGACGAATCTGGGATTGCTGGGCTTGATGTTGTTCCTGATGATGTTAAAAGAATTGATCCAGGGCCTCTGGACGATTCGCCGATTATATGTTTTCAATCTATTCGCTGCGGGATTTGGGGCAATGCTATTGAATAGCATGTCAATATCGTCTTTCACGGCATTCCTCTCTCTGGGATGGATCTGCCACATGTTGTTTATGATGACCCTTTTCACCACAGCGACAGTTATTAAACGATCTCAGATGAATACGCGTTTTTGATGAATGTAAATGAAAGTTCTGCCTTCTGAAAGTAATCGGCCTGAATATAGCATCCCATTTGGTCATTTCCCAACAAAGGTGACTTGGGTAAATCCATGCTTTCTAGAGTATCGGATGCCCGTTTATCGTCAGCTCGATCTGATGCTCGATAATGGCCTGACGATCATTTGTTCCAAGCGGCGGATGAAGGAGAGCATCTGTAGACAGATGGACGAAATCCTTGGCCGTCGTTTCATTGCCCTACCGGGAGAAAAATTATTCTGCGTTTCTTGGCGCAAGGGGGAATTCGCGAATACAGGGTTTCAGATTCCTTATCAGCCACGACTTATCAAGACGATTGTTGAATCTAGTCCCGATGTCATCATTTCGGAAGGATTTTTTCAGTGGGGGCTTGCCGCTTTCAGAGCTGCTGTCCGCAGAAACATTCCTTTTGTGATCACTTATGAACGTACCGCTCATACGGAGCGAAACGCAGGTTTCCTGCGGACGAGATACCGTCGTCTGTGCGCGAGGTATGCAAAGGTAATATGCTGCAACGGTTTTCTTTCAAAAGAATACTGCCTTCAGGTACTGAATGTTCCGGAAGAAAGAATAGTGACGGGAGTCATGGCGGCGGATACTGAAAATATTACCAAAAGGGTGCAATTGATTGATGAAGGAGAAAAAACTGCCTTCCGAGCGGGACTGTCCCTCAAACATCCTATTTTTCTTTTCATAGGGCGCCTAATAAGACTGAAGGGAATATCAGAGCTATTACGATCTTGGGAAATCTATACAGAGAAATCGAATCAACTTAACGGTTCACTGATTATTGTGGGAGAGGGACCAGAACACTCACACATTGAGGAGAAGATTAAAGCAAGAGGATTAAAGGATGTTCATCTTCTCGGGAGCGTACGATATTCAGATATCGGTTTCTACTACTCTATCGCAGATATCCTTGTTATGCCAACATTGGAGGATAACTGGAGCCTAGTAGTTCCCGAAGCCATGTCCTGTGGAAAGCCTGTTCTATGTTCAATTTACAATGGATGCTGGCCTGAGTTAGTCAAGAACAATATTAACGGATGGACTTTCGATCCATACTATCCGGATCAATTATCAACCCTACTTGATTGGTGTACGATTCATCAGGAAAGACTTCCATTTATGGGGGAAGCTTCGAAAATAATCAATGAGGAATTTACACCCAAAAAAGCAGCAGAGTCTCTCTTTAAAGCTTGTTATTTATCATTAGGTAAACATTAAAGACTGATGGTTAAAGAGAGTACTATAAGTCTTGTGATTGCTATATATTTCCTTAGAACCTAAAATCGAATCATCCCGAATGGTCATGACACGAAAACACGCTATCTTAATGATACATAATGACTATGCAACTATAAGTGGTGAAGAGGTCGAGTTCCATAATACTGCTGCTTTGCTGAAATCTCGCGGTCACCCGGTTGATATCTTCACTCGAAGTTCAACTGAATTAGCTGATCATCCATGGGGTAACATAAAAGGTTTCTTAGCAGGAGTATATAATCCATTTGCGATTCGCTCCATCTTGGATTTTATTGATTTGAAAAAACCTGATTTAATTTATGTTCAAAACCTCTATCCGCTCATTTCCCCAGCGGTCTTGCCGAGAATTCAGGAACGAAATATCCCCATCATCATGCGTGTAGCCAACTACCGGCTGATGTGCCCGAATGGACTACATTTCACGCGCAAGGAAATCTGTGAACGGTGTTTAAATGGAAATGAATGGTGGTGTGTCTTGAGAAATTGTGAATGCAATCACCTAAAAAGCATGGCCTATGCAGTCCGGAATTGGATTGCACGGATGTGCAGGTATTATCAAGACAACGTGACAGCATTTCTTTGTGCCTCTGATTTCTTGAAGCAACGTTTGATTGATGCGGGTTATAACTCTCAAAAAATTTATGTGATTCCAAACATCGTCAAATTTCCTGAAGGCGCGGTCGATAAAAAAAACTTAATTAAGGGTGAATACGTTGGTTATGTGGGAAGATTGAGTCATGAGAAAGGAATCGACATTCTTCTTGAGGTTGCTCAAATGTGTCCTGAGATTGAGTTCCGTTTGGCTGGAAGTGAAAACAGAAACCATCCGCTTCCGTCTATTTTACCCAAAAATATTCACTTAGTAGGATTTTTACATGGTCAGGAATTGGAAAAATTTTATCGCAATGCTAAAATTATTGTTTCTACAAGTAGATGTTTTGAGACGTTTGGGATGAGCATCGCTGAAGCCATGGTCCGTGGGAAACCGGTTGTTGTACCAAAAATTGGTGTATTCCCAAACTTCGTATCTGACGGGCACACTGGACTATTAGTGGAGGCAGGCAATCCAGGGAGCTTTGCCGAAGCCATTCGTACTTTGTGGTTTAATGAAAATTTGAGGCGAAAGATTTCGTATTCAGCTCTATCCTGTTCATCGGAGGCGTATTCAGCTGAAACCTATTACAAAAGCTTCGCACAAATGTTACATCAGTTAAATATATAAAACACTCCCTAATCTACTGTTAATGATCACAGAAAATTCAAATTATCAATCTCGTAGATTGAAAGTCTTGATGGTGGCAGCTGCCGTTCATCCGGACAAAGGTTCTGAACCCGGCATTGGGTGGGGGTGGATCTTAGCTCTATCTAAATATCACGATCTTTGGGTTATTACGGGAGAAAGAGAGGGAAATCGTGAAGCCATTCAAAGAGAGATGAACCGTGTTCCAACTTTACGAGATAGAATTAATTTTTTCTTCATACCCCGCCCAAATGGACCCTGGTTAGAGCGTGTTTGGCCTTTGTATTATTATCGACTTTATCGGCTTTGGCACAAAGAGGCTTTAGATGTTGCAAGAGGCCTTGTTGAAAAGAATGACTTTGATATAGCTCATCAACTCAATATGTCGGGTTATAGAGAACCTGGTTACCTCTGGAAACTGGACTTACCTTTTGTATGGGGGCCGGTTGGTGGAACTGCTAATGTGCCACTTAGATTTGCTAAAATTTTGGGTGTCAAGGAGTTTTGCTATCATCTGGCGAAAGTAAGCATCAACAATCTTCAGATCAGATTTCATCCTCGGGTAAAAATTGCCCTCAGGCGAGCAAAAGGCTTTGTGACCTCAACAGGAGACACTCAAAAAGCATTCATGGATAAACTGAAAAGAGAGAGTATAATGATTAACGATAATGGGCCTTTCTCTGAAAAATTTGCAACTTCCATAACTATCACCCATAAAAGTGATTCTGCTTTTAGAATATCTTGGAGTGGGCTGCATATTTCACGCAAGGCATTGCCTATTCTACTCCATGCGTTAAAACTAATAAGAGATAAAATCCATTTCCATTTAGATGTAATTGGAGATGGTCCGCTTTCTTTGAAATGGAAAAAAATAGCGGAGAGCTTGGAATTATCAGACAAAATTTCATGGCATGGTTGGATTGAGAGGCCAAGAGCTCTAAATATTATTGCTCAATCAGATCTTTTTGCATTTCCTAGTTTACATGAGAGCACTCCGACTGTGGTAATGGAAGCGCTCTCACTTGGTGTTCCAGTGATTTGTCTGGATCATTGTGGGCAAGCCGATGTTATCGACTCCGAATGCGGAATTAAAATACCTATAACAAACCTCAAATTGGTAACCCAAGCATTTGCACGAGAGATTCACAGATTGTATCAAGATCGTAGTGAACTCAAACGGTTATCGGAAGCAGCTCAAAAGCGTGTTAAGTTATTTTCTTGGGATAGCAAGGCCGAGAAAATGTCTCAGATATACAAATCGGTCATTATTTAGTATCGAAAGAATGAGGTCGTTATCATTTGAAATAAAACGCGTTTAATATCTATCAATCAGTTTGAGTTTTGAAGCATTTCAGAAGTATAGTTAATCATGCATAAATCAAATAAAATAAAGAATAAGAACGTGTCAGTTCTCAATACTTTATCCTAACATCTGAACTGAAGTACTAATTTCATAAACATCGTACACCCAGACAAAAAATTGGCTTAGATCTTTATGTGAATGAGTTATGAGCATGAATAAATCCACAGATTTAGTAAGTGTTATTATACCAACATATAATCGTCCTTGCTTTTTAATCGAGGCTTTGGAATCAGTTAGGGCACAAAGTCACAGGCCAGTGGAAGTGATCATCATAGATGACGGTTCATCATCAAATAACCTTTCCATTGTTAAAGATTATATAAATTCTTTTGAGGCTGAACCTTGTTTCTTCATATTTTTGATTGAACAACACCATCTAGGACAATGTGTTGCTAGAAATAGGGGCTTGGCTCAATCACAGGGGAAATATATACAGTTTCTTGATGATGATGATACTCTTCATCCGAAAAAACTATCAATTCAATTGCATCACTTAAAGAAAAACTCGGAACTAGATGTTGTTGTTGCACAAATTGCTTACTGTGATTCCGATTTAAATCCTATGGCTTTTTCAAATATTAATGATCGAGGATGGAAAGGCAGCATGGTGGATTTCTTTTTGGAATTGAGTCATGATGTTCAAACACATGCACCTTTACATCGTCGGAGTGTGTTGGAAAAAATTGGCGGATTTGATGAAAGTGGAAAGTTTGGTGACGATGTATCACTTCACCTGAGATTGGCTATTTCTGGTGCTAAATTTTCCTTTATTCCAGACGTACTGGGGTATTTTCGTGGTCATAAGCAAACCGGACGTGTGACAGACGTAGGACGATGTGCATCTGTCAAAGATGAGGAAGAGTTTTATAAAAGAATTATTGATTTTTCTGAAAAATATATTTCTGGCCGTAATCATTCAATAAGGCGTGGTGTTGCCAATCGTGTTTTTTCGATTGCATGTCGAAACTATGCACATTGTAAATTAAAAACGGGGAATGACCTCATCAAATTAGCTTCTAAATTTTGTCCAGAATTGAAATTTTTTGAGTTAAAAATCTATCCAGGAATGGGAGGGTTCTTGGGTTTTATTTGTGAGGGGCCAAAATATCTTTTTTGTAAATTATGGAGAAAAATTGGATGATACTATTAAACCTCTGAGCAATCATTTTTTTTAAATTTGATTAAAGGCAGGGAATTTTTGAAATGAAAACATTAATAAAACTACTACAACGGATATTTAAAGTAAGAATAATAAAAAATTGTCCTCATGGGTTTGAATTTTTACAAGATGTGAAACGTAGTTTGCCTGCATTTCGTGCATTAACGATTTTTGATGTTGGTGCAAATGTTGGGCAAACAACAAAAATTTTTATTGACGGATATCCTGAAGCAAAGATTCATTGTTTTGAACCAGTTTCAGCCACGTATACTGGACTCAGGAGTGAGTATGGAGGAAATTCACGAGTCTTTTGTTGGAACCTGGCTATGGGAGCGATACAGGCAATTGTACCTATATCAATTCAAAAAGATTCTAGTCTCAGCCGAGTTGCGCTACTTTCATCAAATAAAACTACATCAAATGAGCACGTGATCGATAAATGCATAGAAAAAGTAAGGCTCTTCGCTTTTTAGTGTGGGTAACGCTATACAAGTCCTGCACTCCTGGTTACGATAGAGCGGCAAGATGGGCTGTGGAAATATGGAAATCCCTGCGCGGACTCCGGGATTCCCACAATTCCACA